>MWWH01000036.1_pt1 | contig 28335 bp, 24 predicted proteins | sample 1047231 | NCBI WGS metagenome assembly MWWH01 (sample SAMN06349967, study PRJNA376086) | soil metagenome | isolation source: MG3-2 sample Antarctic (ecotone) soil | place: Antarctica | collected 2015-01-13 | reverse complement strand
GCGTTTTCACCTATGTCCAAATTGCTCGGTCACAAGGATGTTTCGGCAATCTACAACAATACGCACGTTTTGAAGAAGGGGGGGGGGGGCGTCAGGATCCCCGTCGATAGGTGCAAGTGAAAAGGGATGGTACTGCTACGTCTCGTGCGGAGATGCTTTTAGTTAGGGAGAGAACAAATAAAGTTCAATTACAGAAATGATGTATCATAACGTCCTTTACGACTTATGGGTTAAAGCCGCAGCCCCAGATGATCGCAGGGTGCGTTAGTCAGGTCCTGCTCGACGCCGAGGTACTCTTCCGTCGTCTGGATGGACTCATGCCCGAGCGAGAGCTGTATCTGGTCAATGGCCGCCCCGCCCTTGTGCGCCAGCTTGGCGAATGTCCGTCGTAGATCGTGCGGAGCTACACCGTGCTTCCGTAACTCCCCTGCATAGCCAACGATGATATTATAAATAGCTTGAGGTGTTATCCCACCTCCCACCATTCGGTCGCCTTTGTTGACGGCGCGGAAGACCAGTCCGTCAGCGAGACCCGAAGGTGCGCTCCATTCGTCAATCGCCGCCTTCGTCCAATTTGGCATCGGAACGGAGCGCACCTTGTCGCGCTTACCGATAAGGTCTACTAGTACCCACCGGCCGTCACGCTGCTGGACGTGCTCGAAGGTAAGGTTCGCCGCCTCCGACCGCCTCAGCCCGCAGCCGATCAGTACAGCTAAGAGGGCACAGTCGCGACGCCCACGCATCGTGCGTTTGTCAGGCGCGTCCAGCCACGCTTGCGCCTCCTCGCGTGTCAGCCAGTTACCGGTGCGGCGGCCTTCCTGCCGCGCGCCCTTAACCGCACGGATGCCGTTGGCGATCTGAGGATCGAGCAGCCCGTTGTCCTCGGCCTCGGTGGCGAGCCTCCGAATGGCGGAGAGCCGCTGGTTCACTGAAGACGGGGCCATTCCGGAGTCGCGCAGCGTCGCGGCGTAGCGCTGCACCGTCGCCTTGTCGAGCCGTGGTCGCCCCGTGCCCTGGTGCCACTGGAAAAAGTCTTCGAGTGCACGGCGGTAGGCTCGGCGGCTGTGCTCGCTCGCCAGCGCGTCGCAAACCATCTGGATGCTCTTGGCCTCCGCAGCGTCGAGTCTCTTTGTGGTGAGCGCTTGGGTCTGTTTCTGCGACTTCCTCATCTAGCTAGTTACCTTCTCGAATAGCTTTCCATAATCGCCATTATCATAAGCTATTTTCGCGCCGAGGGTATCCGCATTTTAGCTAAAATCAAGACCCGATCTATGGAGCAGTGCGATGAACCGTTCGTTCCGGCGAAGCAAGTCAACCCTCGGGTCGACTTTAAGCAAGAGGACCCAGGGGTCTTTATCTAATGCTGCTTGGTCCAGCCTTTCAATTGCCTCATTCTCATCTATATGAACATACGGGAGCGCACGGTGGTAGGGGGAAACGTACCTACGCTTCGATTCTTCGTCCAACTCCTCAAGCAACTTAATCGCGTCATTTTTAGACCCCCATATGACATGCCAATACGCCAGCAATAACTTGTATAAAATATTGCCCTCGGCCATCCTTTCACCCTTATCTATTTCTTCGCGAGCTTTATCAGGCTCCCCCCTGTATATGCAGACTAAAACCCGGATGTAATAAGCAGCATCAATATCTGATTCCTGGGAAATGATCTCCTGAAGGAAGTAGTCGCAGCTTTGGTAATCGCGGGAGACGAAGAGGAACAGCGCCTTTAATACGTTGGAAGTGAAAGACACCGGGTTGATCTCTAAAGATTTCTTGATGGTGAGATCGGATTTACCGAACTCCTTCTTGGCGGCGTGCCTCAGGGCATCCATCTGATAAACGGCCTCAAACTTCTGGTCGTGTTTCTGATCCAGTTCGATGGCCTTTTCGAGCAGCTTTTCAACTTCCTTCCACCTCTTAACCCGATCCGACTCGCTGAATAAAATGGCGAAGGCCCTCGCCGCATACGCGACGCCGAGTGCTTTCCCCCAGTGCAACGCTTCATTGGAGGCGCGCAGGGCTTCCGGCAGTGTGTCTTCAGGCGCGCGCCAACTGAAAATGCTCAGCCACAGGTGCGCCAGCGACTCGTGGGCGTAAGCCTCCGCATAACCAGGGGCTATCTCATACGCTTTCTGGAAGTGTTCAATGGCCTTCTGTAATCCATCCTCGGTGGTAAACGTATCGAGGAGACGACGCCCCCAGGCATAGTGCTCCTTCGCCTCCACATTAAACTTCCCTGAATCGTCCAGGCCCACCATCGCCGAACCGGATATCTCCTTCACATCGAACATGAATTTATACCCATTACCCACACGCTTGATGTAATCGCGCGTTCTCGGGTCGTTATCCTTCAAAATCTTCTTCAAGCCCCCGAGTGTCCTCTTGAGGGTGTTCTTAGCGATCTCTGTAGTAGGATTCGGCTCCGGCCAGGCAGCTTTGATCAAATCTTCTTCCGGCAGCACAACATTTTCAGGGCTTCCGTTTTCGACGACCGTGTTTAAGAACGCCAGCAAGAGGGGGCAGCGTGATTTGCCCAGCTCGGCCTCTGTCCTGAATCCCTTCTGCTTTGGTATTTTAAGCGGCTCCCTACTACGGCGACGCAGTAGACACTGCTCGGCATCAAAGCGGAAGGCCCCGAACTCGTATATGGTCCTCTCTGTCATCCTCTAAATCTCCGACCTCATCCGTAAACCATCCCGGAGTTTATCCCAAATCACAGGCGGTGAGCGGCATTCTCGCACGAAGTGCTGTGTATTCAATCATTAACGCTGAACGGCTGAAGACCAACTCATTATCCTGGGAAGATCATTTTTGCGAACGCCAAACTTTGCTATTTCTTTATCGTCCGAACAAACCGGCGGCGGTCGTGCAGGACAATGAGAGCACCAGTTAACAAAGGAAAAGGAGGAGGCATGAGCTGAGGGCAGTGGTTCTCGGGGCAGCCTTAATCGCCGGGCCGGTCTCTTTTTGAGTGAGGTTGAAGAGGGCGCACTGACCATTTTGAGACCTGGCGAATCGGCGGCTTCGACACGTAAGGAGCGTGAGACACAAGGTGAACGGTTCAACCGTCAGTCGCATCGGCTTGGTGCGCCGGAGACGGATCAGCCGAAGTTCTTTTGAAGTTTACACCAATGAAGGGGAGGAATGAGAATCATGCGGAAAAACAATTTCTTGGGGATAATGATTTTGACGTTGTTGTTACTCTTCTCGGGCGCGACTTACGGCCAGGAGATTGCGGCTGTGCAAGACGACGCACGCGCATCCGCCCACGGGGCGGTCAGCCTTCTCGTTCTCACCTGGAACGTGGAAGGCGGGAAATGTGATGCGCCGCGCGCCGAGGTGCTGACGGTCGTGTCGGGGCATCTGGCGAGGTTGAAGCGTGAAGATGGCCTCGACGTGGTTGCGCTCCAGGAAGTTTTCCAGTACCAAGCGGACGGGATAGCAGCCGCACTAAACTTTCGCAACGTGCATTTCTATCCCACCATCACCTGCGATGACGGGAAACTCAGGGGGAACGCTATCCTCAGCCGCTATCGCTTCGAGGTGGGAAGCAAACGCCAACACCCCTTCGAAATTCAGCACCCGGAGGAAAAGGAAAAACGAAACGTCATCGGGGGCAGCATCCAGGTCGAGGGCCGGCGGGTTTATCTCTTCTCAACCCACCTGACGTCGACGGAAGAAAACCCGAAAACACGCGGGCCGTCAAAGAAGCGCTTCTGTGATTCCGCAGAGGATTCGTGTGAGGCGAACTTCTGGCGGGCCCAACAGGCAGTGGAGAGCGTCGATTTCGCCGAAGGATACCGGCCCGCCCGTGCGGAGCCGTTCCGGGCGATACTCATGGGTGATTTCAACGCTGAGCGGAACCCGACCATCACAGATCGCGACCGCAATGCATATCGCCAAGTGACGGGCCGGTTCCGGGACGCCTGGGTTATCTCGTCTCAAAACATGGGGTGGGAGATCGGTGACCGTCGGGGGTTCACAATTCCCACAGGGCCGGTGAATAGACCCGACCCGGCGTATAAGCGAGTCGATTACGTCTTCCTCAGAAAGAACAGCGGCATTAACGTCGTCAGTGCTGCGAGGCTTCGGCGCACTGGGGACGCGTCCGACCACTACCCCGTGCGCGCCATCCTGTCATTCAACTGACGGCGGCGGGGTCATTGCGTAGACCGGGGGCATGTCGGACAGAACACAGGAAAGTAGTCGCAAGACAGTTCGACGGCACTCCTTTTCACCACTCTGTCATAGACACGCTTGTGATCAGAGTGTCTATTGATGGCGGTAGTGTAAACACAGTGCGCGAGGTTAGTAGTTGAAGACGTGATGGCCGCTTGAGAGCAATATTCTCAAGCGGCCATTGCTTCTAATCATAGAGTAAACGGAATAGCTGTTAGTGGAATTTGATGAAAAGTCCGCAGAGATGAAGCCCCCGTGGGCCTTCCGATACTATATTTATTGCTTTTAAATCTCAGCGCTAAAATCACATTATCATAAGCTAATTTTACGCTCTGAAAAATGATAATCTCGACATATGAGTTGGAAAACCTAAAGGGCACGGGCTACCTATGCACAGAAGCCGAACGGACCCACTGGAGTCCGTTCGGCTTCTGTGCATAGGTAGATTTATGATTGTCCGTTTATCTTCGAAAGAGATCGTGCTGAAAATCTTCGAAGAAAATAGTTCCCGGATCTGTGATCTGTTTGAGCCTGCTTACAGTGTTATCCGAAACATTCTTCACAATTATATCCGGGAGGAATTCGCCAACCTCAAATTGGAATGGACTTAGTTGTATACGCTCCTCTTCGAGAGCCCTACGGAATTTACTCCGCGACTGATCACTTGGGAAGCGGATAATGTACGACTTTATAGACATAACTGCTCACTTTACTACGAGACTAGCTGAAGTGCTGCCTCACAATCAATTATACCATCTCCTACGCATCTGGGAGACTTTCCAAGCAATTTCCGTGCACTGGAGCGAATTATACCTCTGATCTGGTCAGGAGTTAAGGATGGATCTTCAGATAACAATAAAGCGGCTAACCCGGCAACCTGAGGGCACGCGCCACTGGTACCCCACCACTCCATCCGCTGGTACCCACCGCCCCAGACAACTTCACCATATGTAGGAGCAACAACGTCCGGTTTATCTTGTCGTGTGGACCACTGACCGTGCCCACGGCTGGAATTAGCATGCTCCCCACCAGTTATGTCATTAGATTCGTTCCAATCAACAGTTCCTACGGTGATAACTTCGTCAATACTATTAACGGCCCAGATGGTATTCGGGTGATCGTCTGCCTCTGGATGTCCACACAGTCCGAAGGCATGATTATTTCCCGCCGCGAAGACAAAAACCATACCTTCCTCTACGCACTTTTTAATGAGGTCCATGTAAGGATGCCCTGGAGAGTATGTGGGCGGCGCACATGTATAAAGACCGTATGAATTCGAAACCACGATGCCTTTGTTAAACTCGCCCGCACGTTTCAGTCTTAGTAGGTGCTGGTAAATCAAGTAGAGATCAGTGGATAAAAGAGTTGACCGTGCTGTTAGCAATGTAGCGTCGGGGGCTACACCGTTATAACGCCCTCCGCTTCCGTTATTGCCGCAGGCGATGGCCGCGCACATGGTACCGTGGCCTACCGTGTCATCCCACGGAGTGGCGAAAGACGGTGCGTAACTATTTGAGGAACGATTGGGAAATTCAGGCATAGAACCATCGGTCCCTGTGTCGACTACTGCGATCGTAACACCTTCGCCCCGTGAGTGTGTCCAAGCGTTAGGCGCTTTGATATGTGTCATTACATCTGTTTGCGTTTTTGAATGCCACACGGGCGGGACCAGCGGAATTGGCCGCCCAATTTGGCGCCTCCACCAGTCTGATAGAGGCAAAGGATACATGGCTGGTCGGAACTCGATGTCCTCGTAAACTTCGAAATACTCTGTTTCACGGAGATCGTTGATAGTCTCTTCCGGGAGGTCGGCAATGACGACGTGTTTGTCCTCTTGAGAAACGACAGCCTCAGTGCGCTCATGAAGCATCAACACTTGGGGGACGTTCTGCTCTTCTCGAGCTACAATAAACACCTTCATGTTTAATTCTTCCTTTATGTGAGGCTAAAGAGGAGTTGTCCCCTTTAGCAGAGGTGGTAATCCATGATTACCACGTGGAAGAGTTCGTGTCAAATGTTGTGGAAAAGAAGTTAGCGCATCCTTGCCTTAGCTTCGTTTCACCTCATGCTGCCACCACGGTTTGAGAGTTCGTGTCAAATGTTGTGGAAAAGAAGTTAGCGCATCCTTGCCTTAGCTTCGTTTCACCTCATGCTGCCACCACGGTTTGATTCAGCAACTGGTTTGGCAGCGTGACGTACCGCAGCTTCTCGGCATGGCTCAACCTTTGCAAACTCTTCTCCGCTCGCCGCACGATCTGAAAGATTAAATAGACCGCCGAGCGTGCCGACCGCAGTCTTTTCATCGCCCCGGTGCGTAATCTCACGGTCGCGAAGATGGACTCTATCGGGTTGGTCGTGCGCAGATGTTTGTGATGCTCCGCCGGGAAATCAAAGTAGGTCAACATCCTATCCAGATCATCCAACAAACATTCCGCCGCTTTGTCATACATCCCCCGCCAGCTCTTTGCCAGGGTTAAGACTTTAGCCTTTGCCTCTTCTCTGGTGCGTGACAGGTAAATCGCTCGCAAACTCTGCGCCGCTTCCGCCCGCTCTTTGTGCGGCAGCTTATCCAAGATATTTCTCATCTTATGCACCCAACACCGCTGCTGCTTGGTCTGCCGCCACACTTCACCGGCTGCCGCCCAGAATCCCAAGCCGCCGTCTCCAACCGCCAAGGCCGGTTCGTTCATCCCGCGCGCCTTCAATCTGCGGACTACTTCGAGCCAGCTTTCTTTTGACTCTCGATAACCTTCCTCCAGCGCCAGCAGATGCTTTGTGCCCGAAACATCCGCTCCCACAACGACCAACAAACAAGCCCGCTCATTTGCAATGCCCGCTTTGAGATAGATGCCATCGACCCACACGTAAACTATCGGCAGGCTGGCGAGGCTGCTTTTGCTCCAATCCTCATACTCAGCTTTGAATCCAGTGTTGAGGCGCGAAATCGTCGAGGGCGAAAGTGCTGCCTCCGCGCCCAGCAAACATCTCAAGGCCGGTTCAAAGTCTCTGGTCGCCAAACCTTCGATAAATAGCTTGGGGAAGAGGTGCTGCAATGACAGCGAGCGGCGCTGATAAGGCTTGACCAGGCGAGACTCGAACTCCGCTTGTCCCTGTGGTACATCCGACACTCGCGGCGTCTTGATCTTTATAGTCCCGCTGCCGACACTGATCTTGCGCTCTTTCGAGTGTCCATTTCGATAACCTCGAAAATCCGACTCCGGTTCGCTTCGCTGATGGCGCGCACGCTCTAAATACTCGTTGACCTCTCGTTCGAGAGCAGCTTGGAGCATGACTTTCGCCCCGCGTCGAACCAAAGCTTCAATCGGGTCATCTTCTGTCGTAGGGACAGTAAAGATCTGCGTGTTGTAGAATTCGTTCATAGCGTATCCTTTCTGTCGGCTACTAACCGACGGTTGTTTTGTTTGGGTTCAAACAAGGATACGCTATCTCTATTTTCAGAGCCTCATCTTATTTCCACAACTTTTGATACTACCTCGATGCTCAAGGATAGCTTCGACCCGGAAATTGACCGTTTAATTGACTCGCTGCCGGTAATGTTGGCGCGAGGCGGTCATGCTTACACGGCACGAGTCGCCCGCGACGTAGCTGATGTCGGATACTGTGCCAGCAAGCGAACTTACTTTCACGGCGTGCGCCTCCATACCATCGCCAAGCGTCGCCGCGGGCGGTTGCCGCTGCCGCAGCACATCTGGCTCCGCGAAGGTTCGTGCCACGACCTACGCAGCGTCAGAGAACAAGAAGTTGATCTGCCGAACAGTTCATTGATTGGCGATAAAGCCTATCTTGATCCGACCTTCCAAGAGCAACTCGCCGCCCAACAGACCACTCTCTATGCTCCGCGAAAGAAGCCGAAGGGTACAGAGTTAAGTGCGACCGAGAAATATTACAACCGGATGGTGAGCCGCTTGCGCCAGCCGATTGAAAGTTTCTTCAAGTGGTTGATTGACCAGACTGACATTCAAAGAGCCGGACGGGTTCGTTCAACCCAAGGCTTGATGGTTCATTGTTTCGGAAAGCTAACTGTTGCTTTCTATCTCTTAGTTTTCAACCCCTGATTCACATATATTCGTATCCACACGTCCCCGTCCCCGCGGGTCTAATTACTCCTGTCACGCTTTGTCTCTGTGGACTCATGCACTCCTTACTGTCTCTGGCTGATCAAAGTCGATTTTCCAAAGTTGAAACAAAGCACGCTCAAAAACAGCCCGAAACAGCGAATTTTTCCAAGCCTGAAGTAGCTAAGTTCAATCATTTCAATGTGGCTATGTGTACAAATGCTGCATCAAGTGGTCGAACTAGTCATAGATGTTTATGGAAAATATTTTCATTCTCAGTCTTAAGTTCTTTCATTCCACAACTTTTCACCTGCCGCTCTTGTTTCTTTTTAGCTTGGACATGAGATCAATTTAGAGGTTTTTCCAAAAGAAAGAAGAAGGGGAAGGAGAGGGAGATGGTCAATTGGGCGATGGAGTCCGGGGACGCGGGGACTTTAATTGGCATACCAATTTTTCATGAGAATTTTCCTCAAAATGTATGTCCCCGACACGTCCCCACTATGTCCCCACGTCCCCACCCACGTCCCCGCCCGTCCCCGCGTCACAAAAGCAGAGAAAGCATTGTGGGGCTTTCGTTTATTCGGATTTTCGCCAAAAAATTCGATCTTCCCCTACCTCCCCGGCGATTATTATCTACTATTTTCCTTGCATGCATGATATATCGTCCTACGTGTAAGACGATAGAACGAATCCCGGCGGCCGCAGCCGCGTGAGGTAAGAAGCATGAAGAAATCTCGGCTCGCAATCTTCAATTCTGTTTTTTTGAAGCTGGGGGCAGCGAAATCCGCCCGCCGCAAGGACTTCGAGAAGGTGTTCGGCGTGCTCGCCGAATACGCGAAACAGAAGCTCGGTAAAGAAATTTACGAGCTGAAATTTTTCGGCGAGTTGGTGGTGGAGGGCGGCGGGATAAACCGCGCGCTGGTCAACTTCGTGGAAAAGTATTATGACAACGATTCGACCAGGGTCAGCCAGTTGAACCGCCTAGAGAATTTAATTATGGCCGAACTCGGCCTCGCCCTGTCTACCGATAAGGTCACGCCGGAACTGGCGTCCGTCGGGTTAATAGACCCCGCTAAGATACCGGTCCACCTCAAGAGTATCTGGCTGACGCTGCCGAGGCTTAAAGGGAGGAGTGCCAAAACCGACGAAGAAAGAGAGAAACTGCCTTTAACCCCGGCGTCCTCCGAATTGTTCAAGGGTATGCTGAGTATAAGTGATCAGTACGGGGTCGAAGACACGGTGACCTTACTCGACGAGCTAAGTGAGGTGGTGGCTTCGTTCATTAAAAATAATATACACCACAAGCTGAGGCGCCGCGCCCAGGAGTGTTTCGTCAAAGTTAGAAACAGGTTCGACCTCAAGCGTCAGACCTCGGATTTCACCGAGGCGGACATCCCGCCGCAGATAAGAGAGTGCCTGAGGGTATTCCGCTCTCGCGCCCCCCACGGCTTTCTACCCTACCCGGAGCTCCGGGCCCAAGTGGAGAAATATAAGGGGCGCAAGGGGCGCGGGGACGGGGCGCTCGGCGGGTCGACGATATGGCGGTACGTCAGGGCGTTCGTGTACGGGCTCTCAAAATTGAATTTGGCCAAAGACACCTGCCTGCAGGACCTTTTGGTCCTCGACTCCCGCTCCATCGAAAGCAAGGGTAAGGTTGTGGGGACTGAGTACTTCAACCGCCTGGTAGAGCCGTACGCGGCGGCGGAAAAGGCGCGCTCCAAAGCCGGGTGGAAGGAGGAGAACTTTGACTCCGTCAGCTACCTCCATTTCCTAGACGCGCTCTTCTCCATCGCGCGGTACAACGGCGAGTTCGATCTCGCCGCCGAGTTCCGTAAGCGCGTCACGGTGAGAAGAGATAAAAAGACGCTCAGGAATCGGCAGCGGAGAAAAAAGCAGAGATTTCCTCGTAACTGGGTCGACGCTGAGATACTGCGTTTGAAGGGTGAGTTCGACCGGGCCATCAAGAAGAAAACCTTCGTGGGTGATAAGAGACATCTTCGGGTATGTCTTTTCCTGCCCCAGCTAGTAGTCATGCGTTACCTGGGCTACAGGCAGCAGTGCCTGCGTCGGTGCCTGATCGGGAGAAATATTAAGTTCGGGAAGGACGGCTCCGTCAGTTTTTACTACGCTCGCGACGAGATCAAGAACAAGGTGGTGATAGATCAGACTTTCGACGCCGATTCGTGCAGCGAGATCCCAGAACTGCTGTTGACGCTCGACGTGCTGACGAGCTACTACCGGGTCTTCCTCCCCACTGTCCGCGCCCTTTCGCCCGACGATTATGAGGAGCGGATGGGGCGGATGTTTTTCGCGGTCCCGGCGCGCGGCAAGGCCAGCCTAATACAGAGGGCGCCGGTAGACGAGAAAAGTCAGAGCACTCAGGAGGCGGAAGGCGACGACCGTTGCAGCAACTTTACTTACTGGTTTACGGAGATGGCACACGGGTTAATGAATTTTGACGGCCTAGCCGACTTCCCCCACGAATTTAATCCACACCTGCTGCGCGGTCACTGCTGTGACTGGCTGAGGAAGGACCTGGGGTGGTTGTGGGAGGAGGTCGCCAAGGCCATGGGCGACAGGGAGGAGACGCTCAAGAGTGAGTACTACGAAGAAGACGAGCGGGAGCAGAGTTCCAGCCCGTACATCAAATACAACGATAAACTGAGAGCAGAAAGAGAACAGAAAGAAAGGATCGCTAACTCCGTTCCGCTCGAGGCTTTGAACAAGATGCAGGCGGCCCTCGGGGACGTCTCGGATCAACTTAAGGAAGAGCGGGAGCTTAGAAAGAAGGCCGAGGAAGAAGCAAAGACGTACAAGCGGCATTACGAGTTTGTACTCACTGTGGCGAACATCAGTGACGGCGAAGTAAAGTCACGGTTTAGGGAAGAGATGGCTTACGCGTGAGGGGCGAAAAAAAATCTATACGCATACATTTCCTTGTGGTAGCATGTCCGGCAATTCAAAGGTCTAGGGCCTTCTCGCGCCGGGTTATGCGCTATCAAACGTGTAACTTCGGCCGCTCCGGCGGGGCTGAGTTCCTTGGGTTAGGTGAATATTATGAGCTCTCGTATCACCATAGTTGAAACAGCGAATAGGATGGCGCCGCTCAATCTGACGGTAGATTTAGAGCGGCAGAACAAGCTGCGGAAGGCGGCCTCCACCACCAACATCACCATGTCGGAGTTGGTCCGCTACATGATCGACCAGCTCGAAAAAGATCTAGGGTGTATGGACAATCCGGACCCCGCCGCTCTGGCCGAACTGAAAAGGTATTGCGAGCAACTGGCGGTGACCAAGGGGACTGTTCCCAGGGGGCGAAAACCGCTCGCGGCCAGAAGCTAATGTAAGGAGGGCTTAAAAGCGAAAACCGGTTGTTGGGTGCCACCAACAACCGGATCAGAAGTCGCTACATAAGCAGCGCAGCTCATGTCTGAAAAAATCCTATCACAGCCCGCCTCCGGCGGGCAAGGGGCTATTTCTCTACTCACCGGACCCCACCCCGAAACTTTCCGATTCTTGGACTTCATCTTCGAGGGCGTGCCCGCCGACCGCTTCGTCGAATTCTTTTATTTCAAACCCGGCAAAAAGCCCGGGATCGCGGGCCCCCCGGACTTCCTCCCGCTGCCGCTGGATCAGGCACGCGTGGCCGCGCAGGTGTTGCAGAGAAGCGGCAAACAGGGGATCTCAATCGGTGTCGCCCCCCGCTACACCAAGCCCGAAAAAAGACACGAGGCGGGCAAGAACAGTGACATCATCGAGGTCACGAGCGTCTGGGGGGACATCGATTTTAAGAACGTCAAAGGCGGGGCCATAGAGGTCATCCGCCGCATCGACTCCCTCCCGCTCAAGCCGTCAATCGTCGTCAACTCAGGTTACGGGCGGCACGTCTACTACGTTTTCAACAGGGTCCTCCAGGGCAAAGATCTGCTGGTCTGGGATGAGACGATCAGGGCCCTCAGGGATACTCTTCAAGGCGACGCGACCGTAGATTTATGCCGCCGGATGCGGCTCCCCGGGACCTTCAACATTAAGGAGAAGACGCCCCAGCTTTGTCACGTCTGCGAGGAGGACTCCAGTTGGCTGCGCTACAGCCTCGAAGAAGTCCGAGAGGCTTTCAAGGGCGCGGCGAAGCAGAAAAAAATCGTGGGGATTTCCATGCCCATGCGTGAAGTTCCCGTCTCCGCCTCCCGCCTGCGGGAGTTCTGGACGCGTGAGGAGCTGAAGCGCCGCAGTTTGCGCAAGCAGGTCGTGGAAGCCATCGTCACGGGCAAATGGACGGTTAGGACGGGCTCGAACGCCGGCAGGAGCGACGACCAGTCCTCCCGCGATAACATGATCGCCAATTCCCTTCTGGAGCGGAAGTTTTCCCAAGACGAGATAGCCGACATTTTTCGCGCTTACCCCGATGGCTGCGGCAGCAAGGTGGCCGACCCCAGGCACGGGGAGGTTTACTTGGAACGCACGATCAGGGCTGCGGCCCAACACCAGCAAGAAAAAAGTCTGAACAGCAAGGAGAACGGGAACGGGCGGGGCGGGGGGATTAAAGATTCGGATTCAGAGGACAGCTCCATTCCCGAGGGCCTCGACGACAACAGCCTGCCTCCTTTCTACGAGTCTCAGGCCGACGGCTCGATCTGGTACCGCCGCCCGGCGACCGAGTGGGACAAGACGGTCCCGAAGCCGGAGCACGTCTGCGGGTCTCTGATGAGGATCGTTGAGATTCACGAGAATATCGACACGGGCCAGCTCTCGGCGGCCATCGAGTACAGGTACGGGGACGTGATCAAGACGACCACGATTCTCCGTTCGCAGATGGTCGACGCGCGTAACCTTGTGGCCGGGCTGGGTGGCGCGGGCGCGCCGGTGACATCGAACAACGCCAGGAAGGTGGTCTCTTACCTCGCGTCGTACGAGAGTCATTTCATCGACAGCATCCCCAAAAAGAAGGTCACGAGCCGGTTCGGCAGGGGTCGGAGCGATGGGCCGTTCTTCCTGCCAGGGATGTCGTCGGACATCGAGTTCGCCCCGACGGGCGCTGGCGACATGGCGCTCTTCAGGGCCTTCTCTTCCCGCCGCGGCACCCTGCAGGACTGGCGTGACACGATCAACCTTGTGGGCTCAGACACGATGATGATCCCACAGACGGCCATCTGCGCCGCGTTTGTGCCCCCGCTTCAGAGCAAACTTCAGATACCTAACTTCATTCTCGATATCAACGGGACGACCGGGTGCGGCAAGTCCATCACGGCGAAGTTGGCGGCCTCGGTCTGGGGGAAGCCGAAGGACCCGGACTCGATCATCATGCAGTGGGAGGTAACGAAGGTCGCTGCGGAGCAGGTCGCCGGCATGTGCAGCGAATTGCCCATTTTCCTTGACGACGCGCAGCACGTCTCTGACGATCTCAAAAAGACCGTCATCTACATGATCGCCAACGGCAAGGGGAAGGCGCGTGGCTCCAAAACAGGCGGCATCCGCGACACCCCGTACTGGCACACGGTCTGTATCAGCACCTCCGAACACCCGCTGCACGAGTCCAGCCCGCACGAGGGCGCGCGCGCGCGCCTGCTGCCCGTCGGAGGCGTCGAGGTCCGCCCCTTCCCCCGAGGGATGAAGAACTTCGTGGACGGGCTCGAAAGGTCAATTCTGGAAAACCACGGGCACGCCGGCGAGTTGTTCATCCGTCACATCTCCGGGTGGACGGAAAATCAATGGCTCGTCTGGCGTCAGAGGTATTCCACGATCAGGCGCGGGCTGTCGGAGAGGGCGAAGAGCGACATCGTCGGGCGCGTCAGTGACTATATCGCCTCGATCCAGCTCGCCGGCGAGATCGCGCGGCAGCTTTTCGGCCTGAATTTCGATCCCGATGCCATCAGTAGCTGGCTGATGAGCCACCTTGAGGACCAGCAGAAGGAGCAGAACCACGTGGCGCTCGCGCTGCAGGCGCTCGGCGACTTCTACGTAAGTCAGAAGAAGTTCTTCTATGGCTCGGAGCCGTACGCGACGTTCGAAGGGCAGAACCAACTGCTGGGGGCGGTCAAGCGGGGCGAGTATGTGGGCTTTTTGAATAACACCATCCAGGAAGTCTTTGCTAAGCGGAAGTGGAACGCCACGGCAATCCTGAACAAGTTCGCCGCGGAGAAAGTTCTGCACGCGCCCGACGCGGGGCGGCACACGAAGAAAGTGGGTGTCGCCGGCGACAAGCCTAGAATGGTGTGCGTTAACTGGAAGGCGCTATTCCCCGACAACATGGAGGGGGAGGGGGAGGCTGATATAATTTCAGCGAATACAACCTCCTCAAGCGTTATGTGATCATTGATATTCGGAATTTCAGACATTCACCAATCTAAATATCTTAATAAGAAAGGAGACGGTATGCTTGATAGAAAGGACAGAGAGAGGTTTCTGGAGTTTTTGGATGCGAAAGGCAGCGTAGCCACTGACCCTAATGTGGCTCCGGGAAGGCGCACAGTGGCCCGGGCCAACCTCGTTGAGTATGCGGGGAAAATTAAGGATAGTAATAATTTGCTTCTGCGCTCCCGCAAAGTCGTTGATAAGTTGACCAAATATTCGCTTGATGCGAGGCACGTCGCCATCGATCAAGGAGACCTGACTGAGGACGAGGCGCACTATTGGCTGAAAGAGGTGAACAAGCACTTAATCCACATCCAAGCTAACGATCTTTAGTGAGATGCCTGTATCAAGACGCAGACCACAGCCTAAGAGGAAGCCGAGGAAGAAGCCCGAGACCAAGTGGGAGAGCTTCGAGAGAATTGTCGCCGCCATACACCTCGCGGAGACCCAAGGAGCGACCGTCACCTGGAACGAGATTATCGAAGGCAGGCAGTTCGACGTCACTATCCGCTTTAAGGTGGGTTTTTACGAGTACCTGACTCTGATCGAGTGTAGGGACTACAACAAACCGGTGCAGGTCGAGAAGGTGGAGGCGTTCGTCACCAAGGCCAAGCACCACAAGGCTAATAAAGCGATCATGGTCTCCGCCCACGGCTTTCAGAGCGGGGCGAAAGAGGTGGCGCGGAGGGAAAACATTGAACTCTACAGTCTGCGGCAAATTAACAGACTGCCCGACGACGTCCTCACTGATATTTTTCTGTCTTTCGTCGTCGTGCAGCCTTTCGCCTTTCGCCATGACGGGGAGCCGGCGTTTGTGTTTTCAAGAGACCTGAACACCCTCAGACACCAACTCGAAAACATCAGATTTACGGGCTACGCTGATTTGAAGCTCGGTGACCTCATCTTCCCCTTCACCCAACTGGTTCATCCTACACCCTTGCCCGGCGTTCCCGACGTCGAAAAGGAAGGTTTCCCGTGGAAGAGGGCTACCGCGACCCAAGTGAAGGCGGCGTGGCGGATGATGGAGAACACCAGGTTGATTTCGCCCGACGGTGGGGGCGAAATTCCCGTGTCAGAATTCCTATTCATTTACTGGGCTGAGACGGTACGGCTTCTCAACCTCGGTGGGATTGACCCGACGGTCTTTGCCCTGTTTGGCAAGCAGTATGAGTACAAGAATGAAATAAACGATGACGTGGTCGTGATCGACCCCATGAAATTATCCCTGGGGGTGAATACCGTATTCGAGAAGGGTAAGTTCTACACCCAACCCCAGTTGAAAGACTTTCTGTACTACTGCGAAGAGGTCGGGGAAGAACTGGCGACTCTCCTACTGCTGAGGTCTTACCAACACGGGCAGTTGGTTCGGATGGAAATGAGAGAGCCGGTTAGCACTTCCAATCATTATGTCGAGGTCACCGACGAGGAGGAAATCAGACGTGCGGAGGAATTGCTAGAATCGTTCGTAGATCTCAGAAAGAATAATTCTCCGCAGGCGGTCAACGACGTCGTTAAGATCTGGTTTACGGCCGGCGGAGCAAGCTGAACATTTGAAAATCCATTAATCCTACGAGGTTCTTGTGGTATAAGGGAGCTTAAGGGGGACCTACATGACTTTAACGATAGACATGCCGCGCCAGTTGGAAGACAGATTGCAGGAAGAGGCTGAAAAGAGGGGCGTCGCTGCCGAGGAGTTGGCGCGCACTTTGCTCGAGGAGCGCCTTCTCTCCCCCGCCGGGCACCCCCTCTGGGAGAAGCCGGAAGAATGGGAGCAGGCGTTCGACCAATGGATCGCGAGCCAGGATCCTGGTAGGCCGCCCCTGCCAGAGGAGGCAATGAGCCGCGAGTCCTTCTACGGGGATCGTGGCTGATGTCCTATCTCGCCGATACGAACATTCTGCTGAGGTGGGTGAGCCCGGCGGACACTCAGCATTCACTGGCCGTCAGCTCGGTCAAAGCACTCCAGCGGCGTGGGGAGATCATCCACATCACCCCCCAGAACCTAATCGAATTCTGGAACGTGGCGACAAGGCCGGCAGCAGTCAACGGGCTCGGGATGAGCCCTAGTGAGGCCGAGCAACAGGTGGAGAGTCTCGAGCGCTTGTTCCCTCTGGTGCCCGACACGCCTGACGTTTATAGGGAGTGGCGCAAGCTGGTTTCCGCCGGCGCCGTTTCGGGAGTCAAGGTCCACGATGCGCGGCTTGCGGCCGTTGCCATAGCCAACGGGCTGACTTATGTGTTGACGTTCAATGCTGCTGACTTCAAGCGCTTCTCCGGTATTACTGCGGTCCGGCCTGAGGACGTGTAATCCGGCTTTTCAGACATTCAGCAAGCAGTGTGGTTTTTCCATCCGATTGCCCTGACGGCGTTAACTAGATGATTCTTACTGTAGCTTCTTTCAAGGGCGGCGTCGGCAAGACGACGACCGCGGTTCACTTAGCCGCTTACCTACAGAAGAAGGCGCCGGCCCTTCTCATTGACGGAGATCCGAACAGGAGCGCCAGCAAGTGGACGACGCGGGGGGAACTTCCCTTCAAGATCGTGGATGAGCGTTCGGCTGCGCGCTACGCCCGTGATTATGAGCACATCGTTATAGATACGGAAGCTCGGCCCAACGAGGAGGACTTGCGTGCGCTTGCCGACGGGTGTGACTTGCTTGTGATCCCTACAACGCCCGATGCCTTAGCATTGGATGCGCTTCTTTTGACCGTAGAGGCATTAGAGAAGATTAAGGCCGACAGGTATCGCATCCTCCTGACCATTATGCCTCCGAGGCCTAGCAAGGACGGCGAGGAGGCTCGGCAGATGCTCAAGAAGCGCGGACTGCCTGTTTTCAAAGGGGAGGTTCATCGTTTGGTTGCATTCCAGAAGGCGTCGCTCGGCGGCGTCCCAGTGTATGACGTCAGTGACCCGCGCGCACGACAGGCTTGGGATGACTATGAGAGTATCGGAAAGGAGATCCTTCGGTGAGTAAATTTGATAGTCTGTTCGACGCCAAGGGTGGCGGTAAGGGTCAAGGAAAAGGGAAGGGGGCGGCGTCGAAGAAAAGTAGCAAGGTAGCCTTCCCTGTTGAGGAGCAAACCGAGGAGCGCCCCCGCCGGGGCCGCCCCTTCGGGAAAAGGAGTGATCCGGATTTTGTCGGTTTCACCACCTACATCCGTAAGGACACCCATCGGAAAGCTAAGATCGCCCTCTTAGAGAGAGAGGATGGCCGGGAACTCAGTGAACTGGTCGAAGAGTTACTCGTCAAGTGGTTGGAAGCCAAGCCTAAACATTAACCACCGACCCGCTTCGCCCCGACTAAAGATATTGCAAGCTATATTGATGTGCCTGACAAGCTGAAAATTTGAAAATGCAAATGTCTGCACATCTCCTCCTCATTTCTTACATTCTTACCGCTTATGTCATCCAGCAAACCTGATTCCGATCAAGCGCGCGCCTTCATTGAGCGCTGGGAGTCTTCCGGGGCTGCCGAAAGAGCCAACTACCAAATCTTCCTGTCTGAACTGTGCGACGTGCTGGGCGTGCCTCGCCCCAACCCTACGAGACCAGATGATGAAAACAACGCCTACGTCTTCGAGAAGAGCGTGGTTTTCCAGCACGGCGACGGCACGACGAGCGCCGGGAGAATAGATCTTTATCGCCGTGCGTGCTTTGTACTCGAGGCCAAGCAGGGGAGTGACCGCGAGCGGAAAGAGGATTTGGAACTTACGAAGAAGCCGAAGAAGGGACGTAAGGGAACTGCTGTGCGCGGCACGAAAGGCTGGGATGATGCAATGCTCTCGGCCCGTGGGCAGGCGGAACAGTACGCGAGGGCCCTGCCGGCGTCCGAAGGGCGTCCCCCGTTTCTCATAGTTGTCGATGTGGGTTATTCGATCGAGCTGTATTCAGAGTTTTCGCGCTCTGGTGGGTCATACGTCCCCTACCCGGATCCTCGCAGTCACCGCATCCTCCTGCGCGACTTGGAGGATGAATCGGTTCGGGGAATGCTGCGGCTAGTGTGGACGGATCCGATGTCGCTCGACCCCAGCCGCCGCAGTGCGAAGATCACCCGCGATATTGCCAGCCGGCTGGCGGCGCTGGCGAAGTCCCTCGAATCGTCCGGCCATTCTCCCGAGCAGGCCTCCGCATTCCTTATGCGCTCTATCTTCACGATGTTCGCCGAGGACGTGAACCTGATCCCGAAGGGCAGCTTTACGGAAGTTCTGGAAGGGATGAGAGGGAACGTGGGGATCTTCCCAGACATGGTGCAGGGCCTGTGGGAGAGCATGGCGGTGGGCAGCTTCTCACCCATTTTGAAGCAGAAGCTACTTCGTTTTAACGGCGGGCTCTTTGAGACGGCCGAGGCCCTGCCGGTAAACGATGCCCAACTAGAATTGCTCATAGAGGCCAGCAAGGCGGATTGGAAGGACGTCGAGCCGGCGATCTTCGGAACGCTCCTCGAGCGCGCCCTGAACCCGGTGGAGAGGCACAAGCTGGGCGCCCACTATACGCCGCGCGCGTACGTCGAGCGCTTGGTGATGCCGACCATTATCGAGCCCCTGAGGGATGAGTGGCGCTCGGTTCAGGCGGCAGCCGTCACCCTGGCTAAGGGTGGCAAGCTGGATGAGGCCGCGGCCGAAGTCAGAGCCTTTCACGAGGGGCTATGTCAGACCCGCGTGTTAGACCCCGCCTGCGGCAGTGGCAATTTTCTTTACGTCGCACTGGAGCACATGAAGCGTCTGGAGGGCGAGGTGCTCGGCACGCTCGAAGACCTGGGGGTAATGCAGGCCGTGTTGCTCACAGTCGATCCGCACCAGCTCCTAGGAATGGAAATGAACCCCCGGGCGGCGGCCATTGCTGATTTGGTGCTCTGGATCGGCTATCTGCAGTGGCATTTCCACACCCGCGGCGAAGCCGTGCCTCAGGAGCCGGTACTCAAGAAATTTCGCAACATCGAGCACCGTGATGCAGTACTCGAGTACGACAGCGTCGAGCAGGTTATCGATGAGAGCGGTGGCCCAGCAACTCGATGGGACGGCCGCACTTATAAAAAGAACCCTGTGACAGGAGAGGATGTGCCGGACGAGACCGCGCACGTCCCGGTGCTTCGCTATGTTAATCCCCGAAAAGCCGAATGGCCCGAGGCCGAATTTATTATCGGAAACCCACCTTACATTGGCGCCAGGCGCATCCGCCTCGCGCTCGGGGATGAATACGTTGAAACCCTACGGGATATTTACAAAGAGGTGCCGGAAACGTCTGATCTCGTTATGTTTTGGTGGCACAAAGCGGCGGAGAAAGTAGAGCAGGGAAAGACCAGGCGGTTCGGCTTTATCACGACCAACAGCATCGTCCAATCGTATTCGAAGGGCCTGATTGAGAGCCATTTGAATAACGAGCAGGGGGTCAGAATCGTTTTCGCAATTCCCGATCACCCGTGGGTCGAGGCCTCAGACGGGGCCGCAGTCCGGGTGGCAATGACTGTCGCCACGTCGCGAGCCAGTTATTCCGGCCGAGCTAAGTTGCTCCATGTGACTGAAGAAACCGGCGAGCAGGTGGAGCTACGGCAGAACAAAGTCGCTTTTATTAACTCCTCACTGCAGAGCGCCCCGGAGTCACAGAACATTGAGTCGTTGCGGGCGAATGACGGCATGTGTTTTCAGGGAGTCGTTCCCGCCGGCGACGGCTTCAAACTCGAGCCGGGGGATTTAGCCGATTTGGGCTTAGGTGAAAATAACCTACCGCCTGTAGTCCGCAAATACATCATCGGGCGGGATCTGGTACAGCGGCATCAACCGAAATACATCATCGATTTCTTCGGACTCAGTGATTCGCAAGCGCGCCTCCAATGGCCTGAGCTTTACCAGCATCTGCTTGACCGCGTTTACCCGGAGAGACGGGAAAATAAGCGCGCGGCGTATCGAGACAAATGGTGGATATTCGCCGAGCCGCGACCGGCAATGAGGAAGGCGCTGACCGGCCTGCATCGTTTTATCGTGACGCCCTATACCGCAAAGCACCGTCCCTTCATTTTTGTTGAGGGTGATACTTTGCCGGATGCCATGGCTTACGCAATCGCGTCCGACGACGCTTTTGTGCTCGGCGTTTTATCCAGTCGTATCCATGTTGCATGGGCATTGAATTCTGGTGGAACTTTGGAGAACAGACCACGATACAACAGCAAAGACACGTTCGCTCCGTTCGCATTTCCTAGCTGTAATGAAGAGAACAAGACTCATGTTCGCGAATTAGGTGAACAACTTGATTTCCACCGTAAGCGACAGCAGGCCTTGTACCCGGCACTCACTATGACGGACATGTACAACGTCATTCAAAAGCTACGTACGGGAGAGATACTTAGTGATCGCGAGCGATTGACACACGAGCAAGGACTCGTCTCTGTCCTCAAACAGATCCAAGACGATCTTGACGAGGCCGTTTTTGACGCTTACGGATGGCCCTCTGGCCTCAGCGACGACGAAATCCTGGAAAGGCTGGTAGCTCTGAACGCCGAGCGCGCCAGGGAGGAACAAAGCGGCTTGGTGAGATGGCTGCGGCCAGAGTACCAGAAACCGCAGGAGCCGACCCAGGGGAGCCTGGACACAGGCGATGAGGAAGCGGCCCCCGCAACCGCCCTTGCTAAGAGCGAGAAAATGGCCTGGCCTGCCGGTTTGGCAGAACAGGCAAAGGCAGTTCGGAAGGCTTTGGCCGTCCAGTCCACTGCCGTCACGCCCGCGCAACTAGCCAAGGCGTTTTCACATGCGAGAGCAACCCGGGTAGCCGAGTTGCTTGAAACTCTGGCCTCACTCGGCCAGGTTCGAGAAGTGGAAGGTGGTAGGTATATCGCATAGGAGAGAACACCTATGGACTCCATTATCGTGAACATGCTTACGGTAGGGCTTGCTTCCTGTATTCTGCTACCGGCATTGACCGGCCTCCGGAACGAAGCCGAAACACCGTAGCCTTCAATTCATCTCTACACTCTGTGCCATCTCATTAAACTCGGAGAAACGAACATGTTCTGCCCCCAATGCGGCCATCAAAATCCTGACGCAGCAAAATATTGCATGCAGTGTGGCTTCCAATGGAGCGGTGGGAAGAGGAGGCAAATCAGGCCATCAATTCCTGCACGATTCTGACCACGGAGGCCAATGAGGTGCTGAGGCCCGTGCATGACCGCATGCCGGTCATCCTCGCCTCGGATGATTATGAGTTGTGGCTCGACTCGGACGTGCGAAAATTTGATCTTGTTAAAGAATTGCTCCGCCCTTACCCAGCATCAGAGATGATGAGCTACCCGGTGGGTACATCAATCAACAGCCCGCGCAATCAAGGCGCTGAGCTGATCGAACAGGTGACTATAAACTCAGCGTGAGGGGATCGTCCGGTTACCTATTCAGAAATGCCCTACGAAGGGTATTCGGGTGGTGCCTCCGGTCTTATTGAATTATGCAGTACGTTCAGAATCCAGCTAATCCGTGGCTCTCGACCTCCATCGAATACATCGGCGAGCCGCCCGAAGTCGCAACCGAGGTCTTCGAGGAAGAGGCCACGCGCACCATTATCAACAAGGTCGACTCGCCGGACGTAGCGGGCTTCATGCCCTGGACTGTTAACGTCTACAGGGGGTGTCAGCACGCCTGTACTTATTGTTTCAGCCGTCCCACTCATGAGTACTTGGGCTTCGGCGCCGGGACGGACTTCGATAGGAAGATCGTAGTTAAGATCCACGCCCCGGAGCTGCTCAGAAGGGAACTGATGCGGCCCTCGTGGAAAGGGGAGCCGATAGCGTTCTCATTCACCTCGGACCCATACCTGCCGCTGGAGGCGGCGTACAAACTCACCCGGGCATGTCTCGAAGTGTGCCTGGAGTTTCGCCAGCCCGTTTCAATAGTCACGAAATCTGCTCTCATCCGGCGGGACATAGACGTACTCTCTGAACTCGCAAAAGAAGCTGATGCGGAAGTGTGGTTCACGATCCCCTTCAAGGACAACGAATCGTCTCGCCCTTTCGAGCCCCACGCGCCAAACCCTGAGTCGAGATGGAAAGCGATGGCAGAACTCGCCGCGGCGGGTGTGCCGGTTGGAGTCGGGATAGCTCCCATTATCATGAGTTACAACGATTCGCATATTCCGGAGATCTTGAAGCGTTCGAAAGAGGCTGGAGCCACGCGCGCCTTCATGACCATGCTGCGGCTGCCTGGTAGTGTCAAAGATTATTTTGTCGATCGCCTGCGCGAGGAGATGCCGACAAAGGCGGACAGGATCATCAGCCGCATACGGGAGGCCCGGGGCGGCCGTCTCAACTCTAGCGAGTTCGTCGAGCGGATGCGGGGAGATAGCGAGCAGTGGAGGGTGATCGAGCAGGTCTTCGAACTGTACTGTATGCGCTTGGGACTCAACCAGGGTAGGAGATCCGAGCGTCCCAACACTTTCCGTCGCCCGACGGCCCAAGAGACGTTATTCGAGCTTTGAATATGCGCGGCCGCGCGGATATTAGTCGGCCGTCCTCAATGACCCACCTTTCAATTCCTACCAGGTAACGTGCCAGCGTCTATCTCAGGAGAGCCTGAGATAGACGCTGTGATATATTGCGCGAATGCTCACCGGCTCTCCCCCTGCCTTTAGACTCCATGGCGTTTCACCCAACATGAATCCACAAACATATCTGAGCTTCGACCTGCTCGAAGACGTGATGCTCCTGCCCCCGTCCAAATACGAGGAGATCGTCGGGCGAACGACCGTCTTGAGGATCGGACCCCTGGTCGAATACGCCTTTCATCACTACGAACACGCGGCAGCCACCCTGAGGTCACGGGCTGACAATCAGGTGGTGGATTTACTCCTGCGCGCTCTCGCCGGTCGCATGCGTGACACGGCCGATACGGTGATGAAGGCCCGGCCCGTGGAATTCTTCAGTGCACCGCGAGGGCCCGAGGGCGTGGACGACCCCAATTGGATAGCCTTCTGCATGCGCCTGATAGACGCGGGCGTGAAAGCGGGACTCCCGAAGCAATTCTCACAGGGGCTGGCGGGCACATTCGAGGAGATGACGGGTAACCTGCTGGAGCACAGCGAGCGTTCGGAGAGCGGGGTCGTTGGCTACACGTGGCGGCCAGGGGAGTTCGAGTACGTGGTGGCCGACGCCGGCATCGGCGTGCTCGATAGCCTGCGTCAGCACCAGGATTATTCCTGGATGTCGGATGCAGGCGAGGCGCTGGAAACGGCGGTCTGCGACGGGGAGTCACGTTACGGCAGGAAGCAGTTCCGCGGCACGGGCTTTCACGACCTGCTCTATAACATCGCTAGAAGGAACAGTTACCTGAGGTTCCGGAGCGGTGACCACAGCTACGCACTCGACGGCACAAAGTCACTGCCCGTGAAGCAGATGCAGCACTGTGCTCCCTTCCAAGGGTTCCTCATTTCGGTGGTCTGCCGGCCGATAAATAAAGAATTTATAAGAAGGGCTTGACAAGAATCCCTATTGGCTTCATTATGCTCACTGACGGAGGTGAGCATAATGAGACAAGAGCTTTCGATCTACAACCTCGGCGGCAAGCTCCCCGTATTAGGCGGCTTGCCGCGGGGACAGTTGATGTTCGGTAAGTTGATCGCGGCCGTCAGGCCGCAGGAAGAGCACACGTCCCTCTTCTTAAACTTCAAGGACGTGCAAGTTGCGACGAGCAGCTTCCTGCGCTCCGGCATCCTGCCCTTCCGCGACCACTGCGTCAGGATGGGCCTCAACCTCTATCCTGTCCTCGCCAACCTGACCGACGAAATCATTGATGATCTGAAACTCGTGCTCGAGCCGCGCGGCGACGCTTTCGTCGTCTGCGACCTCGAGGATGGGCGGGTTTCGTCCGTACGGGTTGTCGGGTCGCTCGATGATAAGCAGCGCCTCACGCTCGAGGCGGTCATCATGGATGGGGAGGCCGACGCGGCTTCCCTGAAGGACAAGCACGGGGAAACCGAGAAGATCGGCGCCACGGGCTGGAATAACCGACTTTCTTCCCTCGCCGAGAAGGGCCTGTTGATGGAAGTGAAGCGAGGCCGGGGCAAGCTGTATCGCCCGATACTGGAGTTTAACTGATGGGCGCAGACTTTATCTCGAAGGCGGGTAAAACCTACCGTAAGGGCTGGGATCGGGAGCGCAAGAAGCTGAGCATCGCCGAGCTGTTCAACAAGATGCCCCAGAGCATCAGGGGAATCACAGTGACGCCATTCGACCTTTCCAAATTCTGCGACGGCGGCCGTTACGAGTTAAACGTCGAAGAGGGACGCATCTTCGTTTACAACAAGTGCGAGACGATAGGCGTGTGTACTGACCCGCCACGGTCGGTATTGAAATCAGTGGCGGCCATGGGCGGCAAGACGCTCGGCGTCTTCCACAAAGTGCGCGAGCACAGCGGGCGGGTCGAGGTCGCGGTTTGCTTGGACGCCAAGTCGAAGACGCAGGCGGCATGACCTATGAGCGCACACAAAGACATCGCGGGGTCTCTGTATCATGACGCCGACAGGCCGATGAGCCTCGGCTGCGTGAATTGCCCCGAGAGGGGTGTGTGCGGAGGACTCCACACCTCGGGCAGCCATTTCAACTGCCTTGTCTTCTGCGAGTGCTCCGACCCGTCTGACTGCCAGTACGTCTGCCGGAATAACCTGGAAACTTACATCGACAGGGTTCACGAGGTCGTTGGCTTCGAGTTTGACAACGTCCCCCGAGCACCTCGGCTTACATACCAGTCATTGCCGCTCGTGGTGCCGCTCCTCTACCATTCTTCGAGGCGGACGGGGCGCCTCAAGGCCGACGTGGTGGTGGTTCCGCTGGAGAGCCTGCTGGACCTGAAGGTGGGGATGCTCCGGTATGACTCCCGCGCCGCTGTGGCCAAACAGTTCGGATTCGATGAAGGCGCGCGTCTGGTCATCACCGGCGTCGCCCAGGACCAGCCCATCGAGGACTACTGGTCGTTCCGGCGCGAGACGCGCATCCCGGAGCAACTGGCAGCGCTCCGCCCCGACCTGGTCACGGTCCCGAACTACAGCACGACCCTGGACACGCCGAGGTGGGACAACCTTCACAACATGAAGCGGATCGCAATCTGCTGGAGCGAGCTCGTCTCGGCGGGCATTCCGACCTCACTCCACCTTAATGCCTGCACCGACCGCGACTGGGAGCGCTGGACCGAGTTCGTGGCCGAGCACGACGAGGTCCGGTCCGTCGCCTTCGAGTACGCGACCGGCGCGGCCCGCCTCGAGCGAGGCGAATGGCACACGAAGAAGCTATCCGACCTTGCCGCGGCCGTACATCGCCCCCTCCAAATAGTCGTTCGCGGCGGCTACGTTCACCTTGACGAGCTCTATGAGTCTTTCAGCGAAGTTGTGTTCGTGGATACAACCGCCTTCATTAAAACCATGAAGCGCAAGAAATTCGTGCAACGTCCGGACGGGAAAGTGGAGTGGCTGCCTGCCGGCATTCAGAAGGATCACCCCCTCGATGCCCTCCTCGACCACAACGTCAAGGGCTGCACGAGAATAATTTCTGAGGTGGCGTTCAAACATCTGAAAATCTGAAAATTCAGCGTGCCGGCAAACGGATAAAAAGAGTCCGTGTGATTTTGACTGTGAGTCTGTATGTCTTACTTCGAGAAGCATTATGATTTGGTAAGCTTCCCCATCGCTATAGGTAAGGGGGAGGGGCTACGCCGCGCCCAGCGCGGCGCGATTCATGCAGTGGCTGCGCATTTCACCTTGCGCCCGGAGCCGGCGATCGTGGTGTTGCCGACCGGCTCCGGTAAGACTGCTGTGTCAATGCTGGCAGCGTTCATCGAGCGCGCTGGGCGTGTCCTGGTCGTCACGCCGAGCCGGTTGGTGCGGAACCAGATAGCAGAGGAGTACAAGTCGCTTAAGGTGCTCAAGGTGAACAAGGCCTTGCCCGTTAGCGTCCCGGTGCCCAGAATCCATGAGGTCGAATCGAGGCTCTCAAGCGAGGCCATGTGGCGGGAGTTGGAAGCCTTCGACGTGGTGGTCGGAACCCCCAACAGCATCAGCCCCGCGCTCGAGGGCGTCTCGAAGCCGCCGGAAGACCTGTTCGACCTCATCCTCGTCGATGAAGCCCACCACAGCTCGGCGGCGACGTGGAATTCGCTCCTGCTGAGTTTCCCTAAGGCGAAGAGGGTGTTATTTACTGCGACCCCATTCCGCCGGGACAAGGGCGAGATCATCGGCAAGGTCGTTTACGACTACCCGATAAACAGGGCATTCGAGGACGAGATCTTCGGACGCGTCGAGTACATCTCGGTTGACCCGAAGGGCGGTAACAGCGACGTCGTCATCGCCAAGCGCGCCGAGGCTTGTCTGGAGTTTGGCGTATCACAGCCGCATGAAGACGAGCGGCCTCGCTCATGGAGCGCCCCAAGCCATCCAGTCCCGGAAACAGCGATGATGCTGTGACATTCATGAGCCGTAATTGGAGCAAGAACTCTGATTTGAGCGCAGCGGGAATCACGAACCGTCCCATAATATCCGAGTCATCCAACAGAGGATGGTCACACGAGTCGAGCAGTAGCTCGTCATGCTTTCCGCAAAGATTTAGGCACACAGTGAAATACCCCTGCTGCGCGACGGTGCGCGTTGACTGAGTGAACGCTGGCAGAGGAAGAACCATGTGTGGAGCATTGCTTGAGCGAAGTAAGTCCGCGTTAGGCTTGCCTGACATCAGATCATCGGATGCGCTGTTCAGCCATGACCGTGGGTGAATGAACCAGATTGTCCCAGAAACGTCGGATAACGACTCACACGCGAAGTATGCAGCGACGTAGGGCGAGGCACTCCAGTCAAGTAGACGAGTTGGCGCTCCGTAGTGCTGCATCACCATCCACCAGTTCAGAAGATCATTGTCAGCAGGTAGCGGCTGGCCAGCCATGACTAAGTGTGCCTGAGATTGAAACAGGCGAAGCAGCTGAGCTTCGACCTCGAGTGCTTCCTGAACTTCGATTGCTGTACCCAGCACTCGGTTGAGCGACGGCAGGAGAGGCCAAGCTGCATCAGCGTGCCCTCTGAATAGGTACGTGGTCTCCAAGGGCGTGGAGCCTGGCTGTGTGCGTGCAGCCACCTCGACAAACTCCGCCCAGCTGTTCAGGTATCGGGAGACTACAGGAAGTTCGCTATGCTCATTCATTAATGGTGGTTTGCGACCAAATGCCCGGCATCAGCGGCGGGCACGAGCCTAATATTAGCGGCAAGCCCTGCATGAGAATTAAGCTAGTTGCGCGTCCGATTCATGCCCATGTTATGCTTACCTCTGGTGCTCCACAAACAGGGCGGCGCTCATAGCTTACCCTTGCTGATACTTGGGGCGCCAATATATCTGCACCGGACTTTACATTCCAACTCCCCGACATTCTATACCCATCGGCAGGTCACCCTCGCACCTTTTTTGCTCATTAGCCTTTGCTCTACCGCAACATCCTACCTAGCTCTTCCACTCCACGCCGGGAGTTTTCACCTATGTCCAAATTGCTCGGTCACAAGGATGTTTCGGCAATCTACAACAATACGCACGTTTTGAAGAAGGGGGGGGGGGGGCGTCAGGATCCCCGTCGATAGGTGCAAGTGAAAAGGGATGGTACTGCTAGGCCCTGGTGGGCGTGGGTTTAGGCGGGGGAGGGAAAAATAAAATTTATACTAAAGAAATGGTTAATAAAAAAGCCTTTAAGGCATTTTGGGTTAACGCCGACCCCCCAATAGA
>MWWH01000035.1_pt1 | contig 28476 bp, 29 predicted proteins | sample 1047231 | NCBI WGS metagenome assembly MWWH01 (sample SAMN06349967, study PRJNA376086) | soil metagenome | isolation source: MG3-2 sample Antarctic (ecotone) soil | place: Antarctica | collected 2015-01-13 | reverse complement strand
ATCTTGATTAGCTCTCGCCTCGCATACCGAACAGATCTCTCAGACAGAGAGAATGCATCAGCAATCCAAGTTGCCTTTACCGTTCCCCTACTTTTGATGGAGCGGGTTTTTGGAGAGAGAGTGAGGCTTCTGACTATGTAACCAAGAGTGGTGAGGAGGAGAGTCTTCGTTTCTACGCTACAAAGGTATCTGAGAAGTGTCCGGGGAATGGGAATTAATCTTGTATCGCTTCTCCCCTCCCCTACCCTGGAAAGCATGTCTCTTCCAAAAGGAAGGAGAGACTGACGAACCGTGATGGAACTTTCTGAGAAACTAAGGAGCTGAATTTTTCGAAGCTTCTTTAGAGCCTTTGATACGCTTATCTCAGTAGAACCAGGGAGAAGCCTCAGGAGTTCACTTGGTTGATACCTGACCAAGTGGGCACCCTTCTCCTTTTTCTTAGTCTGGGAATGCCTTGCTGCCTCTCTAATGGCAAGAATTTCGAAGCATCCGAGATACACTCGTAAGGTCTCAAGAGAGATAGTTCCAGAGAGGAAGGCTCCTACTCCGTTACAGAGTTCCGTTAACGAAAAAGTCTTATAACCACAATGATTTGAATACACGTATGCCCCCTCCTCCGAATGAGGAGCCTAGCTTCAGGGCGCAAAAATCCTGTGACCAAATAAATGGCCTTGTAAACAAAAGCAATGTAGCGAAGAATAAGAATCAGTCTCGAGTCTTTTCTTTGGCTACATTCCTTTTCGTAGTTAATTGCGGCTCACAAAAAACCAGCGTTAGTGCGCTGGTTTTTTTATGCCTGGTGTTTCCCAGCAGAGTGTTTACGCCATAGGCTCCTTCATAGACGCACCACCTTTGTCTATTATCTAAGTGGTTGCAATCACTTATTTTTATCTTTTTAATTGTGCGCAGAACTAATTATGCGTAGATGCGTAAATGCGTAAATACCTGGCGTTATATCTGCGTAGGTGCGTAGGTGCGTAGGTGCGTAGATGCGTACAACTATGACAGACAACCCTTTGAAATCTCTCGATACGATCCTCAAGAAATGCGTAGTTACGCAGATGCGTAAATGCGTAATTACGTAAATGCGTAATTACGTAAATGCATAATTGCGTAGATGCGTAGATACGCATCTACGCATAATTAAAATGGGCAATTGCGCATAATTAAACTTTCGGATTAACTCGATTGAGTTTTACAGAAAAGAGCAGGCGCAGGTGGCAAAGGCAAAAGTCTTGATGATAGCGAACCAGAAGGGCGGGGTAGGAAAGACTACAACTACTATTCATATTGCTGCTGGCTTGGCTGAAAGGGGGAAGAAAGTTCTTATCATTGACCTTGACGCCTCCGCTGGTGCAACAAAGACGCTCGGCGCACCAATAGTAGGGTGGAATACAACGTACGACTTTTTAACTGGAGAGGTTGAAGCCGCCGAGGCAGTAATCACCGATCAAGATGATGAGGTTAAGCTTCCTAAGAACATTCATCTCATTCCTGCATCATCAAAACTTGCAGACCTGGATACCTTTCTAAATTCGGTTGATAACCTCGGAGTTATCCCTCAGGACATTCTTATAGAGCCGATCCGAAGGCTCAGAGACCAATACGACTATATTGTTCTTGATTCACCGCCACTGGTGACCAAGACTACTTACCCATCCTATAAAGCAGCTGATTATGTAGTTTTTACTACTCAACTTGAAAAGCTATCGGTCGAAGCCCTCGAACAAGCGATGAAATTAGTAGCGAGTGCTAAGCGTCACGGAAATCCAAATCTCATGATGGTTGGTGTGGTAGAAAGCATGGTTCCGAAGCCTCTCACTCGCTTAGCCCAGCACTTTAGAAAGCAAATTGACGACCTTTTGAAAGACGAAGAGGGAGTATCACTTCGATTCAGCGTCAGTCTTCAGAGAAACGTAGCAATTCAAGAGGCAGCAACCGTCAAGCAAACCATTTTCGAATACGCGCCTGCTCACAATGTAGTTGAGCAGTACCGGATTTTGGTTGCAGAAATCGAAGGAAGAATTGCGAAGTTGGATCAGTTGAAGAATTTTGAGGGCAGGGCGGTAGGAAATGGTTAGGAAGAAATTCGAGGAATTAGAATACGATCCAATCGAATCGGAAGCCAAAAGGCAGCTTGCCCGCACAGTTTCTGTGCCCTCAAAGCCTCCACATGTAGTGCCGGTATCTCAGACTAGTGAGGCAGAGAAAACTGACCACTCCCCTTTCAATGAACCTACAATAGTTAGGGCTTCACAGATTGAAACAGGACCGTCTCACGTTACGAATCCCTCTGAATTAGGTGACAAAGGAGCAGGAGCCAAAGTTGCATTGAACAGAAAAGAAAAGAAACGTTCTTTCTCTTGCGCCAGTCAGGAACAGGATACCGAATTGGATTCTTTCGTTTTGCGAATCCAAGAAGTGGCAGGAACTCACGTTCCGTTCCAGGTCTTAATGCGTGCTGCATGCATGGCAATGTTAAGCGCAGAGGACCAGCTAGTGACCGAGATCAAAAAGACCAATGCTCCTTCTTTTCCAGCCAAATTTGCACATGCAAAATATGCTGAATTTGAAGAATACTGGAGTCAGGTTATTCAAAAGGCGATTCGAAGATCTAGGACATTTGGGTCGTAGTGAGAGTCGGAATAGAAAAGTGGGATGGCGATGAAGAGACGACCGTCGCGCAGAGAACACTTATATGGAAGTGGCTAAGACGACCAACAGGTTCAAGTATATCGACGGGCTAAGAGGGCTAGCAATCCTCATGGTCATGTGGGGCCATTTTAGCATGGCTGCCCACGCCATCCCATCAAAAGCTCTCCCTGTCTTCAGTATGGGAGCCCGCGGTGTTCAGCTTTTTTTTGTGATCTCAGCAGTCACTCTTTTGACGAGCTGGTTCACACGTCGACCATTCGAACCCATTCGGAATTTTTATCTACGGCGTTTTTTCCGAATAGCTCCAATGTTTTGGTTGATGCTTGCAGTATTCGTGTGCGTCGACGGGCTCGGGCCACGTTATTGGGAGCCTGACGGCATCAGCTCCTGGCATCTGGCATTGACGGCTGCCTTCCTGCACGTATGGCATCCCCGAACAATGAACAGCGTAGTTCCGGGTGGCTGGTCTATCGGAGTTGAGGTTGCCTTCTATTGCGTATTTCCAATAGTTGCTAGGTTCGTTACTTCATGGCCGCGTGCACTTCTATCATTTGTGTTAGCTGTCATAAGTATTAAGTGGCTTGACCCCGCAGCTCAAGAATTCTGGAACGGCTATCTCCCAGTGTCTCTCCAGTACCTTTCCAATCAATTTACAGTACTTTGGTTTATCCATGAGTTGCCCGTATTCATGGCAGGTGTGCTCGCATACTGCTTAATCAGCTCAGTGAGAATGAATGCGTTGTGGGCTAATAGCCTTGGCATACTTAGCCTGCTCGCAATGATATTATTTGCTTATTTTCCACCACCAATCGATCAGCATGCCGGCTATGCATTAGTCTTTGCTCTACTGGTCCTTTCAGCTGCGAATTCGGGGCTAAAACTTATTCTGCATAATCGTGCACTCCGCGCTCTCGGAGTGGTGTCGTACAGCGCCTACTTTTGGCATTTTCTGCTTTTATCCCTGTTGAATAAATGGACCGCTCACGGATTCGACCCTTTCGGCATTTCGATAAATGATCACGGGTTCGGATTTCTATTGTATTTCCTCCCCATAATGACCCTCGTTACGTTTGTTGCCGCAAAATTTACCTACACATACGTCGAACGGCCGATGATTCAATATGGAAGGGGGCGATTTGAAACGAATGTGTCTAGGCAGTAGCTGAAGAATACCTGCGGCATTTCATTTTCCCAAGCGGAACCTACAGCTATCCTGGTTTAGCTCCGTGCAACCGGTTCTTAATACTAGGGGGATAGAGCTCCTTTGAAGGGGGTTCGGGAGAGTCTGCGGTTTCCTGCTGGTTATAGTTCGACGGTGGACCAAGGTACCTACGTACCAAGGTGTAAAGGTGTTTTGATTAATAATCACCAAAGAAGGAAGTGGATTAGTGGACCAAAATACAAAGATCATTGCTGTAGGAAACCAGAAGGGGGGTGTAGGCAAGACGACCAATACCGCTCATATTGCTGCAGCCCTTGGTCAGCTGGGACGAAAGGTTCTAGTTTGGGACTTGGATGTTAATTATGGTCTGACGTCGCACTTTGGAATTCCATCCCAGGCTTACTCGGGGACCTTTCACGTTCTAACCGGGGATAGGGAACCTCAAGATGTAATTCTTACTAACGCCGATCCAGACATCGATCTGCCAGAAGGGGTTCACATTATTCCATGCTCCCGTGAACTCGAACGACTGGATGCTGTCCTTTCTACCAATGATCCTTTCTTTAGCCGCCATACAGTACTTGTAGAACCTTTGGGCAAGATTAAGGGATATGACTATATATTTTTGGATACAGCTCCGAACACGAACGTCACCACAACGTTAGCGAGCTATATTACCGCACAGTATTTTATTATCTCGACCCTCCCAGAAAAGCTTGCTCTAGAGGGTCTTAAGAATGCTTTGAAAGATATTGGACAGGCTCAGCGAAAAGACAGAAACCCCAATCTAAAACTTCTTGGTGGGCTTGTCTCAGGCCTCGATAAACGAATACGAAAAGCAAGGGAGTATGATGAGGCCATCCGCGAAAGTTTTGCGGCGAACGGTCAAGAGTCACGAAAGTTCAGTACTACGATCTCTCGGGCTGCAGCGATTCCGAGAGCGCAGGATGCAGGAAAGACTGTTCTCCAAACTGAACCAGCTCATGAAGTGGTACAGCAATTTCTAAAAATTGCCCGAGAAATAGAAGTACGAATTGCAGAGTTTGAGGGTGTCTCCGTGGAGCAGGTAGCAAATGGGTGAGCGACGACCAATAGGGGAGAGGGAGTTTAGCCCGCTAGATGATTCAGCAAGCTTGATTGGTAGCGTTATGGCCGGTGGTACCGTAGAGGATATAGAAGACAAGCCGAAATCTCTCGAAAGCCCGCCCAAGATTCGTAAGATCAAAGCTCCAGAAGCGACGAGACTTGAAGAGCCTCAACGCTTAAGGCCTCGAGAGGGGGAGGGGAAAGAAGAGTTTGTAACTTTGAAATTCAAAGTACCCAGGTCTGATTATGCTCAAGCAAAGAGAATAGTCTCGCATCTTGAACAGGAGCTCGGTGCTCGGATTGACCTATCGAACCTCGGCAGGGGCTGGATAACTCGTTTGATTACAGCGGAAAAAGAAATCATTGATGCGGCGCGGAATCAGGAAAGGCTTAAGACGCCTAATAGCAGAAATGCCTTAGAAGTTGCTGAAATTGATCACGCGATGACAATTATTCAATCAGTCGCGTTTAGAAGGGCAGAGACGTTACGAGATTTAGCAAAGAAGTAATCCCTATTTTTTAATAGAGAGAATCAGTCGGCGAGAAGTAGGGGATGTGGTAAATGAATGCCCAAGTCAGAACTCAGTGGCAGAGCGATTCGATATCCAGCCGCTATTCCTGCTTCAACCGATTGTATTCCTCGCGCCTTGTTCACAGCGATGTTGCGAGCTGAGGGCAGGTTTTTAAGACTGGGGATAAAATGGATGTTCCCTCAACATCCGATAGAAAAACCCGGAGAAGGCAGCTGAATATCAAGAGATATAAAAGCGTATTATTACTAACGCTCTCGTGGCAGCAGCACCAATGCCTAGAGATGGTTTAAGGAATAGTTAAGACGTTTCGATTGGTCCCATGCGCCGGGCGATCGTTGAGGTATGGAATTTAAAATGCTAGTAGTAGCTCGATTTAGCACGAGTTGGCGGGCGGCATTGAGAGCGGGAATGGTTAAGGCAATTCTAGTAGTGGGAAGCCTCCTATTCACCTTTGGCCTCCTGGAACTTGTCGGACACGTCCAAATTCAACTCGAGAAACGAAACCTCGTCGCGACTAAGAATTCGTCCTACTATTACAGGGAGATAGTTAGAGACAGGTATCCGCAACTGCTCAGGGACTCTTTGTCCGAACCATGCAAGGGACACTACCGCGATTACTATGTCCTTTCTGTTGACTGCAAGTCCTCCACAATCAATACGACTGATTACTATTCATCGCGGGCTGTACCCTCGAGTGCGCCTATCGGGTCCCCATCACCAGTAGTCTGGATCTTCGGAGGGTCGACCATGCTGGAACTCTCCGCCCCGGATGAACTCACCATTGCGAACTGGCTCGGGAAAGCCCTTACAACGCGGTTCGGCAAAGTTACTATAGTAAACTTCGGGATGGGCGGATTTGCATCGACTCAAGAAAAGGTCAAATTCATCGACTTGCTGTCGCGTGTCCCGGTAACCGAGCGTCCAAAACTTGTCGTGTTCTATGACGGGTACAATGACCCTGGCCAAAGTTACACGTTCGGCCCGGGCAACATGCAAGAAGACCTCAATGGAAAACTCAAGCTTATTGTCGAAGGAAGGACAGGGCCTCTCGCGAAGTTATTTCTATCGCGCGGCATACAAGACTACTCTGCCTTTTGGCGGCAGAACATCGCTCCTCGGGTGGAAGCAGCTTTTCTCCAGGAGATGATTACTCACCGATCTCCCACTCCTGTGGATCCTAGCCCCGCTGTCGAGATGTATCTGCATAATGCCCAAGTCATAAAAGCAGTGGCAGAGCAATTCAATATTCAGCCGCTATTCCTACTTCAACCGATGATATTCACCAAACAGCCGCTCAGCAAAGGCGAAGAAGACGTAATGAGAGACGTTGTGCTTCCTAATAAGGGACATCTGGACTACATGATTGGCTGGTATGATTCGACGCGCCGGAAAATCGCAGGATTACGGGAGTTCGTCGATCTGTCCACATCCCTCAACGGTCGGTCTGATTTAGACTTCTTCGATCATGGCCACATAGCCCCTTACACATCTGAGGCTATCGGTACTGCCATAGGTCAGGTGGTAGCCGAACGATACAGCCATGTCTTTCAAGTGCCTTCGACGGTCACGGAGTGATTTAGTAAATTCTGTCGGTCTGCTCCCAACTCGAAAAATAGGGGTAACTAACACCAAAGCCTAATATCCTCGTGGCGGAAATTGAAAACTCCCGACCTTACTTGGCAGGTGTCGTAGATCATGGACACAGCAAAGACTCCATCTTGAAGAAGAGTCGAGTGCATGCTAGCTTCAGGCACATTGAACCCTTACTTTTCAGGAATTGGATGAACAAAAGAAGACTCCGCCCAGTTGCCGCTATCGTTGCCCTGGTAGGCATCATGTTTACCACATCTTCAGCCTCAGCTTCGGTAGGATATTGTGGCAATACCACTATCCAGTTGATAGCCCAAAATGCAGGCACAGGTAGCGCGCACTTCTTGGACCCTGTTCACAGTTCATGCGCATGCAGGCGTGGGTACATCGAGTTTACGGATCACGCTCTCTTTGCCATGGCCCTATCAGCAGTAATGAGTGGTCAGGCGGTGAACGTCATGTGGGAAACAAACGCCACCGCTAAAGGAAGTCCCTCAACGGAGCATGGGCCCGAGGTTACATGCAAGATTCTTAACATCTGGAAGTGATCGTAGAACCAAGGATCGGCTAAACGCCGAGCAGTGGCGTTTGGTGCTCACGAGAGATACTCCGGTCGGTTCTTTCTCTTGAGGAATCTGTTGCGTTCAGACAGCCCCCAAACATGATTGTTTTCGTAGATTGAAGTTTTCTGCCGAACACGATGGGCTGCCTGAAGCACTGAATACTTTGTACCGTTCGATGCCCTTATTTCGATCGCTGTTTCTCGCCGGATACCTGGCGCTGCTGACGTAACGTTTTACGACTCTGGATTGTTATGAACCGACTGACGCTGCTTCAACGCTGTCTACATCGTTACGTAAAGGCTGCTGTTTTTGCTTTTACATTGGCTCCATCGGGGGCCCTCTGTGACGTGTATACCTGGCCCGATAACGGGCACGGGTACTATCTGGACGGAACGGGCACTTGGAATCAGTGTCTCGCCAAGGCGCAGACTGCGGGAGTTCACTTAGTTACCGTGAATGATAGCGCTGAGAACGCGATGCTCTTAAGTGTTTTCGGGTCGCAGGTTTCGGAGGCATGGCTTGGTTACGCGAAGTATAGTGGGGTGTTTGCATGGGAAAGCGGGGAGACTCCATCCTACACGAACTGGAACTCTGGGGAGCCAAATAATACAGGAAACGCCGAGCATTGGGCGCTGATAATGTTTTGGCAGAGCGGGAAATGGAATGACTATAACCTAACCAGCAACTGTTTAATGGAGGTGGCGGTTGGCCCAACTCCAACCCCCACAGCAGCACCGACTTCAACAGCAACACCGACGGCAACGCCAACACCTTTGCCAACGGCTACTTCAACTCCAGCTCCGACGCCAACCCCTACACCAACTGCCACTCCAACCCCTACACCTACGGCCACTCCAACGCCTCAGTGTAAATTCTACAACATTGGAAATACCACCGTGTGTCTCTAATTATCGGGAAGCTGCGGTTTCAACGGATAGTCAACATTAGGGCTATCAGCTGAAACCATTTTTGGACCGCCCGCGAATCGCAGTTTCATATCCATCATCTAATTCGAGTGAGATTAGTGTACCAAGCTATTTATGGATTCCAGCCATTCCGAGAGTAGTTATGTTCGACAGGTAGACCTTGGATTCAGTTTTCAGGTCGATTTACAATATACGGTTGAGCAACACGTCGGAAGCTTGGGAGGGTGGGAGCAGCATATCTCATCATTTCTAAGATTCTTCCTAAAGCCGGGCGAAACTTGTGTGGACGTAGGGGCCAACTCCGGCTTTCATACGCTTACAATGGCAGCCCTTGTAGGAAGGGAAGGGCGGGTTTACGCCTTCGAGCCATCTCATCGCACTTTTGAGCGCCTTCAGCACAATATCCAACTTAATCCCGATTTTCAGAAAGGTATCATTCCTCTCAATTTGGGATTAGGGGAAACTTGCGAACAACTATCGGTGTTCCCGGCGGGGAGTGAAGGGAATGCGTATGTGCGAAAGGAAGCGGACCCGATGCTGTGGGACCCTGCAGACGCCCCTCCCTCTGAGATTTGCTATATTGTACCGGCCGATTCGATCCTTGCAGGACAGCCAGTCGCACTTGTGAAGATTGATGTGGAGGGGATGGAGTTGGAAGTCCTAAAAGGAGCCGGCCGAATGCTTTCCGAGGCTCGCCCGATCATAATTTACGAGAGTCTAACGAGCTGCTTCGGGAGTGAAAAACTACTTGAAATTCAGACCCTACTGGAAGAGAAGGGCTACTCCTTAGTCTCTATCTGTACGCAGTCAGGAAAGCTGATTCCAGCGAAATATCCCGATTACACAGAAGATACTTTTGCCTACCCCAACGAGAGAGCGTTAGACCTATCTGAAATTCTTCTTGCAGCTGCTGAATTCAATGTCCTAACGGGTAGTGGTGAAAATGTAGGAGTCCTGCGCGTCTGCGGATCAGGGTCTGAAATTCATGCGGGGGGAGTGGTAAAAGGGATCCCGGTAAGCGGGCGTGGCCCGGCATCTTCGTCGTCCCCCCGCACTCACAGCTACTCACTCAATGGCTCTTCCAATCTGAATCTTACTTTTGATATTCCTGAACTGAACCGAGGGATGTTGCATTGCTCTGGAGAGGAACTTGCTCTGGTAAAAAGGGGCGGCCTCCTTAACGCAGGACTTCTGAGCAATATCTAGTCGGTCTGGTTCGACGGCTTTCCAATCGCACTACTGATTAATATCGAACCTTAAATGTTGGACTATCTTCGGGCCTCACCTTCCTTCTGTCGTAGAGCCTAGTCGTTGCAATGCTCGAGTGCCCTAGCCACTCCTGGACCTTTGCGATATCAGCTTCATGCTCTAAGGCGTTAGTTGCAGCCGTTGCCCGGAGCGCATGAACACAGAAACCCTCCATATCGATTCCAGCTGCTAAAGCGTACTTTCTGACCACTCGGCTGTAGATAGCACTTCCGGTCAGTGCCTTCTCTAAGTCGCCAGTCAGGGGATTCTTCACGGGACGGAAGAGGGGCCCATTTAAGTCTCCTCTATGTCCCGCGTGATCTAGGTAGTCGCTTATCTCTTCTAGTGCTGATGGGTGAGCCGGGACAAAACGAATCTTGCTTCCTTTACCGTGAACTTTGAAATGAATGACCCCACGGCGGGAGGTAATGTCTTTCACTTTGAGGTTTGAAAGCTCCTCTGATCGTAGTCCATGAAAGAGGAAGGTCGACAATATCGCCCTGTCTCTCTTTCCCTTAAGAGTCTCTGTATTCGGAGCGGCTAGTAGTTTTCTTGCTTGTCCGTCACCGATTGCCGGGGTTTTACCTTCATTAACTCCTTCACTCGGGCGCTTCACCCCGTCGACCGGGTTATGGAGCACCGCATTTGATTCGCAGAGGTGCTCAAAAAGTGATGAAAGTGCTGAAAGCTTTCGCCTGATAGTAGAGGCTGAAAGAGACCTTTCCTCGAGGCTCTTCCTCCAGGCAAGAACGTGAGCACGAGTCACTTGCCGAATCTCTGTAGCTTCTCTAATGCCAATGAAGGCCAGGAAGTCTTTAAGGTCTATCTCGTACGCACGCCTTGTCCTCTTGTTATCGATATTCGCAAACCACTCAAGCTCTGGAGGAACTTCCGAGAGCCCTTGAAATTCAGCCCGCGTAAGGAGTCGGTTTTCGCTAGTGGTTGCCGGGGCGAGATCCGGGGTCTTTTTCACCTGATCATGTTAGTTATGATAAAATATATTATCAATACTAAACTGTAGTGTCTCCCGCGGCTTTCTCAGGTCTGAGGCTAAGCACTATTTACGCACTTGCATTTGTATGTCAATATTGGCATACTATGGATAAGAGTAAAAAGCTTAAGCCTGTTTTCTGGGTGGGATCGTCAAAAAGAGACCTCAGAGAGTTTCCTGACGACGTCCAAGATGAAATTGGGTTCGCACTTTTTCGCGCACAAGAAGGGGAGAAGAGTGCCAAAGCAAAGCCAATGAAAGGCTTTGGAGGAGCAAGTATTCTCGAGATCGTAGATGACTTTGATGGGGATACTTATCGAGCTGTCTATACCGTGAAACTTGTAGGGGCCATCTACATGCTTCATGCCTTCCAAAAGAAATCAAAGAAGGGAATTGCTACCCCAAAGCAAGAAATCGATCTGATAAAGGAACGGCTAAAGCGGGCTGAGGAGCATTACCGAGAATGGATAAAAAAATAGAGGTTGAAGAGAGTAGCGGTAACGTGTTTGCTGATATCGGAATTCCTAATCCAGAAGAGCATCTTGCAAAGGCGAAACTTGCAGGTCGTATTATCTCTCTTCTAGAGAAAAAGAAGATTACTCAAAAGCAAGCCGCCAAACTTCTTCAGATCGATCAACCCCGAATCTCCGATCTTATATGTGGTCGCTTACGACGCTTTTCTACCGAAAAGCTTCTTTATTTTCTTATCGCACTTGATCAAGACATCGAAATAGTTGTTCGTCCAAAAGGACGAACTCGTAAATCTGCTTCCGTACGTGTAGTGCTTGCCGCATGAACCCTTCTCTCTATAGCCTACATGCTGAAGCAAACCGTTAAGCAAAGGTCGTCTTCCCTGCACCGTTAGGGCCCGCAATAATATAAACCGTTTTCTGCTTATAAGATTCCACTTACCGGCTCCATCCATGCCCTTTACCTTTGCCTCTTGAATGCGCTCTCTTTAGATCCTCTCCTCGAAGAATCTCTTTCCTTCTTTCTGCTACCTGCCCCAGAAACTCCTTATTATCCGCTATTTGATAGTAGCCATCCTTCCCGAAGCTAACTCGAACCTCTCTTTTCCCTAGAGTCTTCAAATCAGCCTGGACTCTTTGAATAGCGTAATACTCCTCTCGTAGCCTCGCTCCTTTATCCTTTAACGAACGCCTCTTATCCCAGAGCTCCTTCTCCTCTTGGAGCATCTCCTCTGCCTTCTCTCTTACAAGCTCCTTGTAGGGTGGTTTTTGGAGCTTCTTTTCTATAACCGCTCCTTCCTTTTCCAGAGCCTTAATCTCACGCTCTACCCCTCGAAGGAGACTCTTCACGTCTTGTCCATCCTGTAAAGGGGTGAAAAAGACTCTTGTTAAGAACTTCTCCTTCTCGTGCTCCGAAACCCTATCCCTAAGTTCTTTTGCCCTCTCTTCCTTCTCTTTAAGGGTGTCCTTAATATCTTTAATTCTCCCGCCTGAGACTAAATTCCGAGCCAATCTTCCCGCGCCCTCTTCTGACATCTCAGAAGGATACCGGTACCCCGCATCACTTTTGATAAGGCCAACCTCAATCTCTTTTTGCTCAACCTTCTCCCACTCTTCTCGTATAAACTCTTGCCGCTTCCCGTAGTCTTGAAGAAGCTTTTCGGCGGGGAGAGTCTTTACTACCTCTGTCTCTTTACTCCTCTTCTCTAACTCCCTTCTTAACTCTTCTACCCGGCGAAGGTCCCCTTCTCCTGGCGTGTACCCTACAACTTCTCTGCCCCTTGCTGTCGCCTCTATAAAGTATCGCTGCCTGAATTCTTCGCTCCCTCTGACCCTAATTCTTTGCCACCCTTTCTCTTCTGCTCTCTCAATACCTGCTCTAATACTTTCGAAACTTGTATCCTGAAATTCTATTCTTTTGCCGTTATCAGTGAAGGCTAAGTCACCGTCACTCTTTCTTCTGAACTGAAAACCGCCTTCTATCTCGTGCCGGGTAAAATGCTTCTCCAGATACTCGCTTTTAAGACGAAGCGTTTCGCTCGTTGGCCCCTCCAGTGAAATCTCATTCTTAGAAGTCCTTGCCTCCTTCTCTTTCTGAAATTCATAGACCTTTGCGAGCTCTTCTTTATGCTGACGCTCAAGAGTAAGAAGCTCCTGCTTCCTAGCTTTGTAGGCCCGGATATCTAGTACCTTTTGTCCTATTTCAGTCTCTTGCCCCCGCTTAACCCTCTGCGTTACTTCGGGTCCCATCTTTGGCTCTGGCTCTCGGTCGATACCTTGAGCTTCAAGAGTTCTCCTATCAATTCTGACTTCATACCCGGCACGCTCGAGTGCTTTATTTGTAAGTGTTTCCCAAGAGAGTCTTATCTCTCCTACCCTGTCATTTTCACGACTGTCTTTACTCCACTCCCTACTCTTCTTGGCCCCTCCCCTCTCAGGACTCTTATCATTTGCCCTCTTGAAAAACTGTTCCCTCTCTCTCTCAATTCCGTCTCGCTCTCGTATGGAAAACATGATGTGGGCATGGGGCTGCTCCCCACCGTCAAGAGCTTTTGGATTATGGATTGCCACCGTATAGGGGAACCTCTCCCCGATTTCCTTTCCTATAAACTCCCCCACGAGATCCATTCTCTCGTCTCTTGAGAGCTCTCTTGGAAGAGCCACAACTATCTCCGTATAGACTCGGCCATTTGCTCTCTCATAGGTGTCAGATGCTTCCCAAAAATCTTTCCCGCTCTTAGCCCACTTAGGCATATTCCCTGACCAAGTAGCTTCAAGCTCACGAGCTCTCCACACATGCTTCCCTTCACGAGTCAGGTACTCCGCATGAGACTGTGAAGGCTTCTCGGCGTACTTGCCTTCCCTTGCAATGTAGAGGGCATGGGCTCCAGCTGAAGCGCCCTTCCCTTTAGTCTTATGCTTGATCGCGAGTGCGTAAATTGCCATGGTATCTCGGGGCGGAGCGTTCCGTTTCTTGCAAAGAAACGGGTAAACGCGCATTACTATACATTGCCTGGACTACTCCTATCACACATGGTAATGGACAGCACATGCTTTTTGTTTTAGTTCTGGCCGCGATTAATGTTTCAACTTGTAGTAGGGTGACCGGATGGCAAAAGACACTGCTCAAGAGAAGATAAAGAAGCTTGAAGATGAGATTGCAAAAAAGAAGGCAGCTCTTCTCCGGGTAAAAGGACAGATATCTGAGAAAGATAGGAAGGCCAAAACGAGAAGGCTTATTGAGATTGGAAGTTTGGCTGAAACAGCTGAAGTCTTAGAAGCTGATTCGGGATTTCTTCTTGGACTTCTGCTCGAAGGGAAAGATATCTCACCGGGTTCCCCTCGCTGGAAGGAACTAAAGGGGAATGGCGACCCTCTCCTCAAGAAGGCAAAGAGATCTGAGGATATTTCGGAGTGACCTCCTTCCGTGCTTTTAGCTAAAAGAGCCTTCGTAAGTCTAGCGGTGTACTCCTACTGCTCATGGTGTCTTAAGCAGCCCTTTGAAGAAGGTCCTTCACCATATTCTGAACTCGAGATGGTAAGGGAGTAACTCCTTGGTATCTAACAATTGCTTGTCTCGCGCGCTCCTCCTGCTCGTTCGTAACGTGATGAAAAAGTCCGCGCCTGACTATTCCGACGAAGACTTTAACCGGATCATTTGTCGCAGTGGTTTTCGCGCGAACTGCGGCTGATACCCAGCTCAGAAAGGCTGCTTGAGATGGTTTTATCATCCCGCGCTCTACTGCCTCTTCATAAAGAGCCTTAGTCCGGGGAAACTCATTTAGGTCCCTCCTCTTCACATCCCGAAGTGTGGGAGGAGCTTCCGATTCCTCCTTTTTCAAAAGACCAGGAGAAGTTTTCTGGTCTCTACTTCCGTAGGAAGTTTCTAAGTCTCTTATAGGGGGTGCAATTTGGGGGGTGTTTTTAGCCGGTGGGGGTGCAATTTGAGACTCTTCTTTGTGTACTCTGCCCCACAAAAGGTTCATCTCAAAATAGGCTCCATCACGATTTAGCTTCCGCTGACTCTTTGTTGTGTCTTCCGAAAGAAGAGACATCTTGATTAGCTCTCGCCTCGCGTAGCGAACAGATCTCTCAGACAGAGAGAATACATCAGCAATCCAAGTAGCCTTTGCCGTTCCCCTGCTTTTGATGGAGCGGGTTTTTGGAGACAGAGAGAGGCCTCTGACTACGTAGCCAAGAGTGGTGAGGAGGAGAGTCTTCGTTTCAACCGAGCAAAGGTATCTGAGAAGTGTACGAGGGACGGGAATGAGTCTTGTCTCACATCTCCCGTCCCCTACTCTAGAAAGCATCTCCCTTCCAAAAGGGAGGAGAGACTGACTGACCGTGATAGAACTTTCTGAAAAAGTAAGGAGCTGAATTTTACGGAGCTTCTTTAGAGCCTTCATTATGCCTACTTCAGTAGAACCAGGTAGAAGCCTCTGGAGTTCACTTGGTTGATATCTGACCAAGTGGGTACCCTTCTCCCTTTTCTTTGTCTGGGAGTGCCTTGCTGCTTCTCTAATAGCGAGAATCTCGAAGCACCCGAGATACACTCGTAGGGTCTCGAGAGAGATAGCTCCCGAGAGGAACGCCCCTACCCCGTTACAGAGTTCTGTTAGAGATATAGTTTTATAGCCAACTTGTTGATACACGTCCCCTGTCCCTCAAAAAGAGGGCACAAAATCTGTCTTTGACGTGAAAAGCGTTGACCGTGAAGGTCGAGGTGACTAACTTGAGATTGTTCAGTTCTTAGGTAGTCGTAGGGCCGCTTAGCAAATCAGTACAGAAAAGCCAGCGTTGATGCGCTGGCTTTTTTGTGCGCCAAATTCTTATTACACACTCCTCCTATGTCCTTTTCTCCAAAGGCATAGTCATCCAACCGGGCTTAAGTACTCACGTTTTTTTACGACCGTCCAGTATTTCTTTTTACCTTAGTACCTTGGTACCTACGTACCTTGGTACCTACGTACCTTGGTACCTACGTACCTTGGTACCTACGTACCTTGGTACGTAGGTACCAAGGTACCAAGGTAAAAGAGTTTTAATATTAACCTCTTGCAAGGATGTTCCAGCGATGTCAGAAAGGAGCAAGGTACCAAGGTACCTACGTACCAAGGTACCTACGTACCAAGGTACCTACGTACCAAGGTACCTACGTACCAAGGTACCAAGGTGTCTTCGATTATTGGGCAACAAAGGACGGAATTAGTGGATCAAAATACAAGGATCATTGCAGTAGGTAATCAGAAGGGGGGGGTAGGCAAGACAACCAATACTGCTCATATTGCTGCAGCCCTCGGTCAGCTGGGACGAAAGGTTCTAGTTTGGGACTTGGATGTTAATTATGGTCTGACGTCGCACTTTGGCATTCCATCCCAGGCTTACTCAGGGACCTTCCATGTTCTAACTGGGGATAGGGAACCTCAAGATGTAATTCTTACTAACGCCGATCCAGACATCGATCTGCCAGAAGGAGTTCACGTTATTCCATGTTCCCGTGAACTCGAACGGCTGGATGCCGTCCTTTCTACGAATGATCCTTTCTTTAGCCGCCACACAGTACTTGTAGAACCTTTGGGTAAGCTGAAGGGATATGACTATATATTTTTGGACACAGCCCCGAACACGAACGTCACCACGACGTTAGCGAGTTATATTACTGCGCAGTATTTCATCATCTCGACCCTCCCGGAGAAGCTTGCTCTAGAGGGTCTTAAGAATGCTTTGAAGGATATTGGACAGGCTCAGCGAAAAGACAGAAACCCGAATCTAAAGCTTCTTGGTGTGCTTGTCTCAGGCCTCGATAAACGAATACGAAAAGCAAGAGAGTATGATGAGGCCATCCGCGAGAGTTTCGCGGCGAATGGTCAAGAGTCACGAAAGTTCAGTACTACGATCTCTCGGGCTGCAGCGATTCCAAGAGCGCAGGATGCAGGAAAGACGGTTCTCCAAACTGAACCAGCTCATGAAGTGGTTCAGCAATTTCTCAATATTGCCCGAGAAATAGAAGTACGAATTGCAGAGTTTGAGGGTGTTTCCGTGGAGCAGGCAGCAAATGGGTGAGCGAAGACCAATAGGGGAGAGGGAGTTTAGCCCGCTAGATGATTCAGCGAGCTTGATCGGTAGCGTTATGGCGGGTGGTACCGTAGAGGCTATAGAGGAAGACAAGCCGAAATCTTTCGAAAGCCCACCCAAAGTTCTTAAGATCAAAGCTCCAGAAGCGACGAGACTTGAGGAGCCTCAACGCTCAAGGCCTCAAGAGGGGGAGGGGAAAGAGGAGTTTGTAACTTTGAAATTCAAAGTACCCAGGTCTGATTATGCTCAAGCAAAGAGAATCGTCTCCCATCTGGAACAGGAGCTCGGTGCTCGAATTGACCTATCGAACCTCGGCAGAGGCTGGATAACTCGTTTGATTACAGCGGAAAAAGAAATCATTGATGCGGCGCGGAATCAGGAGAGGCTTAAGACGCCTAATAGCAGAAATGCCTTAGAAGTTGCTGAAATTGATCACGCAATGACCATAATTCAGTCAGTCGCTTTCAGAAGGGCGGAGACGTTAAGGGACTTAGCTAAAAAGTAATCATGTCAGTGTGTGCCGGCGCTTAGGTTACGCTGCAAAGTGCTGCATCCTTAGATGATGCTCATTAGCGGAAGAGGCCTGGGACCGGTGTTGTGGCTCGAAAAATTACCTGTGGCTAATGAGCTACACGACGATGCAGTAACAGCTCAAGCATAAACGTCTCGTCCCTAGAATATGACATCCAGCGAGCAAGAAAACGGAACTACCTAAATAAAGGCGTTTGACCAATACAAAAAGCTCTTCCTCCGACTTGCCGGAAGTTAGTTCCGTCTTCGTTTAGAATGTGAACTTTCTTGAAATTCTTATGCAACGCTTCCTTTATGAGCTTTATATCAAATGAGATTTCTCGAATTCGTTCTTCTGTGACCCGATACTGCCCCCGGCGTTGATATTCGAAGACCCTGATGTGCCATTCTGTTAATCCTTTTGGAGTCTGCGAGACCTTCATTATCATCGTGTTGTTATCGAAATCCTTCACCCAAGCTGGGGACTGTGCCAGTGATGTAAGACGCTCCCGGGTATTTATATCGAAGAGGAAAATTCCATCGGCCGATAGGTGACGGCGGACTTGGTTAAATAGAGACTTCCACTCGGAAAACTTCAATAAATGATTAACTGAGTCAAAGACGCAAATCACAATGTCAAACACTCGTGGGATAGTGAACTTCCGCATATCCGATCGGTAGAACCGTACGCCGGGAAGTTTCTGTTTGGCCTGCCAAAGCATGGGACCCGACGCATCAAGCCCCGCTACTTCGTATTTCTTGGAGAAGGGCAGAAGTATCTCACCTGTTCCACATGCAACTTCCAAAAGGGACTGGCCGTCACGGGAATATGTGTCTAAAAGTCGGGATATGACCTGATAGTCTTTGCTGCGATCCCCCATGACCGTGTCATAAAACTTCGAGAATTCTTTGTAACTGGGACTGTCCATAATGAATTTCCTAGAGGGGACGAGAAGGTATTACGAGGCCAATTTCCGTTTCTGATGTTTGAGGCCAGTAATCCCGTAATCCAGGGACCTGGCAGCAGAGGAGTTTGCTGATACTGGCTTCCAAGTCAAAAATGAGGAACACAACTCATTGGGGCGTCTTACAGGCTGTGCAACCTACTGGTTGACAATAGTCAGACAACAGGGTAAATGGCAGCATTGTCGTTAGTTTATCAGTAACAAGCTTTTTGACCCAGGAGTCAACAATGTACGAAAATCTTGCAGCTGCGGAGATCAAAACCGCTGAAGTGGCTCTCAATAAGTCTGAAGTTCTCTTTACTGGTACCGACCGGTCAGCAGTCACGGCACCTGAACAGTCCCGCATTTTCATCGAGGAGCGAAGTGTACCACGTGGCATGCTTCAGAATGATCAATAGTTAAGTTGGATGCTAAGCGCATTCAAATCGACGTTGGCCATGAGTCTACCTGGTGGCCAACGTACTTCCGCTCCTCTTCTTCGGCCACCATTTCCTTGTGCCTCCGGTAGTTAAGCTCAATCCCTTTCTCCGATTCAAGCCATCAGCATCTGAAGCTGAAACTTGGATAATCGAGAACTATCAAACAAAAAAGACTTTTGCTGTAAGCAGGATCTTAGTTGATCTGCTTAGCGCCCTCCACTTCGACGAATACGATGCCTTGGTTGGGTCGTTCTCACGAGAAGGACTTAATGCTGACAACGTGTCGGCACTCACTGCGGATTTCATAAACAAGAGAATTCTCGTTGATGAAGCGAGTTTTAACACTTTAACCCTTGAGTATCGCTCGATAGAGGAGATTTTCAGTGAGAGTGCTTCAGAATGGCAGTGGGCACTTGAATATCACTTCGCAACACGGGATTTCGCTTTTCTAGACTACAGCCCAGCTGGCGAGGGCAAGGACGAAACGAGGAACCGTATGTTGTCGTATGCGGAGGCCGAGCCCGATACGAAGCGGTTCAAGACCTTCCCTTCCAGCTTTGAAAGATTACCTCTCTCTCCGCCAAGCACTGCAGAACACTTCTTGTGTCAGCTTAGGTTAGGCTCATCTGAAGTAGCGGACGAAGAAGACCATTTCAAGATATTATGTGCAATTGCGTCGGTGGCCTTTGGCGCCACTGCCTGGGTCGATTGTGAATGGAGCTCAACACCGTTGATGCGACGTTCTGCTCCTTCGGGAGGCTCACGGCATCCTTGCGAGGGTTATCTGTTAGAACGAGTAGAGGGTGATTGGCGATCTTGGCATGTCCAAAGTGATCTGCCCGCGCTTGCGAATATAAGTTCTTTACGAGACGTCCGTCGGCTTAGCTCGAAACTCGAGGACGTCCTTTCTAAATATCAAGCTGTGTTTTTGATCACGTGTTTGTTCGAGCGAAATATGTATCGATACCGCGAATCACGGACATTCCGCTCCGTGCATATGGATGCGGGCCACCTCATGGCAAACCTCGAGGTCTTGAGCCTTGAACAGGGGGCAAGTATAGGCGCTATCCCCGGGAACTACTTCCTGGATTATCTTCTCAACTTAGGAATCAATCCCTTAGAGGAGGGACCAATGTGTGCCCTCGGATTAGAACTCAACAAATAGGTAATCTAGTGAAAGGCCCTACATTGTTCCGACCATCGTGGGACGGCGGTATACCGGAAATCCAGGAGCTCGGCAGCTCGGGCATTGCTGACACTCTCCATACGGGGAGGGAATTTAGTGACGCCATCGGCAAGATAGAAGGAGCACGAACAAACAGACCTCTGACCGAGGACCATTCTGAAGGTGAGATTCGTAAACAGTGGATCACGAGGGGTTGGACGCATTCGTTGGACCTGTATCTAAGTTCTCTTAACGGCGAAGCACCATCACTATTAGCTGATCCTGCTCAGCCAAGTGTAGCTAACGGCGACAGCCATGGTATCGCCAGCGAGATTAGATTAGTGGGACCGTCAAAGCATAGACGGGTAACCGGGACATTATGTGAAAGGCGAACTTATCGGAAGTTCAAAAGCAAAGCTGTTACCGACGAACAATTATCTGACCTTCTATATTATGGTATTAGGGATTGGGTGTTGCGGGCATGTCCCGCCAGCCTAAACGATGCCGATTCCCCTTTTTTTGTTCGACTAGCTTTGCTACGTCCTACTTCCCAAATGAAGGAAGGCATTTTTTCCTACTCACTTGACAGTCATAGTGTCACCACTTTGCGGCATGGGAATTTCGCGGATGAAGTGGTTAAGGTTATGCAGGGCATGCAGACGGCCCGGACGGCCTCCTTGACGATCTTCTTATGTGCGAATTTTCCCAAGGCGATGAAGATCTTCCCGCACTCAAGCGGCCTAAGAGATCTCTATGTCGATGCCGGCAGAATAATTCAAGGTCTGATTCTAGCAGCGGGTGCTGCTGGGCTTGGCTGCTTACCCACCCCTGCCTTGTCTGACAAACCTTCTGAAGATCTGCTTGATCTTCGCACCCCTCGTGAGGCGGCTGTTTATTCCTGTACCGTCGGAGTTTTGAAATCATGAACAACGAGTACACAAAATCGTTATATAAGTTGCAACCCACTTGGAAGTGGAAGTTTGATGGGGACAAGTGCGTTCTGTCTTCCAACTTTTTTGGAAAGGAAGTTTCATTATCGGGACCCGCCGCAAGCGACGTTGCTAGTCTCCTAGAGATTCTGAAAGATGGCGCTGGCTCGGCTAGTTTTGCCTCTATAGCATTACGAGTTACCGGGTTATCCGAAGATGCCTTCAACTCTCTTCTCAAATATCTGGTGGACGAAGGGATAGTAGTCCTCGCCTCCAACGACCAATGGGAAGCCATCGGAGATGGACAGTTTGACAGACAGATAAGATTCTTCAATTCCTTTCATCGTGGCGACCATGATGGCACTTATTTTAACGAGCGTCTGCAAAGCAAACGAATCGCTATTGTGGGGATGGGGGGATATGGAAACTGGCTTGCGTTACTGTGTAGCCGCCTTGGAGTTCGAGAAATAGTTGGAATAGATTTTGACACAGTTGAACTGAGTAATCTGGGGCGACAAATACTGTTCGACAAGTCATGTGTGGGACAACCGAAAGTATTGGCAGCACAAAGGGCGTTGGCTAATCATCACAATTTTCACAACTTTAACCCGGTCAATTCGAAGATTACTTCAGCGAAGGATCTATACCCCCTACTAACGGACGTCGACCTCGTTTTCAATCCCTTCGGATTCTATCAGGCAGACGTCGCACGCAAAGGTGTTCCCGGTTTTGTCGTTGAGGCAGCTTTTACCTTGGGAATTCCCAGCTTGACGATCGGCGCAAGTATGGTGGGTCCTTTGACATCCCCAGGTAAATCGCCCTGCTATTTTTGCTGCTTGGAAAATCCAGAGATTTTGTCTTATGTAACGTCAACGAGCAACGACACCGGACCAGTAAAGAGTCGTCAATTCGCGCCAATTATCTCGACTGTGTGCTCCTATGCGGTTTGGGAGGCAAGCCTTTTCCTGTCACAGGCTAGCCCTCCTCAGACGTTAGCGGGCATTGTCATTTTTGATTGGCTATCATCTTCATTCGCGAAACTTAACCCAATAGAAATGAGTGCGAAGTGCTCACTCTGTACTTCTGTTACGAAGTCCCATACCGTTTGTTGAATTCACCGACGGGATTGTATTGAATTTTCTCGAAAATAAACGGGATAAGTAAGACAAATATTCGGACTCAGCCAAATTGCGCTCTACGTTCAATACTTCACCTTAAAAGTGGGACTATCCTCCGGCCGCACTTTTCTCCTGTCGTAGAGCCTCGTCGTTGCGATGCTCGAGTGCCCAAGCCACTCCTGAACTTTTGCAATGTCTGCTTCGTGCTCAAGCGCATTTGTTGCAGCAGTAGCGCGAAGCGCATGAACACAAAATCCTTCCACAGCAATTCCAGCTTCGAGAGCATACTTTTTCACAATGCGACTGTAGATAGCACTCCCACTAAGAGCCTTCTCTAAGTCGCCGGTGACTGGATTCTTCACAGGACGGAAGAGGGGACCACTCAAATCTCCTCTATGTCCCGCGTGATCTAGGTAGTCGCTTATCTCTTCCAGAGCTTTTGGGTGAGCTGGCACAAAACGGATCTTACTTCCTTTCCCGTGGACCTTGAAATGAATGACACCACGGCGAGAGGTAATGTCTTTGACTTTGAGCCCTGAGAGCTCCTCGGAGCGAAGTCCATGAAATAGAAAGGTCGACAGTATTGCCCGGTCTCTCTTGCCCTTAAGAGTCTCTGTATTAGGTGCTGCTAAAAGCTTCCTTGCTTGTCCGTCCCCAATTGCCGGCGTTTTGCCTTCGTTGACTCCTTCACTAGGTCTCTTTACGCCGTCGACCGGGTTATGGAGTACTGCGTTTGATTCACAGAGATGCTCGAATAGTGACGAGAGAGCTGAAAGCTTCCGCCTGATGGTCGCAGCGGCAAGAGTTCGCTTCTCGAGACTCTTTCTCCACGCAAGAACATGAGCACGAGTCACTTGCCGTATCTCTGTAGCTTCTCTAATGCCAATGAACGCCAGGAAATCTTTTAGGTCTATCTCGTAAGCACGCCTTGTCCTTGCATTATCGATATTCGCGAACCACTCAAGCTCCGGAGGAACTTCTGAGAGCCCTTGAAACTCAGCTCTGGTAAGGAGGCGGTTTTCGCTAGTGGTGGTCGGGGCTAGGTCTTGGGTCTTTTTCACCTGACGATGTTAGTTGTGATAAAATATATTATCGATACTAATCTTTTTACACTTATATTAATAACTAATGTTGATTTATAGTATCAATATTTGATACTATAAGGCGTGGGGAAGCATCAAAAGACATTAGAGGCCGTATTTGCGAACCCAGTGCGGTCGAGCCTCGTGTGGACCGATATCGAGAAGATGCTTATCTCGTTGGGAGCTGAGATTTCAGAAGGAAGTGGATCAAGAGTGAGGATTGCTCTTCGAGGAGTAAGAGCGGTGTTCCATAGACCTCATCCGAAGAAGGAAACGGACAAGGGAGCAGTCATGTCGATGCGGCGCTTCCTGGTTACGGCTGGCGTCTCACCAGAAGGAGAAAACTTATGAAGTACAAAGGTTATGAAGCAGTCGTCACGTTCGACGAGGAAGCAGATATCTTTCACGGTGAAGTCATCAACACGAGAGACGTAATTACGTTTCAGGGCTCCTCCACAAATGAGCTTCGAAAAGCATTTGAGGGCTCGGTCGAGGACTATCTAGAATTTTGTGCTCTTCGCGGCGAAGAGCCAGACAAGCCCTTCTCGGGGAACTTCATTCTTCGTATTCCTCCTGAGCTCCATCGAGAGCTTTACGCTCGAGCAAAGAAGGAAGGGGAAAGCCTCAATAACTTCATTGAGCAGAGACTATCAAAGGAAGTTCTTACCTGAGCGATTATGAATTTCTGAGGTACCGTTGCCTAGCCTTGACGCTCGCCACCTTAAGCGAGTAGGAAACGCTTAGCTATTTCACAGCGGAGAAAATAATTTATGGCCAAATCACGCCTCGGCCGAGTTGCCTTCGAGGAGAATCCCCTCTCTGACCTTACGAAGAAGAGGGGCGAGTCTTTCCAAACTCGAAAAGGAGAGCTTTCTTTCGGAGGCCTATTCGATGAATGAAGCAATTTTCTAACGTACGAAGCAGATAATTCAGCTCCGTATTGATCGTCTCTGGGGAACCCAGGTCACACTAAGTCAGTAGGAGACGGAGTTCAGGAACTCAAGATCGATTACGGGCCAGGGTTTCGCGTTTACTGCGGCTTTGAAGGGAACATGGTCGTAATACTTTTATTGGGCGGTGATAAAAGTACCCAAGACAATGATGTCAAAATGGCAAAACGTTACTGGAAGGAATACAAAGCGGAGAAAAATTATGCCAAGTGAACCGTATGAACCTTACCTATTGGAAGATCTTAAAGATCTCAAGTATGCAGCAGGCTACCTAACAGCAGCTCTCGACGAGGGGGAGGATGTGTTTCTCCTTGCTGTCCGAAACGTTGCAAAAGCTCAAGGAGGAATGAAAGCACTCTCCGAGGCACCACAGCTTAATAGAGAAAGTCTTTATGATATGCTGTCCACAAAGGGCAATCCTTTGTTCTCGAGCGTCACGTCAGTGCTCGATAATCTCGGAATCGAAATCTCCTTCAAGCCGAAGCTCCAAGGCACGGAAGCAGCCTAAGTATCTTGACGGGCCCGCACGAAGTGAGCACGTGCAGCCCGGACCGCGCCGCGGTCCGGTACTTATCGGTCATTTCCGCCTCGTACTGACTTTTCATACGCTCCAAATTTCATGTAAGAATTTTGGACAGCAGGAAAAGCGCATACAGGAGTGTAATCAATCCCGCAAGAACTCCGACAATCATAAAGCCAGCGAGGAGTCCATCAATCATCCGATACATGAACTTCGGCCACCCGCTCGAGGACTCCTCCTCCTTCTTCGTGACGAAAATATAGGGGCTAAGTGGCAAGAGTGTTAGTGGGATTGCAATTGCCAACAAAAGTGCCCCCTTTTGAGTTGGAGTACGATTACACTGCCAAGAAAAACCCTTTGAGACGCTATAAACGCAACATTCCCCGTAGGGGGGTTGCAAGAGGGCTTGTCCTTTGTCGCTCTGGCAGTTGGGCCAGCCGGGTGCCACGGTAATGAACGTTGCTATTACAGCGAGTAGCACACCGGAAAAATATGTTCCAAGTATAGCGTAGCTGGTAAGGGGCTTGTACCTGTATGCTTTCATGTTAGCGCATTGCCGAGCACAAATGGGGATTCTCGGGTAAACTTCGTGTTGGGTGCTGAAGAACACACAATTGAATTTAAGCGGCCTCTTTGTCGCTCGTGACGCCACATTCAAGAATACCTACAGACTACTGAGGCGTTAGGTCAGAGTCAGGGATGTCAGAGGCCGGGACATGAACCACTTTTCCATCCTTCCAAAGTATAAGAGATTCTCCAGTCAATCGACGTTCCCGGACGAGTTTTGAAAATGCTTCTTTAAGCGCTAGTAACCCCTTCTCGGATAAGGTGAGGTTCGCATTGGTCATTTTTCCCCCATTTTCATTAAGGTATACCAGTCTGAATTTTGTATGATCACCTTCCCTGATTCCATTGTGGCAATCCCTTCTGGAGAGCTGAAAGAGCTATTGAGAATAGTCCAAGAATCAACGATTGGCTGATAGAGCGAGAAGAGATTCTTTAGCCCCTGTGAATACCTCCTCTTGATGGTATCTGCCGGGATATTATGTCCCCCATTCTTCACCCGTTCCTTAACTCGAGATATGGCCATCTCAAGGCTTGGTAGCCACAAGAAATAGAGATGCACCCTATACCCATTCAATCTCAGTTTCTGAATAAATCTTATGTGAGTGCGCCCGGAAAGCGTTGTTTCGAAAGCAAAATCAACTTCTCTCTTCATAAGCTCATCTAGCCGTTCAATCATGAAGCGTCCTGCCTCAACCGCCGCCTTTTCAGGATTAAAGGGTGAAATACCAAGCGCCAGGTAATCCGCATTCACAAATTCATCACAGCTAACGTGTTTAAGAAGAAATTCACGAGCAAAAGTCGTCTTCCCTGCACCGTTAGGGCCAGCAATGATATAAACTGTTTTCTTCTTATGAGATTCCACTTACCGGCTCCATCCAAGCCCTTTATCTTTACTTCTTGAACGCTCTCTCTTTAGATCCTGCTCTCGAACAAACTCCTCTCTTTTCTCCCTGACGTGCCTCATAAACTCTTTCTTATCAGCAATTTCGTAAAGGCTATCTGTACTTAAGCTTACCCGGACATCCCTATCTCCTAGACTCTTTAAGTCCGCCTGAACTCGCCTCATCTCATAAGAGGTTTCTCTAAGCCTCGTTCCTTCATCCCTTAACGAACGCCTTTTATCCCAAAGCTCCTTTTCCTCTCGGAGCATCTCTTCTGCTCTCTTTTTTACAAGCTCCTTGTAGGCTGGTTTTTGGAGCTTCTTTTCTATAGCTCCTCCTTCTTTTTCCAGAGCCTTAATCTCCTTTTCTACCCCTCTAAGGAGACTCTTTACATCTTGTCCATCCTCTAAAGGGGTGAAAAATACTCTCGTTAAGAATTTCTCCTTCTCGTGATCCAAAATCCTATCCTTAAGCTCAAGCGCCCTCTCTTCTTTCTCTTTTAGGGTGTCCTTAATCTCGTTAATTCTCCCGCCTGAGACCAAATTCTCAGCCTTTCTTACTGCGCTCTCTTCTGAAAGCTCGGGAGGATACCGGTATCCCGCATCACTTTTAATAAGGCCAAGCTCCATCTCTTTTGCCTCAACCTTCTCCCACTCTTTTTGTATAAGCTTTTGGCGCTTCCCGTAGTCTTCAAGAAGCTTCTCGGCGGGGAGAGTCTTTACTACCTCTGTCTTTTCACGACTTCTCTCCTCTAACGCCCTTTTTAACTCCTCTACCCGGCGAAGGTCTTCTCCCCCTGGCCTGTACCCTACAACTTCCCTGCCTCGTGCCGTCGCCTCTATAAAGTATCGCTGCCTAAATTCTTCGCTCCCTCTGACCCTAATTCTTTGCCACCCTTTCTCCTCTGCTCTCTCTATCCCAGCTCGAATACTTTCAAAACTTATATCTTGAAATTCTATTCTCTTCCCGTTATCGGTGAAGGCTAATTCACCGTCACTCTTCCTTCTAAATTGAAGCCCGCCCTGTATCTCGTGCCGGGTAAAATGCTTCTCCAGATACTCGCTTTTATGATGAAGCGGTTCGCTCTCTAGCCCCTCCAGTGAAATCTCATTTTTAGAGGTTCTAGCTTCCTTCTCTTTCTGAAATTCATAGACCTTTGCAAGCTCTTCTCGATGCTCCCTCTCAAGAGTAAGAAGCTCTTCCCTCCTAGCTTTGTAGGCCCGAAGGTCTAGTACCTTCTGCCCTATTTCAGTCTCCTGCCCCCGCTTAATCCTCTGCGTCACTTCGGGCCCCATTTTTGGCTCTGGCTCTCTATCAATCCCTTGAGCCTCGAGAGTTCTCCTATCAATCCTGACTTCATACCCGGCACGCTCGAGTGCTTTATTTGTAAGAGTTTCCCAAGAGAGTCTTATCTCTCCTACCCTGTCATTTTCCCTGCTGTCTTTACTCCACTCCCTACTCTTCTTGGCCCCTCCTTTCTCGGGGCTCTTGTCGTTTGCCCTCTTGAAAAACTGTTCCCTCTCTCTCTCGATTCCGTCTCGCTCACGTATGGAAAACATGATGTGGGCATGGGGCTGCTCCCCACCGTCTAGCGCCTTTGGATTATGAATTGCCACCGTATACGGGAACCTTTCCCCTATCTCCTTCCCGATAAATTCACCCACAAGATTCATCCTCTCCTCTCGTGAGAGCTCCCTCGGAAGGGCTACAACTATCTCTGTGTAGACTCGTCCGTTTGCCCTCTCGTAGGTGTCAGAAGCTTCCCAGAACTCTTTTCCACTCTTGGCCCAATCCGGCATATTTCCCGACCAAGTGGCTTCGAGCTCACGGGCTCTCCATACATGCTTCCCTTCCCTTGTTAGGTACTCAGCATGAGACTGTGAAGGCTTCTCGGCATACTTCCCTTCCCTTGCAATGTAGACAGCGTGGGCTCCAGCTGAAGCACCCTTCCCTTTAACCTTATGCTTGATTGCAAGTGCGTAAATTGCCATTGTGTTTCTGCGAAGCGTTCCGTTTCTTTGCAAGAAACGGGTAAACGCGCATTACTATAACCACTGAGGATAGTACTAGCACATCTCTCGTCTACTCAAGGGTGCTTTTTCTTGGATTTCTTGCGGGGCGTGATTATGGAACTTACTTCGTGTATGGTGCCTCAATGGTAAAAGAAGCTGCCCGAGATAAGATAAAGAAGCTTGAAGATGAGATTGCAAGAAAGAAAGCTGCTCTTCTTCGTGTAAAGGGACAGATCTCTGAGAAAGAGAGAAAAGCCAAAACCAGAAGGCTTATTGAGGTTGGAGGTTTTGCTGAAACTGCAGAAGTCTTAGAAGCCGACTCTGGGTTTCTCCTGGGGCTCATGCTTGAGGGGAAAGACATCTCGTCTGACTCCCCTCGCTGGAAAGAGCTAAAAGCGAAAGGCGACCCTCTCCTCAAGAAGGCAAAGAGATATGAGGATATTTCGGAGTGACCTCCTTCCGTGCTTTTAGCTAAAAGAGCCTTCGTAAGTCTAGCGGTGTACTCCTACTGCTCATGGTGTCTTAAGCAGCCCTTTGAAGAAGGTCCTTCACCATATTCT
>MWWH01000034.1_pt1 | contig 28581 bp, 31 predicted proteins | sample 1047231 | NCBI WGS metagenome assembly MWWH01 (sample SAMN06349967, study PRJNA376086) | soil metagenome | isolation source: MG3-2 sample Antarctic (ecotone) soil | place: Antarctica | collected 2015-01-13 | reverse complement strand
TTGAACAACATTTTATTATGTACCATAAACGTTGGTATATGGTACATATTCGGGGAAAACATAAAAATTGCATATTATCTATTAAAAATATGTACCAAAAGCCGTCTCATATTCAATGTTTCATTATTGACAATATATACTGGTTTATGGTACACTATATATATGACAGACCAAAAGGCAAAGTTACTGAAGGCAAAAATAGCGGTAGCACTCCTTGATGAGTTGGGGAGAAAACCCACACTTGATGAGGTGGAGAAGTACACTCGTGTCGCACGAATACTGTATAAAGCGGTGCTTGGTGTTCATTTTGAGAGACAGTCTCAAAAGCAGAATGGTCAGCTAGCTATCTACTAAATTTCTGTAGAATATCTCGGATGCTTTTCGAGCCTAGTTGATAGAGTACCATTATATTTTTATATCGAGTTTTGATATACTTTTTTTTATGCTTATAGGATATGCGAGGGTCTCCACGCACGAACAAACGTTAGATCTTCAAAAAGATGCTCTCCACAAGGCTGGCTGTGAAAAGATTTTTACTGATAAAACCAGCGGTGCGAAGTTTGAAAGAATGGGTTTAGAAGATGTCTTAAAGTTTGTCCGACCTAGTGATACGTTAGTCGTTTGGAAACTTGATCGGTTAGGACGATCCCTAAAACACTTAGTTGAAACAGTAACCGGCCTACATGAAAGGGCAATCGGATTTAAAAGTTTAACAGAGCAGATCGATACAACCACCCCCTCAGGTAAACTCATATTCCATGTATTTGCCGCACTTGCTGAATTTGAGAGGGACTTGATCCGAGAACGAACGCTTGCCGGTATGGAAGCGGCAAGATCTCGTGGACATGTAGGGGGTAGACCATTAACCTTGACCCCAGATCAGGTAACAATGTTAAAACAAATGTACTATGAAAAAAATTATGAAGTGAATAATCTTCTCCGTTTATTCAAAATTACGAGATCTAGCTTTTATCGGTATATAAATCCAGATAAATATCGTCTAAAGAAAAAACATGTACTTCCTTCTCCTTCAATTGGTAAAAAAGAGCTTCCCAGTAAGATAAAATGATTTATAGTTCTGTCACCAAATAGTTACTATTTAATAATAGGTTAATCATTTACTTAGGATAAATAGATGGATTGGCTGCTATACAATCATGTTCATTATTAAAGTGTATGCAGCCTAAATTCTTATACTCCTTGCTGTAAATGCTCTAAAATCCACATACGAGCAAGAGTGGTTGGCCCCACGCCTTTTTTACTAGCAACTGTTCGTAATTCCTCCAACGTTTTTTTGTCAAATCTGATAGTTATTCCTTGTGATAAGTTTTTAGCAAATTTAACGGTCACAGGCTTACCTTCTTTCCATACCTCTTCAAAATGTTCTTCCCAAAATCTAGCTTCTTTTTCTCTATCTTTAAAGATTGATTCATCAGGTTTTTTCATAGTTATTTCACCTCCTCAAAGGCGGTTATTGGATAATAGACCCCTTCTCCATAAACTTGTAATTTTTTGTCCTCTGGAGACAGAGCGATTAATAATTTTCGACGTTTCTTTGTATATCCTTTCAGTTGTAATCGTTTTCGATAACTCTCAATTATCTCAAAATTACCATAACAGACCTCTTCTACTTCTTCTGCTGTCACTCCATGTCTTGCGATATGTGCTCTATTCCATTCGTCCCAGATAAGAGTATTTATAATAATCGTCATAATAGTGGATTAATACTATTGTAACACATTGCGTTACAAATACAAGCTGTAATTAAAGTCATATAAGAAAGAGCTTCCCAGTAAGATAAAAAATTGAAATATAGAATACTCTATAGTAGAATAAGCCGCTTAGTATTTATATACATTTCTACATCAACCACTAAGCCGCGTACAGTTTGAGTATGTGTTTTTAGACAACTTGTGATGTAGTTAAACAAGTTGTCTTTATTATATGGTTGACTACATTCACCTAAAGTCATGGTTGATGGTAAAGAAGGGGATTGGGGATATATGTGCTGCATCATATGTTGCGGCAGTGAAGCGTTATATTAAAGCAACTGGAATTAAAAAGCCAGATGAGGAAGACGCTATTAAATATATTATGACATTTCATGAGAAGAGAAAGTCGTATAGCCATATCGTCAATACTAGCTTGGCACTGGAACGATATAGCGAATATAACGGCACGTCATACAGGTTGGGTAGACCACGTAAGCCAAGACGAGTTATTAAAGATACATTAAAAGAACATGAAATAGCTAGGATGTTTGTTTTCACTACAAATATTCGTGAGAAAGCACTATTGGCTGTTCTTTGTTACACAGGGTTGCGTAATTTAGAAACTTGTTTGTTAACAGTGGGGGATATCAATTTTCAGGAAAACTCTATCTTTGTGAAAGGGGGAAAAGGCAAAAAAGATGGAGTGGTATGTGTGTCTCCCGCTTGTATCACCGTGATTAAGGAGTATCTGCTGCAGTATCCACGTACTCGTACTCAGACACTTTTCTTTACTGTCGCTCAAAACAAAGCTCAGGATAGACTACTCCAACAGGCGGTTAGAAAGCATATCAAAAGGATTGCACAACGGGCAGGCATAGAAAAACGGGTGTATCCTCATTTGATGCGGCACTCGCTGGCCATGAACATGCTTCATCATGGTTCAGATCTGTATACAGTTAAAGAGCAGCTTCGGCATGCTCATATTACCACTACCCTGACCTATGTCTTTTCGGACGTAAATATCATGCAAAATAGATATCAAATATTTGCACCGAATTATATGTGGGAGACAGGATTAGGTACATTTATGATGAATACTCGGTCAATGCAAACGCCCCACTATATGCAAGGCGTGCAAGGATCGTCGTGGTATAGATCAGAGTAAGTGCTTTATCACAACTTGGTATATTAAGTCTCAATCAGCACATAGATCAAATAAAGCGAAAAACTATACTAGTATTACAAGGAACTGGGTTTACCCAGTCATCTTTGTTTGGCTCGATTATCAAAGGAGAGCAAAAAAAAACCTAGGTCGTTATGAGCCAGGGGATAGATCCAAATCATATCCTTATTTTGGGGTTAATGACCAATCTACAACCGTCCCGATAAGCCTTTCTCAATATACTGCTTAATTAAGGATTGGTAGGGCACATTAATTGCATTAGCTTTCTCCTTAAGACGATTGATCATATAATTGGGAATTCTTACTGAAATAGGGGTCGAAGTGGGTTTTAGATTGGGAAATGAAACCCTCTTCATATCTGATGGTTCTACATATTCAGACAGGTCGATACTGGCCCACCAGTCAGCCTCTTCCGCCTCATTGTTAAATTTTGGAACATTAAGTGGTTTCTTCATATAATGGCACCTCCTTTCTATTTATATCACGAGCGGTGATAACTCTTATTTTGTCATTACGTATGGTAAATACGATATATAATAGTCTTTGCGACTTTGTTTGGCCGAGTAGGACATACCTCACCTCTTGATCACCAGAGTGTTTTTTATCCTCAAATAATTTTTTGGCGATGTCAAAAAATGGTTCTTCTGCTTCCTCATTACTCACCTTGTGATTAGTGGTTTTCTTTTGGTTTCCTTCATCCCATTCAAATTCTATTGGTGATGGTATCTGCTCGTCCATTAATTGTAGTATACAGTATATACAAATAGCCGTCAATACCTATTCACGACTTTATTAACCAGGTTTGATTAATAACTTTTTAAGTGTTTGGGGCACATAAATATATACTACGCCTCATGGGAACAAAAAATGAATACCTTACCAGAGAGCAGACCAATCAAAGGAAACGTCTTCGTTTTGTGGTGAATCTATTGATATTGTAAATCCCTGTTGTGAAGTAGTTCCTATTTTATATTTTACAAAAGATCTAGGTGAGGCTATTATAGTTTGTGGCTCGCTACCCCATGTTTTATCAATTCGTACCGATGTTTCCCCAGCTTTTATGGTAACTCTTCCTCTTATCTGGTCATTGCCTTCAATACCGCCTTTTAATAGTTTCAATTTACCTTCATTTATCTGAATATCTCCTTTTTGTACTTCTACATTGCCTTCAGCAACCTTTATATTTCCAGTGGTATCAATGGTTACTTTGCCTCCCATTATGTCTACACTGCCACTGAGACTGCTTTGAAGTTTAAGTGTTGCACCGAGGGCATTGATCGAAGCAGCCCCATCATCCAGTCCATTAATCCGTAATAGTCCATTACTGATAGTTCCCATTACTGAGACATTATTCAGATTACTATTTCCGGATACCAAGAGGGAAGATAGGGTAGCGTCTCCGCTAGCTGTGGACTGTCCAAGTACACCTTCTCCAGATGCAATTTGCTGTCCTCGCTTTAGTAGTTCAATGTCTGCCAGTGCCTGAGTGAGTGATGCCGACATAGAGGCAATTTGGGAAGTGTGGGTATCTAGGTTAGTAGTTGCATTGATGAGTTGTGCTGATATGGAGGATGTTCTGTCTTCTAGGAAGGTAGTTCTTCCGGCTAGGGCAGTGATAGCTGCTATGTTGTCAGTAGTCTTAGCAACTACATTCTGTATGGTTACCTGTCCATTATCATCAAGTGCAAGGGTAGGATCATACCATGTGGCGTTGACATGTAACATAATACGCTCTACTGCTTGGGGATCTGGGTTCGTGTAGTCTTGGAGTGCTTTACCCACTATGTAGCCCGATTGAGTAGCTTTTTGACCTACTCCTGAGATAGGGGAGACAGTAATAGCATCTCCTTTATGTATTGGCCCATTAATTGTCGATACCTTTGTTCTAATCTGTCCCACAAATCCTACAATTGCCTGATTTGCATTAGGTCTATCTGTTTTAGCATTTCCTACAAATCCGGCTGTATCTGATACTACTCCTAGTGGTGCAGTGTTCTTTGTAGCTTTCACATTACCACTAGATGTATTGGCAATGATATCTCCATATCCGACAGATTCTGCTACATCTACATATTCAGCAAAGTCAGCAGCTCCGGTGTTGTAAGAAACATTCCCGTTATTCAAAGCTATATTCCCCACTCCTGTTCCATTGTTATCAGCGGTAGATCCTGCATAGAACTGTACAAACCGACTTGATGTACCTGTTGTTGCTGTGCCTAAGTTCAGTCGTAACACTCCCGTTGTAGTTCCATCTGTTGTACTGAGGTTGGTTAATGCTCCGATAGTATTTGTGTTCTCTGTCCCTACTGTTGAAAACTTGAAGTTTGGTGATGTTGTGCCCACTCCTACGTTTCCACCAGAGAGTACGTTAAACAGACGATTTACATCAAATAATGAAACTGGTACAGACGTGCCAATACCTACATTCGTACCATTATCGTAGAGTACTCCCGTTGAGAGTGCTGATGTACCCGTCCATCTGGCTACATAATTGGTTATGCCCGTTCCCGTTACACTTGATCCCGTACAGGTTGTCACATTATTTGATCCATCCAAACATAAGTTGGTTGTCCCACCGGTTCCTAGCCCTGAGAAGTTTACTGTTGAACCTACTCCTAAGGTTCCGTTTACCTGCAGTTTATACGTTGGTGCGGTCGTTCCTATGCCCACGCCACCATCCTTTGAAATATAAAACAAGTCTGCATTTAGGCTATTACCGCTACCTCTAAATCTATATCCCCAATTACTGTCCAATACGAGATCGTTACTAATTCTAGTAAGTGAAAAACTCGGACTATTTATATTAAGAGACGTTACTAATGCATTTCCGTTTACTTCTAACGCCTGAGCCGGAGCAGTCGTTCCAATACCCAGATTTCCGGCAATATAAGAATTTCCTGCCCCATTAATAGTTAGGTTGCCGCCAGCAGTTATTGCTCCGGTAACATCGAGAGTAGAGGAGAGGGTAGTAGCCCCAGTCACGCCCAGTGTGCCACCAATTGATGCGTTACTACTGAAAGTGCCTGTACCGATTACATGGAGGGTGCTCGATGGTGCGGTTGTTCCAATCCCTAAGTTCCCATTAGCATCAAACCGTGCTTTTTCTACTCCTCCTATACTAACACCCAGTACACTACTACTTGGCCCATAGATTCCCGTAACACTATCTCCCACAGTAAATGAAGGAAAAGCTGCTGATCCGAATCCTCCATAGACACGTCCATTTACTGCAATATTCCCTACTACTTGTAATGCTTGACCTGGAGCAGTTGTCCCTATACCTACATTCCCACCGCCATTGTCTGTAGTCGCTCCCACAATACGCATAACTTCACTCATTGTTATAGAACCTGTATTATGAGGAGTAGCCGCACTAAAGATAAGAGCTCCTTGTTCAGAACCCTGAGTACTTACTTGCCAAGCCTGTAGAATAGAGCCCACATCTCTCCTATTACCATTTCCATTAATATCTTTTGCGGTTAGACCAGTCGCATCAATTGCGATATGTTTTACATTTACCCATGAATAACTATCATAGGCTCCGCCAAAAGCAGCACCAGCAGTAAGCCTTCCTGCACCAGTAACATCTAAAGCGTAAGAAGGGCTAGTATTGTTGAATCCCATGAATCCAGCGCCACCTCCTGTCCCCTTGATTGTGAAAACTTCAGCTGAGGCATTATTTGCACCTGAAGTTTTAAAGTGAATATAACCATTTCCAGCTAATTTAGTTCTATCAATTGTTAAGTCTCCTAGACTATCGACTGTAAATTTAACGGGAGTTGAGGGATCATAACTAAGCCGAAGTTGTTCTGTAGTCGCCAATGACTCTAATTTTGCTCCTGGAGCCGTAGTTCCGATACCTACGTTTCCTCCTGACTGGAAAGTGATTCTGTCTCCACTACCACTTGTAGCATATTCATAAATACGCAAATCAGTATTAGTTCCATTTGTTGTAGGATAAAATGACCAGGCTTTTCTTCCGGCGACACTAGTATTTTGTATCTGAATTCCATCATTACCATGGGGAACTGCTACATCTAATTTAGCTCCAGGAGCCGTTGTTCCAATCCCTACGTTACTACCATTGTCATAAAGGACACCTGTACCTAAAGTTGATGTTCCCGTCCATCTTGCGGTGTAGTTTGTAATACCTGTTCCACTTAAACCATACCCTGAAGCACAGGTTGTCAAGTTGTTTGATCCATCAAGACAGACAGAGCTGGTACCTCCAGTACCGAGTCCTGAAAGAGTAACCGTACTATTTGCTCCCAGTGTAGTGAATGCGCCCGTACTTCGTGTTGTAGCCCCAATTGCAGTCGTATTTATACCCGTTGCTGTTGTATTGAAGTTACCAGCAGTAATAGTTAAGTTATTTGCCCCTGTATTAATTGAAGAAGCAGATAATCCTGTTAGTGACAGTGCTCCTGATGTTGCGGTGAGATTTAATGCTCCCGTTGTTAAAGATAATCCATTAGAAGCAGTGAGTAAGCCCGCCGATGTAAGTGTTCCGGTTCCGCTCGTTGAGATATTGCCAGACGTTGTAATTGCATCTCCAGTATTTGATGGAGAAAGCGTTGTTCCGGCTCTATTCCAATATCCAATTGTTCCAGAAGTGGGAGGAGTACTCGTAAGATTTTTGGATCCATCCGTATATACACCTGAAGATGCCGTGAGTCCTGAGAAGTTTATGGTTCCTGAAGAGCTGATGCCAGTGGCCGATGATAAAGCCCCTGAATTGATAACTAATCCATTAATAGTATTACTAGAAGTCGCAGCCGTGATAGCTCCTGACATACTTATTGTACCTATATTTGATAGGTTTCCAACCGATCCCCCATCAGTTACGGTAAAAATATTTTGTGTACCGTCTGAGATATTAAAGTTCCCTGTATTACCGATAGTTCCTGTATAGTTTCCAGCAACGGTCGATCCAGTTGCTGTATAGGTACCTCCGGTTAGACTTCCTCCAGAAACAGATCCACCAGAAAATGTTCCTCCCGAAAGAGTACCCCCTGAAATAGTTGCAGTATTTATGGTACTTCCGGTAGTAACCGCTCCTGTTATGTTTAAGGTTCCCCCTATCGTTGTATTTCCCGCAACTGCAAGGGTAGAGGCAAGCGAAGTTGCACCACTCACACTTAATGTATTACTTAATGTAGTAGCTCCGCTTACTCCTAGTGTTCCAGCAACATCTAGCTTGTATCCTGGAGTGGATGTTCCGATGCCTACATTATCCGTTTGGGTAAGAAGTCGAACAACAGTTCCATCATCAACCCATCCGCCACTGCTTGCGGCTCCTGAGGCATCAATAGTAATAGTGTCTCCTGCTGCATTTGTTGTTAATGCAACTCCCGATCCAGCGATAAAAGTAAAGGTATCTGTATTTGTATCTGCTACTATACTATCCTGACCCGTAACCGCAAATGTCTTAAATATATTTTGTGAAGATCCTTTATCTGTATTGGTAATCTCATTTCCAGAAACCGAGATACCAGAACCCGCAGCAAGTGAGATGATACCGGTATTCGTAATTTTGTTACCATCTACTGCTATGCCAGTACCTGCTGAAAGAGACAGAATTCCTGTATTTGTAATTTTAGTTCCTTCAATTGTTATTCCTGAACCATTCTCAAATATCACTACCCCAGTTTTACCTCCCAATGAAAGTACACCCGTATTAGTAATCACCGGATTTTGTCCACCAACAACTGAGATCCCTCTTCCTCCTGTCACCTCGTAGGTGATGTTAGGGGCAGTTAAGGTTCCTGCAACTGTTGCTTGTTTTTGAAAATATGCAGGTGCATTAAAAATAGTTTTTATATAGAAGATTAGTTTAGATGGTTTTGTACGGTTATTAGTCGTCGCTGCCAACACCTGACCAGCGGACGAAATATCTTGATCTATACCATTCTCCCTATTTGTTGATGTTATTAAGTTAGTATCAGGTGTATATGGAATAAAGGATATAATCCTACTCAAGAACGAATTTGGAAAGTCATGCATCTTTGCCAATATTGGTCTCAGCTCAGGAGAAAGGTAGGATAAGGATTTTCCCATTACATACCCACTCCCCGCCCATATAACGGTGATTGCGATACCCGTTAAGACCGAGAATACGAGCAGCGATTTTAAATATTTCAAAACACTCATAACTATAAATACTAGTAACTAAATAGTAGTTTCAGAATATAGGATATTAATTAGCTTGTCAAGAGGATCTAAATTATGACAGTAAGCGTACGCATTTGCACAAATCGATCTTTTTATAGTGTTTATATTGCTGTATCAATCTCATTAGATGTTCAATCATTTTTATCAGCTAGGCATGGGGGTTTTGCTGAAAAACGACAGTTTTTGTTAATTTTTACTCATTTCTTATAGGTTTATATTTTGACTGCTTTCGCACAGGATTTAGTGTATTTGTTGAGCCCCAAACCGGATTTTTTACTGTAAAAGTGCTATTTTTACGCAAAAATCAACAAATTTTAATAAAATGCAGCTTTTTTCTTACAATCACCCCCCCGTAAAATATCTATTGACATTTATTTTTGATTCTTCTACTATGAATTATAGAGTAATAAAAACTTACTAAAAAACCCCGTTAATGGGCTTTTAGGGAGGTTTACAACTAATATGATTATCTCAATCGCTTCTCAAAAAGGTGGCACCGGAAAAACTACTACAAGCATTTCATTAGCTGCTGGACTCGCAAGACAAGGAAAGAAAGTACTTCTTATTGATATTGATAGCCAAGCTAACTCGTCTAAGGTACTAATCCCCCACTACCAGCAGCTGACAAAGGAACAAACGTTATATGTAACTATAATAGAACGCAAACCCATTCCTGTTCACCATACGACTATTCCTAATCTGGATATAGCACCCTCTCACATATTATTGTCAAATACCGATGTTGAGCTCACTACAGCCATAGACCATCGTGAAGCCCGCTTAAAAAATGAGCTCGACCAAATTAAAAATAACTATGACTATATTCTTATCGACTGCCCCCCTGCCCTATCGTGGCTCACAATAAATGCATTTACTGCATCAGATAAGGTGCTGGTGGTTATTTCACCTGGTTATTTCGAACTTGACTCAATTATCCAGATAGGTAAAACAATAAATGAAGTCCGTGAGTTTTTTAATGCAAATCTGGAACTTGCCGGCTATTTATTTACTATGAGTGACCCGACCGTTAATAGCGGCACATCAATCCAAATCCTAAGACAAACCTACACACACCAGGTTCTAAATACTATCATTCCACGAAATACGGATATACGAGATGCTCATTTTAATAAGCAGGATATCTTCTCTTTTAACCCAACGTCTAAATCAGCTCTTGCCTATACAAAGTTAATAAATGAATTATTCTATGAAAAAACAACTTAATACAGCAGGTATGATTAATGAGTTACAAGGAGCATCTTCTTTTTTTCCTTCAAGTAAACCTGTTGCGGATTTACCTATCAAATATGAAACCACTCCCCCATCACAAGTAATAGAGCCTCAAAGCAAGCTGAAAGATATACAAACAGTTATTAAAAAGAAAGAAATAAAGATAGACAACAGGAATAATAGAAATAATGAAAGCAATCAAGCTAGCGAGCTAGCGAGCTATCATGCTAGCATGATAGAAGATATCCGCCATTCAGTAAATATATTAGGCAACACAGTTTCTTATTTGAGATTAACAAAAGAAGAAAAAGACGAATTATCCGACATTATATATACATATAAACGACAGGGTGTTAAAACATCAGAAAATGAAATTGGGCGAGTAGCTATAAATTTTTTAATAGAAGACTATAAAGCTAATGGGCAAGAAAGCATGCTGGCAAAGGTGATAGAAAGATTAAATGCTTGATAGAAAGCTAGCAAGCTATCATGCTAGCACATATCTGATAATATGAAAAGTACACAAGAAATTTTACTAGAAAAATACGGAAATAGTGATAAGGATATCATTCTCGATGGAGCTGATATCGTGTCTCAACAGGGATACACGCTCATTCCTAACTATGCTTTGCATAATCACAAGATAAGCGGAAATGCCAAACTAGTATATGCACTGTTGTTGTCTTATGCTTGGGGAGAAAAGAACTCAGTGTTTCCAGGACAAGAGAAGCTGGCCGAAGATTGTGGGTGTAGCTTAAGAACAATAACGACAGCGATACAAGAGTTAAAAAATAATAAATTTGTCAGTATTTTAAGAAGAGGACAAGGTAAGACGAACCTATATGTTCTTCACTTTATAAAACGATAAATTTATAGCACTTTTAAAATGTGGATAACTCTGGATGACACGCAAATATTGCACATCTAGAAGTGTCTATATTGCGTGTCTAGACACGCAAATATTGCGTATCAGACAATTTAAGATTAGGTTGATAGAACAATCAAAAAGTAACGAAATTTGGAGACCATTAAATACAAGAGTAATAACTAAAAGATTAATAAATACAAGTAACGAAGAAATTACGTGCATAAAACAACAAACCAATTCATTTAATTTTGCTAACGCAAAATTCGCTTTTTTACAAAAAATAATTTAGGGATATCAAACAGAAACGAATTGGAAACAATTCTAATGCAAAAGGTAAAATCTCTTACTGGTACGCTCTTAAGGGGTCTCTCACAGGTGGGGTGTAAATCCCCACTGCGGGAAGCTGTGAGAGATTTAGTGAGAGAATAACCGAACCGAAGAGAGATACTAGAGAAGGAAGAAAAACAAGCGATTAAAACAGCTTCTCGGAAAAAAAATTACAGATAGAATGGGGATTATTAAGTCGGGCGGAATGGGAATCTTTTAACATGCTAGCAATGGTCAAAATATGTGTTGAAACGAATTTAGAAAAGTACAAATTATTACACTTTAATGAAACCAATTCACGTTAGAGATGAGCTATTAAAGAAGGGAATTCGTATATTTACGCCGATTGATTTCGAGCGAATCTTTCATACCCCCTCTTATACGACAAAATATTTTCTTGAGAACCAAACAAAAGAAGGTTTATTTCTTCGATTAAAACAAGGATTATACACACTTAATACTGATGTCCCAAGAGAAGAGGAAATAGCAAGCAAATTATATACGCCCTCATATTTATCTTTTGAATATGCGCTTGCTTATCATCATATCCTTCCTGAAATGCCTTATATTGTGACCTCGGCGACAACTAAACCAACAAGGACATTTTCAGTAGAGGACAAATCATTCTCTTATCAATCTATAAAATTAGAGGCATTTACAGGATATACATTGATTAAAGAAGAAAATTCATATTTTCTTATGGCCGAACCTGAAAAAGCATTGGTAGATTATCTTTATTTTGTTGCTTTAGGTAAGAAAGAATTTAATGAGAGATTTCATATGAAATCGTTAAATATGACAAAAGTAAAACAATATGCTAAATTGTATAAACGGAAAAAATTGAACGCAATTATTAAAAATCTTTATGCTAAATACAGAGTTAATTCAAAAGTTTTTATAATGTCCCTTGACAAAGCAGACGAGACCAGCCATCATTAGTGGTAGTTAATTTACCATTATTAATAACAAATGGATAAAATAGAAAAATTACTTCTCTCCGGTAGAAAAATTTTTAATACGCAGGATTTGAGCATAATCTGGAATGTATCAGAAAAACGCAAGCTCTTGGAAGTTATAAAGTATTATGTACGAGTAGGCAAACTACACAGAGCATACAGAGGAGTATATGCAATAAATGAAGATTTTTCAGAATTTGAACTTGCTCAAAAGTTAGTTCCCTTATCGTATATCTCATTACATAGTGCTTTATCAATACACGGAATTAATTTTCAGTATTACTCAACAGTGTATTCAGTAGCCTTAATAAGCAAACACTATACAATAGGGGAGCAAGGTTTTTCATATCATCAGATAAAAGACTTTATTTTTTATAACCAAACAGGACTTATTAGGAAAGAGACGTATACTGTTGCTGATCCTGAACGGGCAGTTTGTGATTCGCTGTATTTCTGGCCGGCATTGTACTTTGATCATCTAGATAACATTAATAAAGATAAATTGGTAGAAACAGCTAAAATATATAGAAACAAGCGTTTAATAAAAGACGTTAATACCTTAATAAAACATTATTTAACCTAACTATGTTAGATCGAATTAAACATGAGACAGTATTGAAAAGTATTTTAAGAGATGTATACCAGGATGATATTCTTAAAACATCGCTAGGTTTTAAAGGAGGAACCTGCTTATATATTTTTTATAACCTTGACAGGTTTTCGGTCGATCTTGATTTTAATATTACGAATGATAATTTTGATCCGAATAAAGTTACCACCATTGTTAAACAGTGTCTTAGTATAGAAGAACAAGAAAAACGTAACACATGGTTTTGGTTGGGATCGTATGAAAAAGGGAAACAGAAGGTAAAAATAGAAATTAGCAAAAGAGATTATCCTGACCGCTATATCAATCTTAATTTTTATGGTCTAACAATCCCTACAATGACTCCAGATTGTATGTTTGCCCATAAACTCTGTGCTATCTCTGATCGAAAAAAACTACTTAGTCGAGATCTCTATGATGCTCATTTTATGTTTAAAAACAGGCATAAAAGTGGGTTTGAGATTAATGAAGAAATCATAAAAATTAGAACCGGTAAAACGAGTAAAGAGTATTGTGAATTTCTTATTCCATTTATAGAGAAAGAAGTACATCCCCGTACGATCTTAGAAGGCATAGGAGAACTAATTAGTGAAAAACAAAAGATATGGGTTAAAAACTATTTGATACGAGATCTCATTATTGAGCTTAAAATATATACGGGGATAAAAAACTAAGAGGTAGATGATATTTATGAAAGATGCAGAGGAAAAGGAAATAAGTTTACAATCTGGAAAATTTATAGGTGAATTACAACAAGTACTTATTGATGCATTGAATAAACGAGTGGATGAAATTTTTGATGCAGAGCATAAGGAGAGAGCATATTGGCGATTTAATATCACCTTAGTTATGGAAGAAATGGAATCTGGTTTTGCGAAAGTATTGCGTACTACCACAATAGAATCAAAAGACGCTCAGTAGAATACATTTCATAATAATAGAGAAGATTTGGAGAACTAATTAGCCATGATTGTGAGTGCACCCAAAATAAAAGGCCAAAAATTCTGAGTCTACTCAAAACAGTACACCCTTGGTAAATGTCAACAGCTACCCGACAAACACCTAGGGTATTTGTACCTCATACCTCCTAAATTCATTTCAGTAAAGTACAAAAAACCGTACTTCTCTGAAACCGTTTCCTAAAAGCCAATGGGCAATTATTCGAGATTTTAAATCCACACTCGAAAGAGAACTTCACAGATTTATTTAAAATGGTGGATTAGAGAAATAGTCATTAATTCGCCTTTTAAGGCTCATATATTTTAAGATGCACAATGTTATCGAAGAAAACGAAAACCATTGTAGAATGTCAAATTAATGACCGTATCGTTGATGTTTATAACTGGTTTACACCAAGATAAAAAATTTCGCTTGTTTTTCATTTACTTCATAGTATGTTTACCAGTAATCTCTCCTATTAAATAATATAAATCGGTTCGGTTATGTAGCTTCCCGCAGTGGGGATTTATACCCCACCTGTGAGAGACCCCTTAAGAGCGTACCGTGAAAATTCTTCCATCAAAGACTTATAGAAAGTTATTAAAAAAAGATTAAATCTTTAGGAACAACCCACACAAAAATAAAGCGTTGCCCTATAGTGTTGACAATCTTCAAAACTAGCAGTATACTATGCTCCAACAAAGAAGATTATAAATTAAACAATCAAAAATATATGGACAGCATACCAGGCTATGACACAGCTCAACCCATTCAGTTTGCTACATTAGATCAACTTTTGTGGGGGATCGTTAAAACAATTCAGGTATATTCTCTTCCGGTAATGGCTTTATCTATTGCTGCTTTAGGTATTGCTTTAGTTATGAGTGGGGATGATACAGAACGAAAATCTAAGTTAAAAGGTTGGATTACCCACTTGTTGCTTGGAGGGTTGCTTGTTTTTGGTGCAGCCACCATTGCTTCCATATTAAAGACATTTTTAGGAGGGAAATAAATTTCAAACAATAACTATGTATGAAACTATTTATAACGTCTGTTTTTCTTTGGGTAATCTTAATTTGTAATCTTTCGCCTATTTTTGCGGCTGATCCATCTCCTGTTCCGCTGCCAACTCCCCAAGTTCAATTTACCAATGAGTTTACGGTAGATAACCAACCATCCGTCATTATTACTCTTCTCAAAAATTTTATTAATGGGTATGATTCGGTGCTAGGTGGTTTCATATTCTTTACGCCCAACCCCTTAGGAGACAAAATTACCCTTGCTGATAATTCAGAAATACCAGGCGTTACAAAGTATCGAAATATCTTTTACCAGATTGCTATTCCTCTGCTTGCTATTGTAATCGGTGCTATCGGTATTTCAAAAATTGGTTCGGATAATGGGGAACAACTAAAATCATTTGCAGTTAGGCTTATATTAACCGTAGCATTGTTTGTAACAGTTCCTTTAATACTTTCCTACAGTATTCAGTTTAACAATCTCCTCGTAAATAAAATAACGAATAATCACAGCTTCACTGCATTTTTAACCGATTATTTAGACCAATCACAAGTTCAAATAGATGCTGGAGGAGCCTCTGAAACATATGGAATACCCAACTATGATATTTCACTTGTTGGCGGAGTATTTAAATCTCTGGGAAAGTTTATTGTTCAAATTTTCCTTTTTGCATTAACCTTCCTCTTTTTACTTGGAGGGTTTTTGTATATTGGTTTTCAGTTTGTAATCCGCTTTGCAACTCTCTTATTTCTAGGAGTAATTTATCCGATCATTATTCCGTTTATGTTGTCTGAAAAAACAGAAAAAATAGTTTTTTCATTTTTTAAATCATGGTTTACATTTCTTATTCAACAGCCAGCTTTTGTATTAGGATTTGCAATGGCGACAGACATTTTTGTCAATATTCTTAATTCACGAGGCCCTAGTGTTGGTTTACTCTTTTTCTATACAGGTTTCCTATTTTTCTTAGGAGGGATTAACACACTGGTAGGGCGTATCTTTGGAGATGCATGGGGAGCTGCCACAACCAATGCCCAAGCATTGTTTGCAAGTAATGCAGTAAAATCGTCCTTCACTTCCCCGCTGAATGAGTTTAAAAGAGGGGCATTTGGGGGAAGCGTTGGAAGTGCAGCTGGCGTTATAGGTGCACGATTTGGTAATGCAACCGGTATTTCATCACTCTCTCTTCGTAATAAACAGAACACAGGTAGTTCTGAATCTGGTGGTGAAACGAATACAACTTCTCATAAAACCCAAATACCTCAATACTCGAAAGAGCTAGGGAAGAAAGGGCTTCAAGTATCTATGGAAAATAAGAAGCAAGGAGTAGTTTCCCTAACAGGTGATGCATATTCATATAAAGATCCCTCGTCTGGTTTAACTTCTCTCTATCCCACACGCTCTGACGCTCTCCAGGATGGTGTACCAGAGGTCGACCTGCAAAAAACGAGATTGGACAATACCCAGTTTATTGATTTATCGAGTTTTGGTGAAGATAATCCTAATCCCCATAACGTACATGCAACACGAGAGGCACAACGGCTGGGCAAAGAATCAGACTACGCTCATGTTACGGGGACTAGTTCTCCAGATCGCGTGAAAAACTTTCTGGAACTTTCTAAATCCCGAAATGAAGCATACGGCATAAAAGGTGTCATGGTCAAGCGGTTTGGGAATGTTGACGGAGCTAAGTCCAAAGAACGAATTATACGGCTATATACAGATGAAACCCTATGAAAACAGTACGAATTTACAAAGATGATATACGCACAAATATCCTTCGGAGTCTTTTTTTTACCGATACTATTTTGACAGCTTTTAGTGGTTTGTGTATTGCAATCATTATTTTTATTCTTTTTAAGTATTTACTCCATATATTTTCATGGGGCTCCTATCTGTCAACAGTAATCGTGACAGAGGTAATTTTCCTCATCCTTATTACACAAAAAATTGATAATCAATCCATTTATAAAATCATTCCACGAGGCATCACATATAAATTACAAGGAAAAGAGTTTAGGCAAGCTCAACTTGAACCCTACTTCACAGAGTTTATCATTCAGGACAATTTTATTGTAAGAAAAAACAGCATAATTCGAGTGTATGAAGTAGAACCCTTTGATATTGCTCTACTTAATGATCAGGACAAAGAACATTTCTTTCAAAAGCTAAAGCAAACTATTCATGTTCTCCCTTCTCAAGTGCAGTTCATTGTTCGTAAAGAGAAGGCAACAGTCAGCGATTACACCCGCCATTTTTTCTCTTTATACAAACAATCCGATCAAAAGAGAGAAAAGTTGATTTTTGATTATACACACGATTTAACTCGCCTCATTGAGACGGATAAATTCTTTACCGTCAAACACTATGCTGTGTTCTCTGTCGAAGCACGGTCTGAGAAGATAAAATCAAAGACGAATGCCATCAAGAAACTCAATGATATGGGGATTCGGTTCGGATCTGCACTTCAGGCTGCCCACATTGACGTACGAATACTCACCAATGAAGAACTTATCAGTTTCACACAATCACTCGTCAGATGAATAAGGTTACACAGGCCATTACCAATAAGTTACATCTTCTCTATTTAAGTATAGGACGATTTAGACTGTCTCAAAAACTTCTAGAACACGTTGAAGAGTTACAAAGAGAGGAATCTAAATTCGAACACGAGCTTGAGATATTGAGAAAAAAGCATGATCTCTATAGTAAACGAAATAGCGGATTGCTCACAATAGAGAAACAATTTCTTCAAGAGAAATCTACGGTAGCCCAAAATGCTCTAAATAAGGCGTTAAAGCAAGAGATAGAGCGTTTAATGCACATTATTACTACTCAGCAGGAAATGATCGTTAGAACGCCTATAGATTCAAGTAACTTAAGCACTATTCAAAAACCTATGTTTGTAAATAGTGAAAATCCAGTAAAACTCTTGAGAAATATCTGTAGATATTTTAAGGAGAAGAAAGCATATGACACACTGGTTTCAAAGATGAATGTCGCTCCGTTTAACTTTATTATTGAGAAAGCAGGAGATACTATAGCAATCAAAAGGGATGGCTCAAAAGGGTACAAGATAGAGTATTTAAAGGAGAGAGGGTCAACCTTACAGGTAGGGGAGCGATTTAAACGCTTGTACTACTTAGCTGATATTCCGGCATATTTATCGCCTTACATCTTTTTTAGATTGTTAACGTCACCTTTACCTTTTACGATAAGTGTTTTTGCCGAACCGGCCTCAAGTGTCGAACTGTTGAAAAAGGCGAGACAACGATTATCAGTAATTGAGATGCAGCAAAATGACCGGCTTAAAGTGGGGAAGTTGCGAGATCAGCAACTAGATAAGAATATAGAGGAGGCAATGAGCTTTATCGATGAACTTGTCCATGAAGCCGAAAAAGGTGTCATTTATTCTCTGTATCTCCAGCTTGAAGCACAAGACGAGAAGGAATTACAGAATCTTCATAAACAACTTCAAAATATAACAGGAACTATGGATTTAACTTTTAATCAATACACCTTTGGTCAAAAAAAAGCGTTTAAAAACTTTCTTCCCTTCAACCAAGACCATCTTAAAGAAAATAGAGTCTTGCAGTCAACTGCCGCTTCTTACCTCATGCCCTTTGTTTCAAAACAACTGAGTGATCCGGAGGGAATATTTTTAGGAATTAATGCATTTAATTCAAGTTTTGTGTTTATAAATCCATTTACTTCACGAAATAATAACGTAAATATCTTTGGAGTATCAGGATCGGGAAAAAGCGTAACTTCTAAAATGTTAATTCAAAGATTGTATGCCCGTGGAATACAGATTTTAGTCATTGATCCAGAAGGCGAGTATGTCCAGCTGGCTAAGAATCTGGGTGGAGAGGTTATATCTTTCTCACGAGAAAACGGTATTAACCCGTTCTATATCAACAGTTCTCAAGAAAACGACATTCTAGATCATATCTCAACCCTCAAAACATTTTTTAAGTTCTTTATACCCCAGGAGAACTATGACGGAGCATTATTAGATGAGGTTTTAATCGAGTTATATGATAATGACGCCCCAACATTTAAAAATCTTTTGAATTTGCTTAAAGATCATCCCATGCATCGGGATTTGAGCGTATTATCAACAGGAAGCTTAAGAGGAGTGTTTAACTCTAGCAGGCGGCTGGAGCTAACCAACGATATTATTGTGTTCGATCTTCACGACCTTAAGAAGGATGAAAAAAGGGAGCCGGCGATGTATCTTCTCACCTCACTTATTTGGAACTTAGTTAACAAACAGAATGATAAAAGACGAATGCTGTTTATAGATGAGGCACACAAACTATTAGTCGATCGGGAAGTCGCTGTGTTTTACCGAGAACTTGTAAAACAAGCTAGAAAACGAAACGTAGGAGTGGTTTCAATCACCCAGGATGTAGAGGATTTCTTAAGAAATGAGTACGGGAAAGCCATTATCACTAATTCAGAGACAAAAATACTTTTGAAACAGTCGTATGCAACACTTGATGAAATTGGAACGATTTATCCTATGACTGACGAGGAGAAACAACAGCTTGGCCATTTAGGGATAGGTGAGGTGGTGTTATTTCGAGAAGGGGAACATATACGCCTCGATATTTTTGTATTACCTCACGAAAAACCATTATTATTTACAAGACAAAGTGAAGATGGTGAATCTTATTAAGCATGGAAGACGTGCACAGAAATTTAAAAATGATCCGTTTGGTTCTATCGTAGATTCACTGGTTGCCATTGTCATTAATCTAGTAATTCCTTTTCCCGTAGGAAAACAAGTACTTTTGCAGTTTAGAGGACAGGTTCTCGGGTGTTTAGCTGGAGGAGTTATTCTTGGGCTATTTTTGATTACTATCATCGGAGCTCTATTTTTTAGTCCATTACTTCTAACATCAGGTTTATTTTCAAGAATTGGATTTTCGGCACCGGACATAACAGATATACCTGACATTGGATTTATACAGACAAATGCACCTAAGCAAAATCCACTCGGAGGAGTAGGTATGCAGTATACCACCCTTACCGCTGGATTCATGGATCCGAACTATTTATTAAAATTCGGGAAAAACCACTTTGGTATCGATCTAGTTCCTAACGACACATACTTTAAGGAAAGTGAGGGTTTTAAACAAACAAGGCATGTTATTGTATATGCCACTCATTCGGGACGAATGCGGTATTATCTTGATACTTATGGAGGAGAGACTGTAGAAATTACCAATAATGAATCATCCATTAAAACAATATATATTCATATGAGCCAAGTTTTTGTAAAAACGGGACAGATAGCGAAAGCCGGCACACCTGTTGGAGTAATGGGAAAAACTGGTTTTGCAACAGCAGAACACGTACATTATGAAATTAGAGTACAAAAAAACGGCGTATGGACAGCCATTAATCCTATAAATTATATTCAATAATATGAAAGACGTTGAACTCAATCCATTAAATCAAAATCAGCGAAAACTGCTCCAATGGGGAGTGGTTTTACTTATCGCATTATTTTTATTAGGATACTTTTTTCTACTGAGTAAAAATAGTAAAAAGCCCGATACACTATCTTCAACGATTGTTTTAAATGATACAAAACTGAAGGTGTTTGAAGATTCATATAAGTTCAATCAATATCCAGATAAGGTGGTAATACATGATTCGTATTTCTTGATTATACTGCCCGAACAGTCTAGAACCATTGTTTATAATATAAATGAAAAAAAACTGGAAACAACGGTCAATGAAGTTTTGCTTGACTACCAAAAAGGGCAGCTGCTATATAACAAGAAAGAAACATTCTTAAATAATCTGAATTTAGGAACACTCTGTGAGTACGGATTAATTCGAAGCGATATAGAGGTGCTGTGTGTAACAAAAATAAATAGCAATAAACCTGAAAATAAATTAGTCGTGATTAATCTTAAAACGAAGAAAATAAAGGATATATATGTATCAACAAGAATTATAACTGCCTTGAGTGTGATTAATCAAAAAGTATATCTGGGGGAGATAGATGCGGTAACAGGGAAAAGTTTCATTGCGATAAATGGTCAAAGTATGGCTGTACCTACACCGGTAAACGCCATCTATCCGATTAATGAGGATATCTATTTCGCCTCATTTAAGAGTGCCTTTAATAGTCAACAAGAGAGCTTTTATAAAGTAAACAACAACGTTGTTCGCCAGGCCACCGGTCACATTATATTCAATAAATAGCCTTGACATTATTAATAGTTTACTATAAACTATAAACTATATGATAACTAACACTAAATCTAACATCGTTAAGTATATTACATTAACCAAACAGGCGAGAGTGCACGACTTAGTTAAGCACACACACTTAAGCCACGTTGCGATCCATCGACAGCTTAAAAATTTGGTAGACCAAGGAGTATTAAAAAAAGTGGGTCGGCCACCACTCGTATTTTATGTCTTAACTGAGGGCGAAAAACGAATTGATGTATCATTCCCCCAAAAGACACAGGAGGTTATTGACCAAAATTATCTATATATTACCCCTACGGGTCAATTACTATATGGCGTTGAAGGATTTGCAAGATGGGTACAAACCATTAAAGAAGAAAAAAAGACAACCCAGTTAGCTGAAGAATATGTTAAAACTCATAAACAAGCAAGGTTACATTTCACTTCAAAAGGTTGGATTGATGCTACAGACAAATTGAATAGCACGTTTGAAAAAGTCTTTGTCGACCACTTGTTGTATGAAGATTTTTATAGTTTGCCAAAATTTGGAAAGACAAAGTTAGGCCAACTTGTTTTATATGCCAAACAATCTCAACAGCTAAGTTTGATACGGGAGGTTTGTTCTTTAGTTGAACCCTTAATTAAAACGATAATTGAGGATTATAAAACTGAAGCAATCGCTTTTATTCCTCCGACTATTCCTCGGAAAATACAGCTGATCAATGAACTTAGATCAAATCTAGATATAGGATTACCAGAGATTAATTTAGTAAAAAGTTATTCAGGGGAGGTAATAGTTGCACAAAAAACACTCGCTAAACTAGATGAACGTGTTACTAACGCAAAGCACACAATATATTTGAAAGATAGTAATTTTAGTTTTCAGAATATCCTTTTGATTGATGATGCAGTCGGGTCTGGGGCTACTTTTAATGAAACCGCCAAGAAATTAAAAAGAGAAACAACGAATACAAAAATTACTGGTCTAGCTTTAGTTGGAAGCTACAAAGGGTTTGAAATAATACGAGAAGTATGAGAAAAACTATAGTTGATCTACAACATGTAAAGAATAAACTCCTGATATCAGTCTATATTTTTAGATCATTACCTACACTATATGTAACAGAATCTGTTACAAACCGGCAAGAGAGAATATTCATTGATAACACTATAGATCGTCTCATTCGACAAAAACTCATCGTGAGCCATAAATCACTTCATTCACTGCATTTTTTATCGCTTACGAAGAAAGGATACGAATATGTAACAACTTTGCTTGGCTCCCAGAAAGAACCCCTGTATAAGCACAAATCGTCTCGATCTCTTCGGAAAAGTGTGTCAGAACATGATTTCATGAATTTTTCATTTATCTGGCACTATATTTCAACTCATCCTGATCTGTTAACTCAAAATGTCAAGATTTACGATGATAGTAACATGAATCATTGCAAAATTCCCTTTACTTATAAAAACAAAAAGGTTGTACTGTCTCCGGACATTCTCATCTACATTCCCGATATAGATAATACTCATCTACGAAAAGCAGTGATTGTAGAAAACGATACCGGACGGGAGACGTACAGTACTATTCACCAAAAAATTAGTGAATATGGAGCTTTAATTCAGTACGGAGGCGAGGAGAATTATTTATCGTCCGTTGATATTTATTTTATATTCCATTCGGATAAACGTGCCCAACAACTTCTATTTTCTAAAAAAGGGATTATTCCGTGTTTTGACGATTACAACAGGACAGAAAAGGCAAAAGAGGTATCAATTGACATTGTGTTATCGGCTTTTAGTACTAGCTCATCCTCAATATTCTATTCCCCGCTGAATATCCACAACAAACCCCAGATATATGAATTTAAAATGTATCCGTTACCCGAATTATTATTAAAAGCGAGACCCGAATGGAAACACTATTTATAATATTACAAAAAACGCTTAAATTGCCTATGGGGGATTTCACTATTCCTCTAAAAGTTTGGCAATTAGCTGTACTGGCACTATTGATATTACTTGGATATGCCGGATATGTATTATATCTTTTTAGAGTAAATAAACACAAAACGCTCCATTTTCTTGAAGTTCGTCTGCCAGAAATAGCGAACCAGGAGAGTGTATATTTCACGTCTAAAATGAATGCTGTTTTCACCTCACTTCATAGTATTGTATCCTCACAACAGGATAAACTATCATTTGAGATAATAAAGGCAGATACATATATTACTATTCAGATTGTAAGCAATACAGAAGAGATACTTCAGCAGGTCAAAGGAATATTCTCCCAGATAAAACAAATACAATTTAAGACTCTTCAACTGGATATTTTAAGTACATTTCCTCGTTTTTTTGCGAAGCAAATAACCACTCGAAAAGAATTTTACGCAATAAATAGCGAAAATAACGTATTTGAGAGCATATTAAACTACCTTTCCTCATTACCAGATGAAAAACAAGCAGCTGTACAGTTTATTCTCCGGGGTGTAAATAAAAAGACAGCTTTGAATGAGCAAATCCATAGAATCATGATGAAAGCTCAACAGAGAAAACGCCAGATTAACGAGCAGGAAAAAGCTCTTATTGAGATGTTTCAGGAAAAACAACGAGGGAATATTTTTCTAACAAAGATCAATCTCGTGGCCACAGATCATCACATTCTAACAAGCCTACTATCTTTTGGCCAACAATTAAGTGAAGGGACAAATACCATAACGTCAGCTTCAGAAAGTAAAGAGAATGTGTTATGTCGATATATAAGCCCCGACATCCCCTTGATTAACTATCTGAGAGGTATTTTTCTTAGCAAGCATGGAAGCTATTTAACTTCCCATGAACTGGCTTCGATTATTCACCCGACTGCAACCGAGAGGGGAAAGTATGCTCCGCATCAAGGAAACATTATCGAAGCATCACCTGAATTTGCAAAAGAAGGTGAAAATAATATTCTAATTGGTACTGCTGAAACATCCCAGGGCGAAGTGCAGCATGTTTACTTTCCTGTTAAAAATTTTGAAAGACACGCCTATATTATTGGAAAAACAGGAAAAGGCAAATCTACACTTATAACCTCGCTTCTGAAGGATCTCGCCAAACGGCCAAAAACAAGTATATTTGTATTTGATCCTCACGTTGAATTACTCAAAGACATACTTGGCACTACTCAAAATAAAGAAAAAGTTGTATATCTAAATATTCATAAAACGGATCGAGTATTTACTATTAATCCTCTCTTTGCATTTAAGAAAACACAAAATGAAAAGGAGGTTATTCGAGATGCACTTACCGATATTCTTAAAAGTGAAACTGAAGATCAAACAGGGGATAGTAAAAGTGGTCTCGCAACCTACAACCGGATGCGACATGTACTAGGAATAGCGATAGATTTTGCTGATGCATACTATCAGTATTTAATACAAAGCAAAGGACTTGATTCACATCGTGCGGTGCAAATTGTCAAGGAACGACAATTAACTCTAAATGATATTCCTTTAATTCTCGATCGGGAGATGAAGTATATCCCTCTATTAAAGATATTATTTAAGGACATACAGTCTCCAACCGGTCTGTACATTAATAAACAACTGGATAGTCATAGTAGCAACACCTATGTAGTTGAGGCTGTACAAACACGCCTTGAACAACTTATGCACTCCTCGATGCGGTTAGTATGCGAGGGAAACAAGCTTAATCTAGAGGAAGCGATTGAAAACGATAGAATGTATTTAATTCCCGTGCCTGAGACGGTGTATGGAAGTCGAGGAGCGAGATCTCTGATGCAATTCTTCTTTTCATTAATATGGATTCACAAACAGCAAAAAGAAGAACAGAGGCGAGACACATATTTATTTATCGATGAATTTCAAAAGGCACAAATTTACTCTATTCCGGATATTATTTCTGAGGGCAGGAAATTCAAGCTCTATCTAACTCTTTCTAACCAACAACTTGGCCAACTAAAAAAAGAGATTGAAAATGCCATTTTGGGCAATATGGGTACGCTTATCTCTTTTGCAGTCGCAGCAGATGCTATTGGAGCTGATAAATTGGCACCTTTTTTTGGCAGTAGTGTGACTGAAAAGGATTTAGTGAATTTACCTAAATATATCGGGTATTTACGAACAGAAGGAAATGAACATAAACCTTTAACGACCTTTTCTTTCAAAACTATTCCTCCTGATATTCAAGAAAATAATGAAGCATTTATAAAAAGCATAAATGCCACATCTTTGGAGGAATTTGGGGAAAATGTTGACGATATTGAGAAACGTATTTATAGGAAGCAATCTAACCCTATGAAGTATTTTTTAGAGGATTTGGATCAATAATACATTAGGCTAATATTATCCTTCTTGATGAAGGAGTTCTTCCACCTGTTTTTTCAGAGGTGGTAGGTCTTTTTGTATTACTTCCCATACCAGTTCTAAATCCACATCAAAATATTCATGAATAAGTTTATTTCTCATATCAGCAATATCAAGCCAAGGAGTAACAGGGTATATATCCTTAAAATCACTAGGAAGATTCCTGACCGCTTCTCCTATGATCTCTAATCTCCGTACAACTGCATCCTGCATGGGCACATTCTTATAAAACTCTGCTTCGGAGAGTTGTTGCACATCTTTTTCTACCCACTCAATGCTTTCTAAAATATGTTGTAGGAGAATTTGAGGATCTTTTTTCATAAGATTGAAATTTGATCTTTTTGAATATACTGTCTGAGAAGGGGAGAGACGGATTTATATGTTGTTACGTCTACATCTTTACCTAAAATACTTTCTAATTTACGCTCTAAACGTATTAAATCAAGAAGTGTTTTCCCTTTCGGGAGTTCCACCAACATATCAATATCACTTTCCTCATTTTCGTCGCCCCTTACATATGACCCAAAAAGTGAGGAACGAGTAACACCCGCTTCTTTCAGAACCGGCAAAGCTTTTTGTTTTATCTCATTCAGGTTTACTTTCATAGACTCATTATACCAAATCTAGTCTGTCATTATAGATTCATATTACAGCCTTAATATGACGATCGAAACCAGAACACCGGCACCTATAACTGCCAAGCTAATTAATACGTTAACTATAATACCGAATTGGATCGATCTAGAAGCGAGCGGATTACGTCCCAAGGAGTCAATTCCATGTGTGGCAAGCCTGCCGAAGGAGAACACACCAAGAATAAAAGAGCCAATCATCACCACCATTACCACCAGATACTTCAACGCAGTGAGAGGTTTTTCACTCACAGCAAGAGTAGAAAGATCAAGCGACTCCAAAAGTTTAGTATTAACGCTAGTTGTTGGGCTATAATACTGAATAGATAAAGATAAGAGTATAAGATGAGTGGCGGAAGTATTAGAAGATGTATAATCTTCAACCGCTGTGCCAACCACATAGCCTGATTTAGTAGCTTTCATACCAACCCCCGAAACACGAGATGAAGTAATTCTGTCTCCTTTGATAATCGAGCCATTACTTGTTGATACCAGTACAAGAGCCTCACCACTTGTCAATACAGGATAGCTATTGGTTGTGTCTTCATTATTAAAGGCTACAGCCGGTTTGGATATCACTACTCCTGCCAACTGCGTATCATAAGCGGTAGTTGACGGACTAAATCCTTTAGGCATTGAGGAAATAATCATACCTTCTTGGACATTTTCAGCATCAATAGAAATATACTTGGCTACCCCGACTGAGAAATCTTGTGCTTGTGTGTTTATACCGAATCTAAAACACCATATAGCCGATACTGATATTAAAACAACACAAATTATTCTCTTTAACCAAGATGTCATACAATTTAGTGTAGAGAGTTACAGAATAAAAATCAAACGACCTGATTATATCCTACGATAGCGAGTACTTGCTTTTAATCCTATCTGCTCTATCTTTTTGTTTTTAATAAGAATTTCGACAGCCTGTTGGACAGTATGATCGCTTACCCCTGCACGTATGGCTATCTCATAGGGAGTAGCTACTTCTACCTGTTTTAAATAATTCCATACTTTTGCTTGTTTCGGGGACATTACTTCGTCTACGTTTTTCTTTAATGAAACATCTCTACTGGTATTAATTTGGACCGGCTTCAACTCTTTCTCGAATTTGATTGGAATATTGCTAGGAGTGTTTTTTGACCAGAAGGCGGAGAGAAAAGTATTTATCCGCTTGGTGAAGCGTTTAATCATTGTATGATAATTGTAAGAGAGGTTGTGGTATATGTCAAAATGTTTCTGGATCCTATATTTGCAGATTTAGCTGGTATTGGTATACCAGATTATCTAAAGATGTGGTATTATCTGATTTGATGTTTTTTTGTCCATCTTTAATAAGCTTTACAGCATCAGAGTTAAAAATACCAGATATGACATTCATATGCCCCTTTAATGGAATGATCTTCTTCAATCCTTTAATGTCCTTCTTGTTGTTTGCGTTTTTCATATAATAAGATAAAATCTCTTGGAGTTAATATCTTTAATAGTGCTGTAAATTCTTTTACTTTCTGTTTCATAAAATCTCTGGTATTGAGAGTAATAAGAACATCTATATTATCATTTAAAACACAAGCTAAAATCGGAGCATCTTTTTTATTTATAATTTCTTCACATTCAAGGATTTCTTCTTTTGTGGGATTATCCACGATAGATAGATGTGTCTGCAACATATAAGAATTTAGACGCTGTTTCTCTATTTGACCTAACTTCTCAGTAACATTTCTTTTTATTTCTATTATTACATACTGAGAAATATATCCTTGTACTTTCCGCTGTTTACATAGTTGTAGAATACGTGCTGAAGCTCCAGACTTAGAAGAACAAGCAGAAAAGAGTACTGAAGTATCGATAAATATTTTTTTCATGGTAATCCTTGTTCATCCCAATATTTTTCAGTTTCCTTAGCCAGTTCAGGTGGTAATTCATCGTCTTTCAGCCATTGATCAATTTCTTCTTTTGTATATATTCTGTATCCTACTTCCTTTCGTGGTTCAATGACTATTTTGTTATCCACAAGCTTAGCTTTAGCAATGGCTCCTACTTCCATACCGATTTGATCTCTCATTGATTTGGGAAGAGTAATTACACCTTTTTTTCCTATTACAACCCATTTTTCCTCTACATTCTGTCTGGTAATTTGCATGTTGTTTCTTAATTTCTAACTTTCTATATTATAGATAATAGAGCATTAATTGTCAACAAAATATAGATGGTTCTCATACAACTAACTTGAACAACATTTTATTATGTACCATAAACGTTGGTATATGGTACATATTCGGGGAAAACATAAAAATTGCATATTATCTATTAAAAATATGTACCAAAAGCCGTCTCATATTCAATGTTTCATTAT
>MWWH01000033.1_pt1 | contig 28739 bp, 23 predicted proteins | sample 1047231 | NCBI WGS metagenome assembly MWWH01 (sample SAMN06349967, study PRJNA376086) | soil metagenome | isolation source: MG3-2 sample Antarctic (ecotone) soil | place: Antarctica | collected 2015-01-13 | reverse complement strand
GATTGATCCCTGCGGCTGCGATGCGATCAACGGGCGAGAGACCTTCTGAGAGTCTATTAGCTGCCAGAGCAGTAGCCTGTCCTGAGGCTAACTCCTCGACTCCACTCTGAGCTAAAGAGACCTGCTCTTGCTCTAAGGTGGCTGTTCCATACTTCTGTGTGAGATTGGCGGAGAAGTCCTTGACCGTCACTAAGAAGAGATATGTGCCGTCTGTCAGATGTGCGCCTTGCTGATCCACTAATTGCCAGTCAATCAGGTTGCCTAAGCGGAAAGCGGAATCGAAGACTTGTGCCCCATCCACTGAGAAGACCTGGAGACGTGTTTGATTAACTTCTCCCATCGCCACATAACGCACTCTCTGACTACTGGCTGTGGCTGTCACAATCACAGTCGAGAATTGAGTTGATGGCTCTTTCCCAGGCAGCGGTGTGTCTATTGATTGCTCTATAACTCTCGGCAGTTGTGTCTCGGAAGGCGTTTGTGCTATCGCAATGTTGAAAGAGCAGAGAGCCAGGAGAAGAGTTGCGAGCGAGCGGCGAGTGGTCATCATCATCTGGAGACTCCTTAGTTGCGGATCGGGCGCTGAAGTTAGGCCGCAGCACGATTCTTAGTTGGGGCGGGCCGTTTGGAGAAGGGAGAGACGCTTGCTGGGCTCCTCCGTCCGGTCGTCAGGATTAACTGGCTGAAGAGGATATGTCAGATAGGATGGTGAGTCAATTGGTGGAGTTATTAACGCCGGGGCGTGCTCTTTGTGTGGCTACGTTTTACCCCTCCAGACGACCCGCAGCATGGGCACATAGCTTACAGGTCAAATACGGCTAAAAATAGAAGGTAGCGAGCAGGATTTGTGGTTAGCGAAAAGTCGTCAAGGGAATGCAGAGAAGTGAGCTAACTCGCGCTCCGGTTGAATGAGTTATAGGTTGTCGAGGTTCGTTTCTCTCCTTCAATTCAGTAGAGTTGAGAGCGAGAAAGGACATGCCGGGTGGGTGTGACGAATCTTGAATGAAAGGCGCTTCGCAGACGCCTCTAACAACACTTTCGCACACCCACCCGTTTGCTGTAGCTCGACAACGACTACTCAGATGATGTCCCGTCAAGCGGACTCTACTATAACTATCTCGCAGAGCTATTGCCAGCATGTTCTCCGAACTTGACCGACTCTCATTGGTGGAGGACTACCATGACTCAATACGCCGCGCTAATCGGTATCGACTGGGCTGACTCCAAACATGACATCTCACTGATTGAGATGGCGACCGGAGAGCAGGAAGCTGCCATCCTGCGCCACTGTTCCAAGAGCATTGATGAGTGGGCGACCAATTTGCGTGCGCGCTTTGGCGGGGAGCAGATCGCCGTCTGTTTGGAGCAGTCACGCGGCCCGCTCATCTTTGCTCTGATGAAGTATGACTTTCTGACGCTCTATCCGATCAACCCACAGACGCTCGCCAAGTATCGCGAAGCCTTTTCACCTTCGCGGCACAAGGACGACGTGACTGATGCCGCTTACCTTGCAGAGTTACTGCTGCATCATCGTGAGCATTTGCGCGCCTGGCAACCCGATTCCGAACAGACCCGCACGTTGCGTTACTTAGTCGAGCATCGCCGCCGCCTGGTGGATGACCGGACCCGGATCAGCAACCGCTTGACCGCGCTCTTGAAACTCTACTTTCCGCAAGTTTTAGAATGGTTTCCAGACATTCGCACTGAACTGGTCTGTGACTTCCTGCTCCGGTGGCCTTCCCTGGAGACGCTGCGCAAAGTCAGAAGAGCGACGCTGCTGAAGTTCTTCCGCGATCACAACTCGGTTAGGGCAGAGACCCTCGACAAGCGAGTGGCGGCGATCACAGCGAGTCAACCGCTGGTCATCGACCGTGCCGTCATTAACTCTTCGGCCGTGATGTGTAAAGCGCTCGTCTCTCAGATGAAGACCACCTTGAACGCCATCACAGAGTTCGACGCGGAGATCAAGGCCATCTGCGCAGTGCATCAAGACTTTGCGCTCTTCAAGTCGTTGCCGGGAGCGGGAAACATCTATGCTTCGCGTCTGGTGGTCGCGTTGGGAAGTGATCGAGAGCGCTGGCAATCTGCCGATGACGTAGCGCGACTCTCAGGCATTGCGCCGGTGATGGAGCGCAGCGGGAAGAGTTGCCGGGTCAGGTGGCGCTACTTCTGTCCGAAGTTCCTGCGGCAAAGCTTTCATGAATATGCCGGCGAATCAGTGAGGCATTCGTTTTGGGCTAGAGCTTATTACGACGAGCAGCGTGCGAAGGGGAAGAGCCATCAAGCAGCGGTCCGGGCGTTGGCCTTCAAGTGGATCAGAATCATCTATCAATGTTGGAAGACCAGGACTGCCTACGATGAAGTGAAGTATCTTGACGGGCTACGACAGAAAGGATCTTCCTTACTCAACTACGCGGCGAATAATCCGGCTTGAGGGTGAATCTCTGCTTGACTCGAACGCCTCAGATGGGTTGTTAGGCGGGGCGTGTGCCAATCTAACAACATTCGCTGCAATCATACTCCAATTTCTTTATTTTCCCCTTTTTGAATCTTACATCTTTAGGTTCAACTGTAGGCGTGGGTATAGGTGCTTTACCATCAGGCGATTTATTCCATAACTGGATTGTGAGATTCTCACGATAACCACCATCAATGATAACGATGCGCTCAGATTTTATCCCACGAACATCAACGAGATACTTCTTCATCCGATGAAGGCGCATCATAACCTCGGCACATCTAGTGTCATTACGGCCACCATACCCGATGAAGTACATTTGAGCTTCAGGAGCAGCCAATACTTTAATCGCAAAAGCATCAAGTCGCGCCTTTTCAGATTCGCAATCTAGTGCGCCAAATTCGTCAAACATTTGAGGTTCATTAGATGCCTTTGACGCAGAGCCGATCAGCATCATGAAAACGCATAAGCTTATGATAAATATTTTCATGTGTCGCATATCCTATTGTTGTTTCTCACAAGTAGCCACGCCTAACGCTAATTAGACCGAATGGTTCGGTCTAAGTCATTTAGTCCGACTGCGGTCTAAGTAGTCTTATGGCCACTAACTACCGCAACCTTCGGTCTAATACATCTGAGAGGGGAGTTTTACCGCTAATCCAAGTGGAACACAATGGTGAAGCTCGGAAGTCAGGAGCGCGGAATGCGTCTGATTACGGATGGTTAATGTGGCTTAACTAAAATGCCATAATCAACAATGATCGGATGACCGTCATTCGATGGCGAGAGACCGGCCAGCTCTGTGGCCGGGCGCGAGACAGAGCCTCTTGTTATCGAGGAAGGAAGCACTCGGGCGAACCACCTCGATAACAAAAAACCTCGAAATCAGAGTGGTCAAAAGGGCTGAAACTGTGAGATTCGGGATTAACATTTTTGCTCGAAAGACAAGCGTCGTCTGAGCGTCAACTCTTGAAAATCCATCCCCGCAAAATAAACGCAAGGACTAGATTCTGAACAATCAAGATCAGGGGCAAGATTTCGGATTCGACAGGGAAATTTAAATATAGAAGGCGCCGGGCCTCCACATAACTCGCACAGATAAAACCCGCAATAATTAAAAGCATCCTTAAGCCTTAATGTACTTGGTCATTCAGTAAATCTCCGTCGAGACTGACGGAAATCCGGCACATAAAAAAAGGCTCAGATCGGCGACCCATAGACCACCATTAGTTGTAGTCGGACTCAGCTTGACTTGATTTTGAAAATGGACTATCTGTGATAAGCAAAGGTTATGGATTGCACATGGATGTGTGCCTACAGATTGCGCTTTTGGTCTGAAAGCTGCCACCATTTTCATTATCAAGAATAATCGCGTCTGATTATTGGGATTATGTCCAAAAGCGGCTCTGGCGCGTGGCTCTGAGAGGACATAATCACGATGGGTCCGACGCCCCCATTTATATATTTCAAACGCCCGGCTCCGCCCCTGACCGGCGCTCGCGCATGTCCAGCAAAACACACCTCACCTCTGCGCTCACTGCCTCGTATCCACGCATCCGCGAAATCGCTTTCCGTAGCGATTAAATAGGGGGATGTACGCACACACGAAGCGGCGATATTCAAAGACCGTAAATAACCGCCTTTATTGAGTTTTTATGGTATTAATTCGCTACCACTTTTTGAATTCCACTACAATTGTCAGCAAACTCTTTATTTCCAGAATTTATATGGAAAGATTGGTGGTTTTTATCGGACGCAGGATTAATACCTTTTGATAAGTACCTTTATTTGGAACCACATAAGATGCTACTCAAACTGTTATTTGTCTTGACAGTTTATCTTAAGTCGTGTTATTGGACTATTAATGGCGTAGCATTATGCTACCATACCTACCAAAGCTGTCTCCGATCTAAACAGCAAGCAACACACAATAAATGGTAATGTTGCAAAGATTATTTTGAGGCGCGAAAGATCGTTGCCCATTCCTTCATGCTGCGATCTGAAAGAGGTTCAAGACAAACTGCGCCTGACCTTGAGCGTCGCTTCCACTTAACCTTTTGACCTGCCCTTTCCTCATCATGTTCACAGCTTCAATCCCTTCGAGTGTTCGTTCCGCTGTATGGAAACTCTTAAAGGATTGCGAAGCGCGAACTTTCTTTTTGACGAACCTGTGGTCTTGCTCAATCACATTGTTAAGATATTTCACTCGCCGTAGCTTACAGTCCTTGGGCAGAATTCGTTCGGCTTGTGATGAAGTGAAAGCTTCAGGATAAGCAGCATTCTTATCGACGCTGATGGAAAATGGTAAGCGGCCATGATCAGCTCTCATCATCTTCCGAAAGAATCGTTTTGCCGCAGAGACATCGCGCTTCGCACTGAGCATGAATTTAATAGTATTGCCTTCTTTATCTATTGCGCGATAGAGGTATTTGCATGACTTGCCGACTTTGATGTCTGTCTCATCAACACGATAGGAAGTGCCGCTCATCTTCAGATGTGGACGGATGCGTTTGTTGATTTCAGGACCACGCTCACTCATCATCTCTTCCAGATCACGATCAGAGAGTTGATATCTGCAATACCATCGAACGCACAAAAGAATAATCGTTGGCTCAAAGTGACGCCACTTGAAGGGAGATGAATTGTGTTTCACTGTTAGTATCCCGAAGAAGTTGTAGAATGATCTGAAGGATGGATTATAGCGGAGTAGCTATATCTTGCAACACTGCCGTTTTTAGAACTCAGTTCCCTTCTCTGTTCAAATCCTCCACTCAGGCGGCGATCTTCGCCGCGCGCTCGCGAATCTGTACATAAGCTTGGCGCTTCTGCTGCGCCGTCTCCCATACGTCAAAAGCGATTTGCATTCTTAGCCACACATCAGCCGAAGTATCAAAGACAGCCGCCAACCTGAAGGCCACGTCAGTTGTGACCGGCCTGCGCCCGTTAATAATCTCATTAACCAACCGACGCGAGACACCCATCAACTCGGCGAGTCGCGCCTGATTCTTCACCCTTGAGTCAGGTAATATCTCAGCCAGGAGCGCGCCCGGATGCGTTGGCTTACGAGTACGATTATTCAACATAAAACTCCGAAATCTCAGTGATAATCTTCTAAATTCACGTCAAAGGCATCGCCATTGACAAACCCGAAAGTCAGTCGCCAGTTGGCCCTGACTGTCACCGACCAAACGCCTTTGCGTTGACCCTTCAACTCGTGCAGGTCGAAGCCCGGCAGGTTCATATCCCGCACATCAACGGCAGCATCCAGAGCGTCAAGCTGGATCGTGAGCCGCGCTCTCAAACTAGGCTCAACACCTTTATGGCTGCCAGATTCAAAAAGCTGCTTCAGCCCCTTGTGGCTAAAATTCTTAATCATTCCCTTCGCCCTTTCGCAGACTTTTTATAGAACGTTGGGAACCGCAGGACGAACTGTAACTAATTTTGTAACACTAGGCAAGGGAAATTTATCAACCGCTATATCTCCGCCGTCTGATGGGTCCGCCCTGAAATCGTTTCCACGCCATTGCGGCCTCCTTTTCTTTCCGTTCATCCTCCATTTTCATTTGCCGGAGATGAGCCTCCTGTTCGAGCTTTATCTCGACGAACTGAGGTTGGCCCAACTGCGCCATGACCACCGCAGGTTGAAGATATTCGGGTAAATTGTGGGGCTTTTGAGCATCCGCTTCATCCACCTGGGCGAGCATCTTGCGATAGGCTTCGGAGAGGGTGATGGACTTCGGACGACCCTTTGGATTGCCGGATTGGCCGGGCTTGAACTTGTGCGCTTCCAGGTTAGCCAGGCGCCGAGTACGCCCGTCGTGTGCTTCGCTGTTCTTTCCCTGTTTATCAGCGTTCTTCATAGTGCTGATTATATTACATATGTGCGTATTTGCATATTCAAATGTTCACATACATGAACATCTCAGTTCAGCGTTTAAGCCAGTCGGAAAGTAACTGCTATGAAAATCGTCTTGTGAGCTGGTTACTCACGCCGCCTTCGGCAGTGATTCAACCGTCACCTTCAGCCCCATCGCTTCCAGTTTCCTGATTAACCGTTGCTGTTGCGTTTGCTGATGCTGACGGTCAAAGTAATCTCCGCCCAGTTCACGGTAGTCCGCTCTTTGAGCCAGCACATGGTAGACAATCACCAGCAGGCTGTGCGCAACTGCCACCAGAGCCTTGTTCTTTCCCATCCTCTTAATCAGCCGGTGATACTGCGCCGCCAAGTATGTGTTCTTCGTGTGCGCCGCTGCCCAGGCCGCTTGCGTGATCGCTGCCCTGAGGTAAGGGCTACCCTTGGTGGTCTGCCCGGAGCGCCGTTTGCCTGCTGATTCGTTGTTACCGGGACACACTCCTGCCCAACTTGACAGATGTCCATCGGTGGGAAAGCGCGACATATCAACGCCGATCTCGGAGATGATGACTTCAGCGACCCGCAGAGCGATGCCGGGAATGCTCTCAAGCAACTTCACGGCTTCAGGGACGAAAGGGTCTCGGCTCTCGGCGACCTCCCGCACGATCTGCTCGCTGATGCGTGCGGTTGCCGCCTCAAGTTCGGCCAGCCGCAGCAGCAGTTCGTTCAGGACGAAACGCTGGGCGGGAGTCAACCTGCTCGTCAAGGCACGGCGCAGTTCTGGCTTTTTACCTTTGAGAGTGCCGCGTGCCAACTCGACTAACCTCTCAGCATCATCCTCGCCATCGGCGAGCGCACGCAACATCAATCGGCCAGAGACGCCGAGCACATCCGTAATGACTTGCCCCAACTTGATATTGGCACTCTCAATGAGTTTCTGGATACGGTTGGCAACCGCCGTGTGTTCTTTGATGATGGTCTGGCGATAGCGCGTCAGTTCGCGCAACTCACGAATCTCCAACGGCGGGATGAAACTGGCTCTCAGCAATCCGTGGCGGAGCAGGTCGGCGAGCCATTCGCAGTCGCGGACATCGGTCTTTCTGCCGGGCACGGCCTTAGCGTCGCGGGCGTTGACGAGAATCACCGTCAGCGTCGCTTCGAGAATGTTAAAGACCGGCTTCCAGTACACGCCTGTGCTTTCGATGGCGACGTGCGTGCAGCCTTCACTGGTGAGCCAGTCTGAAAGGCACAGTAAGTCGTCGGTCATGGTCGAGTATGTGCGCGTCTGCCGCTTGCCTTGTTTGATGAGGCACACGACAGCAGTCTTGGCATGAACATCAATACCACAGCAAGATGGATAAAGAACTTGCATCTGACCCTCCTTCAACTGATGTATGAGCCGTCGGCGTGAGAGCCTTGCTGAAAGGAAGAATCTGCTATGCGTGCTTGCTCTGGATCGAGCAGCAACAGTTGGTGAGTCCTCAAAGGCTCTCCGGGTCAAGCTGTTCAACGGACTCAAATGGTACCAAGTAACACCGACCTGTTGGACGCCGACGGCTTGGCAGGATCATACGCTTGATAGCGAACATTTTCATCGGTGGTGGAGAAGCAACCGATTCATCGCAGCTGTTCAAGGAGGTCACTAAAGCCGCGCTTCTTGCCCTGCTGGCGAAGGCGAACTATCACCTCAGCGTTGAGTTTCTTTGGGAGGAAAGCTGAGACTTGCTCATAATCCGGGTCATTGCGTTTGGCGAGGGGTTGATCAGCCTTGGGCCGATCGGCAGCTGTGGCACTTTCCTTTTTCTTCATCAGATATCCAGGCTATCTACTCCACAGAGTTCTTCTATTTCATATCTGTTAGGACTTACGCAAGAGCCATACCTGCCGTGCGCCGCTGGGCGGAGGCGTTCAACGTTTTACTGCAAACGACCCGTATCCGGGTCAGGCTGGGCGAAACGTGAGGGGCATGGTCACGCTATTTTGGGCGAAAGTTAGGTAAGTTCGTGGCCGTTTTTTCCTCCGTAATGAGAAACAGAGAGGCGGGCCGCCTCAGGCCCGCCTCTCTGTTTTTACCTCAAGCCCGCCTACGGCTATTCGGCGCGCCGCCTAACTCGGAAAGCACGTCAGGGCGCGGCATAGTTGACCGCGTAGCCGCGGACGACGCTCGCGTTGAGCGCGCTGAAGTTCAGCGACGCGAAGTTCACCGAGTTGAACATCAGCGTCGCCGGCGAGAGGTCGTTCGGGCCGGCGCTCGACAGGTTCCCTTCCACCGTGTTCGCGTAGTGGTGGTGCGCCCCCATCAGGTGGCCGATCTCGTGCGCCATCACCTCGGCCGTCGCGTCAACATTGGGGTTGAACCCCATGGAGGCGAGCGTCCCCGTGGTGCCGGTCTGCGGATCCTCGATCGACCGGATATCGCTCACGACGAAGAACGAGTTCTCGTCGAACCGGATTCCGCCGATGCAGTCGGCCTGCCCGACGACCGTCCCGGCCCCGCCGCTGGCCGCCTGCATCTTCTTAGTCGTGAAGACGCCCACCAGGTCTATCCCGCGCGGGGGCACCCCGCCGACTGTGGCCTTCGCGGCGTCGATCAGCTCGGTCGAGACGGTCGTCGTGTAGGAGACCGCCTTCGTCTTCTTAAGCACGAGTTTGATGCCGAGCGGCTTGTAGGACTCGGCGGCGCGGGCCATCACCTGCGCGGCGACGGCCGCGTCGGTCCCGTCGAGCAGCAGCATCACGGACAGCTCGACGGTCTGCCCGCCGTCGGTGACGCCGGGGACGCCGATCTTATCGGGGAGGGGCTGGAGGCACTCGGGCTCCACGTCGAAGGCCTGCTCGCGCGTCGGCTGGGCGACGCCGCGGTATCTCGACCCGGAGGTGACCAGATACGGCTGCACGCGGACCTCGTAGAACGCGGCGCCGGTGTTCTCGATCACGACCGCCTCCTTACCGTCGCTGTCGGCCTGATGGGCGACCAACACCCCCTGGTCGTTGTAGACGGACAGGTCGTAGTCATCGGCCTCGAACCCCGCCTCGGGCGCGATGGCGATAAGGACACGCCTGATCGACGTGCCGGAGATTGTCAGCCGGAAGTGGTCGCACAGCGGGTCAGTGCTGGTGGCGCAGACGACCGGGTTGGACGCCGTGAAGGTGCCCGACCAGGTCACCTCGTCCTGCGGACTGGCGAGCGTGCCGCCGTCTGGATTCGCCGCCTGGGCGCGGGGCGCCGACGGGAGGGCCGGCAGAAGGACTGCGGCCAGTAAAAGAAAAGCGATCAGGGTGCGCGCAAGATTTCGGATAACCATGGGATTTCCTTTCGTTACTTCAGCTTCAACGCAGACGACAAAAAACCGGACCGGCTCCCTCACCGACGTGGGTGCCGGCGCCCGTGTCCGGCGAGGTCGGCCGGACCGCGGGCTAGATGGATGGGTACAGGATAAAGAATGGTGGTTGAGGAAAACTTGAGGTGGGCGCGGCCTAGCGCGGCGGAAGATTGCGAATAGATGTAGTAGGACCTACGCAGTTGAGCGAAGAATCAACAACTTACAGACTTGAGCGAAATCGCTAAACTCATTATTTTCAATAAAGCAATGCTCAAAGTGCGTAAGTCATAAGCTATTTGTCCCGTCTATCCCAACCCACCGGTGTCCTCTCTCTAGAAGAAAACCTGAGGCATCAAGAGAGGAAGTAGACTACTGCCGATCAATGACGCCTCTGTCTAGCTAGAATCACCAATGTTTGCCAGTCTTTACAAGATAGCTGAATAGAAACTGTCAAAATCCTCTTCTGAAAAGGGGCATTATCGGAATTACAATCATGAGCTGTGGAGCGCAGTGACAGAAAGGTATAATTATCACAATTACAGGCGTGAAACATTGCGTGAAACTAGGGCATTTCGTGTTGCGCAGAACGTCGAAAGGGTCAGGATTTGTCAATCAACTACTATTCTACTTGTCACTCATCACGTATCAGTTATCACTCTTCTGGCCCAGCCTGGCGTGTTTGCACTTTGCCACGCCCTTCCCTTCGCCTTCCGGGTACCACCAGCCTGATCCACCGCAATCCTGACAGCCGACACCTGACTTCTGATCCTGATTAGCTGACCTGACTTCTTGGTCCGGTAATTCCCTGCCTTCGGCGCGAGCCTGTTTCTTATCAATCTTCCAGAGCCGCCGCCGCAAATGCTCGGCGAGGAATGCCGGCACACTTGAGACGGTCGTGCGCGCGGCAGCGATCTTCAGTTCTGCGATGAGTACGTCGGCCAGTTCTTTCCAGCGGGCATTTTCAGTAGCTTGAACTTCCCTTCCGGTAATTTCTTTTGTTGCGGTTTTTAATGCTGTGATCATCCCAGCTAGCGCAGCATCATCATCAATCGTTTGCTGGTCTTTAAGAAGAGTCTTGTCCTGATCGTAAACCGTTGATTCGATTCCAGATAAACCGGGGATAGAGTCTCTCGATTCGACAGCCTCTACAGCCTCTTGCATCTGAGGGGTGTTAGAGCCTGTACTGAGACTAGAGGGGGTAGAGGGGGTAGAGCCAGTCAGTCCAACCTCTTCCGGCAGGAATACTTCGTACTCATTTCCGCCGTGCGCGCCGGGCACGATGCTCTCTTTTATTAGATTTGCAGCGCGAAGCCGGAGGAGATTCTTTCTTAAAGTCACTTCAGAGCCAATTCCAGCCTTTTTCATCAACTGGTCTTTAGGAATCCTGATTTTTCGCTTTGGAATGATTGCTCCGCGCGTCAATATATACAGGGTATCGTAAAGCTCTTTGCTCTTGCCGCCTTGCTCACCAAACATGCCGGAAGGCACGGCCTGACGAACAATTGAATTAGCAACCTTCGTATAATCACGCTCAGGCGCAACTGAAGATCGGTTCCTGCTCTGCTGCCTAGAGGGTGTAGAGGGTCTAGTAAGTATAGAGATACTAGAGGGGGTAGAGGCTCTAGGCGGCTCAGTCAGTCCGAGTATTTCCTCTACTGGATGTGGCGCAGGTAGCTTGCGCAGGTTGTCAAAGATGCCGGAGGTGATTTTTTTCTTCGGCGTTCGCGTCTGCACCGTCGGCTTATCTGTTTCTTTGGGGTCTGTCATTTAGCTCGTGCCTCCACGGCCCGGATGGTGGAATTCATCTTCAGCCTGCCAAGCATTTCGTCAGTCAATGCCTCGTAATCTTTACTGCCATGCGAGTCAGGCGCGTGCTCGTAAATGCTCTTGCGGAAAGCCGGGGCTGTCTGCAACTTGACGTTCGTGCGAATCACAGTCTCGAAGACGACCTCACCGAACATTTCCTGAATTTTCTGAAGCGCCTCAGCGCAGATGCGATTACGCGTATCGAAGTTTGTGACAACATAGCCGAGCACGGCCAGAGCCGGATTAGGTCGTTTGGTGGCTTCCACAGTTGATTTGAGGTCGATGACACCTTCGAGCGGGTAATACTGTGCGGCGACCGGTACGACCACGAACTGTGTAGCAAGCAGCGCCTGTGTGAGTGTCATTCCCAAAGATGGTGGGCAGTCTATCAAGGTGAAGTCGTAGCCTTCAAGAGACTCCAACGCATCTTTAAGTCTGTATTGTTCTTCGATTTGCACGGCGCGCTCCAACATCGCCAGGCGGATGTGTGAAGGCGCGAGGTCGAGGTTTTCGATGTGCGTTTCATAAATGGCTTCGACGAGTGGTGGGCGCATCTGATGACCGACCAATACGTCGGCGAGTGTCGTCGTGATCGCGTCCGGCTCAAGGAAAGTCGTCGTCGTGTTGCACTGACTGTCCAGATCGACGATGAGGGTTTTGTAGCCGCGAATCGCGAGACCGGCGGCGATGTTACATGCCGTCGTTGTCTTGCCGACTCCGCCCTTTTGATTCGCAATCGCAATGGTTTTCATGAGACTGGTTCCTCCGGCAATCAGGCTGCCTTGAGCGGCTTAATTCGCTCATATTCACTCTTATTGGCCTGTAGCGCGTCCCAGAGGTCAACATCCTGCTGAAGCCCGAGCCACACGTCAGGAGACGTGTTCAGAGCGCGCGCCAACCGATGCGCCGTATCAATGGTCACAGGGCGTTTTTCCTGCAAAATCTCATTGACGGTGCGTCGCGACACTCCGATTGTGCGCGCGAACTCGCCCTGAGTAATATTCAGTGCCGGGATGACATCTTCCCTTAAAATCTCGCCCGGATGCGTTGGGCGCCGCTTTCTTCCGTTCAACATAAGTCTTCTCCTAGTGGTAATCCTCAAGATCAACGTCCGAAGCGTCCGCACCTTCAAAGGTGAAAGTCAGCCGCCAGTTGCCGCTCACGCTAACGCTCCACGTCCCTTTCCGCGCTCCCTTCAACTCGTGCAGGCGGTAACCCGGCAGGTTCATGTCCGCAGGTCCCGCAGCGCGGTTCAACAAGTCTAACTGCCTGATGAGCCGCCTCGTGAGATCCGGGGCGACTCTGCTGGATCTGCCGGTTTCAAAAAGCTGCTTGAGGCCTTTGTGGCGGAAGCTCTTAATCATAGGCGTTTGTTACTTACGACGTTACACGCGCGATGGTAACGCAGGGTGTAACATTTGGCAAGTAGTTTTTCAAAAGCCAGTGATCTTCTTCGCGCGTTTGAGGGCGGACGGTCAGCAGGGAAGTGAGAATGTTGTTTTATTGCTTCATCTGCACGCGAGCTCCAGTGATCCAACGGTGACGTAGTACGACCACCTCTGACTTGATGAGTACGATGTGAAGCCCTCACCTTGTTTGATAAGTACAGTTGTTCTGTGAACCAAGCTCATTTTTCTTCCTGCTTTGCTTAACCGTCGATAAATTCCGGCCATTCGTCATCGGGGATAGCTTTGCGAGTTTCAAGGTGACGAATCTTCTCCTGAAGATCCTTGGAATTGGGATAAGGCAAAAAGCGATCTCGTAGAAGGTCTTGAGGCGGGTGCCAATGACTTTGTTACCAAGCCTTTCAACCGCGAAGAATTGCGTGCGCGCGTCCAAGTTGGCGCGCGTATGGTCGAGCTACAAAGAAGCCTAGCCAATCATGTCAAAGAACTACAGGAGGCTCTCTCACAGGTCAAACAGCTACAGGGTATCCTTCCTATATGTGCTCATTGCAAGAAAATACGTGACGATCAAAACTCCTGGCAGAAGGTGGAAGAATACGTTAGCGAACATTCAGAAGCGCAATTCAGCCATAGCATCTGCCCGGACTGTTACGCGAGCATCGTCGAGTCAGAGCTTGAAGAGTTGAAGCGCCGACGTGACATCGCACGCTAGAGCTTTATTTCTGCTGTGCCTGATCCAGTATCTCGCGCACCTTGCGTCCCAGCCCTTCAAGACTGTACGGCTTCTGGATAACCACAGCCCCTAAGTCGTTGATCAACTTGTGCTGCTTGACGAAACGGCTCTGCACTATCTCAGAACTGTAGCCGGACATAAAGATCAACGGCACATCGCCGCCGCCCATCTCGTGAATCTGCTCAAAGGCTTCAGAGCCGCCCATTCGTGGCATCACAACATCAAACAGCAGTAAGTCTATCCGCTCTCGATTTGCGGCAAATATCTCCACGGCCTCTTCTCCGTTCTCCGCTATCAGTACCGTGTAGCCGAGCGTTTCCAACACATCTTTTGACAACTTACGCAACGCCTCTTCGTCTTCGGCGATGAGAATCGTCTCCGTGCCGCCGGGCAAATGATCCTGCATCACCTGTTTCTCTTTTTCGACGGCTTTCTCATTCACCGGCAGAAAGACTTTGAAGGTCGTGCCGTGTCCCACCTCGCTGTACACTTGAACATACCCGCCGTGTTGCTTGACGATGCCATAGACCATCGAGAGGCCGAGGCCGGTGCCATAGCCAACCTGTTTGGTGGTGAAGAACGGCTCGAAGATACGCGCCTGCGTTTCTTTGTCCATGCCGGTGCCGTTATCGCTGACCTTGATCTGGACATATCTGCCCGGTTGGATGTAAGGGTACTGGCGGCAATAGCCCTCATCCAACTCGACGTTGTTTGTTTCAATAGTCAGCTCGCCGCCTTGCGGCATTGCATCGCGAGCATTGACGCAGAGATTCATCAACACCTGCTCAAGCTGCGCCGGGTCGGCAAAGACGGCGGACGGGTCGGTGGCTGTTTCCACCTTCACCTCCACATCTTCGCCGATGACACGCCGGAGAAACTTGATGACATCATTCACGCTGTCATTGAGATTGATGGAGCGGCGCTCCAGATGTTGACGGCGGCTGAAGGCTAGAAGTTGACGGGTCAGCACAGCGGCGCGGTTGCTTGCCTTTTCGGCCTCCACTAAGCGAAGCTGCGCCGGATTGTCATGTTTCATGTTGCGCAACGCAAGGCTGATATTACCGAGAATGACAGTCAACAAATTGTTGAAGTCGTGCGCGACGCCCCCGGCCAGTGTGCCGATGGCTTCCATCTTCTGCGACTGCTGCAACCGCTCCTCGCTTTTGTGCAACGCCTCTTCCGTCTGCTTCTGTTCATCAATATCTGTGTTCGTCCCGAACCACTTAACGATCTGGCCGTTCGAGTCGCGCCCTGCCGACGCACGCGCCAGATGCCAGCGATAAACTCCGTCCGCTCGCCGCAGACGAAACTGCACTTCATAATCCTTGCCGGTCTGGAGCGATCTTCTCCCTTGTTCGACGCACAACTGCACGTCGTCTGGATGCGCTACGCTCTCCCACTTTGCGTTCTTCATCTGCTCGGTCGTCCGCCCGAAGTAGTCGAGCGTGCGCTGGTTGAAGTAATCCAGCTTGCCGTCCGGCTGTGCCGTCCAGACCTGATGGAGAATGCCTTCGCCGAGAAGGCGATAACGCCGCTCGCTTTCGGCAAGTTCATGCTCTGCCAGCTTGCGCTCGGTGATGTCGCGCGAGTTGATGATGATGCCCGCCACGTTAGGATCGCTGAGAAGGTTGCGGCCCATCACATCCAATGTTCGCCACGTGCCGTCCTTATGCCGGAAACGAAACTCTTTAGCGACGACCCAGCTCGGATGCTTGATCCCCTCGGCGAAAAGCGCCGTTAACTCCGGGACATCTTCCGGGTGTACCAGACCAAAGCTGTTCTGGCCGATCAGTTCCTCCGGTCGGTATCCGAGCAAACGTTCGACGGAGGGGCTGATATAGCGACGGACGCCGTCGGCGTCGACGATTGAGACGATGTCGGTGGCGTTCTCGATCAGCGACCTGAAATGCTCCTCGCTCCGTCGCAGCGTCTCCGCAATGCGCTTGCGTTCCGTGATGTCTGTCGCTACACCGAGGATGAGGTGCGTTTTACCATCTGGGGCCAAGAGCGGCATCTTGATCGTCTGAAACCAACGCGCTTCGCCGGTCTTCAAGTCCGTGATCGACTCTTCGGGGGTCGTCAAGCTCTGCAACGTCGCTCTGACTTCTTTGTCCTCCCGGAAGATACGCTCAACATCCTCTCGATGAGGGATGAAATCCGCAGCCGTTTTACCGACTACATTCTCGGCGATTGTGCCGAAGAGTTCAGCCTGCGCCTGATTGACGAGCGTGTATCTCCCCTCCTTATCTTTGATGAAAATGCAATTAGGATTTGCGTCAACGACTTTGCGAAGAAACTGTTGTTGTGTGGCGAGCGCTTCCTCCGTGCGCTTGCGCTTGGCGATGTCGCGGAGGGCCGTAATAACATATATTTTGCCAGCGATAGTAGCGATTGAGACAGCGCCTTCAACGTCAAGCAGCGAGCCATCCTTCCGTTTAGCTTTAAACTCATAGACGGTCGGGGGCATCTCCCCGCGCAGGCGAGCCTTGCCATATCCGGTCATGCGCTTCGCATCATCGGGCGGCAAGAACTCTGAGATGTGCCTGCCGATCAGTTCTTCCAGCTCGTCGTAGCCAAGCATTCGCGTGTAAGACTGATTCACATAAACAATCACCCCGTCGTCCTCGACGAGAATGCCGTCGCGGGAGGCGTCGAAGACGGCATGTAGCCGTTCCTCGCCTTCTCGAAGCTTTTCCTCGGCTTGCTTGCGCTCCTTTATGTCCCGGACGATGAGGTGCCCCCCATGTTTATCCTGATAGACGGTCGGAATCCCTGCTGACTCAACGTCTATCACCTGCCCGTCCAATCGAATGTACTTTATTTCGGCGGGCGGCGTTGGCCTTCCTTCCTGATTCTGCTGCACACGCGACGAGACCAGTTCCCGATAGTCTGGATGGATGACATCAAGGAGCGGTTTGCCGATCAGTTCCTCTGCGCTTGTCGCGCCCAGCAGCCTGACTCCGGCGTCATTGACATAGACGAAACGCCCTTCGCAATGAACCGCTATCATATCGGGAGAAAACTCCACCAACCGGCGATAACGCTCTTCGCTTTCGAGGAGCGAGGATTCCGCTGCACAACGCTCGGCTATCTCTCCCGCCAACTCAGCCGTGCGCTCTTTGACCCTCTCTTCCAACGCTTCGTTCAGCCGGTTTAATTCTTCCTCAACCCGCAGCAACTCGTGATTCTTTTGCACCGCCGACTCGTAGGTCGAGATCAACAGATCTACGATCTGCTGCCGATCAGGCGTGATCGAATACTTTTGCCCGCCGAGAACAATCTCCAACCCCGTCTGCGTGCCCGAGCTAACGCGCAACTCCCGATTGAGCATGATGTACTCGATGCGAGACACCAACAGTTTTTCGTCATATGGCTTCGTCACGAAACCGTCGGCCCCGCATTCCATGCCGTGAATGATGTCCGTCGTCTCAGAGAGCGAGGTCAACAAAATCAAGGGGATGTGTTTGAGTTGCTCGTCTCTCTTGATTACGCGGCAGAGTTCGTAACCGTCCATCAACGGCAGCGTGACGGCGCTAATGACAATCTCAGGCGGGTGCGAGCGCATGACGGCCAACGCCTGCACGCCGTTGTGCGCAATCATTGTTGGGTGGTAGTGCAGCTCAAGAATATGCTTAAGGTGTTCAGCTTGTGTAAGGTCTGCTTCAACGATGAGGATTTCAATGTTTTTGCTCATATGGCCCCTCCCTAACTCCAATAACAGGGATAGTCGTCCGGCACGAGCCGGGGGCTTCACGCTTGGTTGCCAGGTGTTTCACTACAAGGCAGCAACAGCACACGTGCTAGATCATGGGCGAGGTAATAACAGTGATAACCTACAGGGAGTAAATGGGTGGGTCTGAACTTGGGAAGAGGTCGGGTTTTATGAGATTAACCAGCCCCATTAACTCTCTAGATGAGAGTCTACTCTCATCTCCCTCCATCTTCAAAGCAATATATCTTTCAACTTTTGAATTTTTACTCGGTGCCTGGGCTTTTCCCGCCCAGATTCCATGAGACAATTGCTCTTGAGGAACCCATAGCCCTCGCCTGCTCTCGCCTCCGCTAGAGATTTCTCCGTGCCGTCGAGCAGTCTTCGCCAAATCATCTACGTATCGGCATGAGAACTGCTAAGAAGAAGGTGTGCAGCCCTGCAACCGCGCTTTTCTGTCCAAGTAGGATGATAAGGCGGGCAGGATGGATGAGTAAAGCTCCCGCCCGATGCCCCGTTCTGCCGCACCTTCGCATCCGGTCAATTCTCGCACGGGAAAATTCCAAACGGTTGCTGGGGTCAAAGCGGCTTTTGCTTTCAGAAGCGAAACGGGAGTCGGCCATGTCAGCAGCGAACTTCAAAAGGATTCCATGAAAACACAAAACTTGATGGCCGGGATAGTCTTGTCTCTCTTTGCCGTTGGACTCAATCTGCACGTCGCAGCCGCTCCGGCGCCCCAACAAACACAGGAAGCGTCGCAGAAAAAGAGAGGGCCGGAGGCGCAAACAAAGTTGGAAGCGAAGCCGCCCGCCTCGCCGGAGACCACGCCGCAGGAAGCACAGCCACAGCCGACACCCGACGGCAAGCCGCAAAAGAAGTGGGACTTCACTTACGGCGGCGAACTCACAAACTATTTCATCTCCGAATCGAGCGCGTTTTTCAGCGACAGTTCGCGCCACTGGTTGGAGACGAGTCTGCGTCTGGACGGGACGCTCCGTTATAAAAACTTTACCGCCGGCGTCAGCGGCCTCGGCATCAAGACCACCGGGCAGGACGCTTTCGGCACGGGCACGCTCGCCCCCGGAGCGTCCGCAGGCACGCGCCCGCCCGGCACGTTTCCCGTCTTCTACCTCGATAAGGCTTACCTCCAACTCGACCGCATCGGCAACTTACCCGTCAAAGCCACGCTCGGCAGACAACACATCCAGATCGGCTCACAGTTTCTCATCGGCGACGGAGTCTATGACGGCTTTTCCCCGAAAACACGGCAGGGCGTCTTTCATAATCCGCGCAAAGGCTTCGACGCATTGAGGGTCGAGTGGAATGTGAAAAAGACGCACTTCGATTCTTTCATCTACCGTGTTGATCCGACGTGGGATGGCGGCGGCGGGCGCGACGGTCGCCTCGGCGGCCTCGATGTGTCGCGCACCTTCGAGGGGACGAAAGGGACTTACGCCGCCGGACTCTTTTACCGCTCATCGCGCTCGAACCTCGATAATGACATGGCGGTCTTCAACGTGCGCGGCGAACAACCTCTATCTTTGGTTAAGGGACTGTCGTTAAGCGGCGAGTTTGCTTTGGAGTTCGCGGGCAGATGCCAAAACGCGGCTTATTGCACGAACCTCGGGCAGCGGATGAAAGAACATTCGTGGCACGCGGAGGTCGCCTACGAGGCAACGACACGGCGCTTCCGGCCTTTCGCCGAAGCGGGCTACGTTCGCTACTCAAAAGATTTTACGCCAATTGCCACCGGCTTCTCCGACTGGGGCAAGTGGTATCTCGGCAACCAGCTTGACTGGATCATCTTCGGGACGAACACGAAGATCATCCGCGCGCAGGCGGGTCTGTGGCCCGCTTCGACCATCAAGCTCCGCGCGCTCTTTCACAACACGCGGCAGGCCGAGAACACAGGCACAAGCACGGGTGGCAGCTTGGCCAACGAAGTGACTTTCATCGGCGAGTGGTATCCGCGCGACAACCTCTGGTTCAACCTCGTCGTGGGCGAGTCAGTGCCGGGCAAAGCACTGGGGTCTTCGGGGCTTAGCAATTCGTTCTCGTTTCTCAATGCGGGGGCCGCGCCCGTCGGGACAAGAAAATCTTTTGACTTAGTGTTCGCTACGAGTTGGCGCTTCTAACAAGTGGCTTGTAGCAGGAGAAAGTGTCATTGATGCGAAAAAAGGTATTCATTACCGCCGGACTGTTGTTGTTCGGTCTCACGGCTGTCTGGCAATTCGTCTTAGTCCGGCGCATGACAGAGCGCATTCCGGCGGGCTGGCAATGGGAGTCGAATTACATTGGCTATCAAACATCTCCAGACCCTCAGACCGAACAGATGCCGGAGAAGGACGCCACCGGGACTTACAGCCACACCATCAGTATTGTCGCCGACTCCCGTCGCCCCGGCTCTGTGGAACTTGCCGACAGGTATTTGATTCGCGACATCGCTAACGGGCAAGTTGTTTATGAATATAACTATACTGCGCCGGTTGATTCGCACACTGGCGCGAACCTCAAGGCAGATTCTCGGGGCGACTATTTTCTATTCCCGAGCAACGTGGAGAGGAAAACTTACAACCTGCGCTTCTCTTATCTCAAAGGTATCCCCCTCGCCTTTCAAAGAGAAGAAGAGGTTGCAGGCCTCAACACCTACCTCTTCAGCTATCACGGGCGCGGAGAGTACACGGAGTCATACGCCGGCACTGCGGCATATCCGGGCGTCACGGTGAAACCGGGGCAGGAGATCAAGTGCGCCGACGACCAGTTCAGTTTTCAGGCGTGGGTTGAACCGGTGACGGGGGAGATAATCAGGGTCAAGGAGAGCTGCCACGCCAGTGATTACGTCTATGACATTACGACCGGCAAGCAGCTTGATCTGATCCTTCGCTGGGGCGGCGAGACTGCCGGAGATGATGTACTCAGGCACGTGGAGGCAGCCGGTCAAGAACGCTCGAAAATTCTCTGGCTGACGCGCTACATCCCGTCCAGTCTGTTTGCCGCGGGACTGCTCTGCTTCGGTCTCATCATGCTTCCGAGAAGGGCGTCGTAAAATGAGAATGGGTAAATCAAGTTTCTCTCTGGCGACGAAGTGGCTGGTCTTCCAGATCGTCGGCCTCAGTTTCATCCTGTGCCTGGTCGGCTTGTATGAATATCGCAGCATTCGCGCCGCGACCTACGACGACATCAAGAGTTCGGGCAAAGCGGCCAGCAAGTCTCTTCTAGAGATGCTGGCCGAAGTGCCGGCCCTATTCGACAATAAGACGCTGCAACCCCTAGTGCTCCGGCTCGCGACGGACCTACCTGAGATCGAGCGGATTATCATTACAGATCAGTCACAGCACATAATCGCCGACTCCAGGACTACGGGACAACCCTGGGACAAACCCAATGTCATCGCACTGCTGCAAGGGCAAGGCGAGATAGTTTCATACTTCGAGACCGGCGGGAAGAAATTCCTGCGGCTGAGTCACGCGATTGAGGGACGCTATGATCCGCTTCGCAAAACTACTGTCGTCGGCGTACTGACGATGGACCTACCCCTCTCGCGCGCAGAGACATTGATCGTCAGGTTATTAGGGCGGACGATGTTGGTCATGGCCGGTCTCCTGTCTCTGTTCTGGCTCATCCAGTATGCGTTTGTGCGGCGCAGCTTCCTGGGCCGGGTGCGGTCTCTGACCGTGGCCGCCAAGCATTTCGGCCAGGGAGACTTTTCCGCGCGGGCGCGCGTCGAAACCCGCGACGAACTCGGTCAACTGGCCGGAGCTTTCAACTGGATGGCAACGAAGGTCGAAAAATCCGACATAACACAACGCAGTTTATCGGACAGACAGTCGGGGATACTTGATGCGCTGTCGGCCCACATCACTCTGCTCGACGCTGGTGGAAATGTTCTGGAAGTGAACGCCCCGTGGCGGCAGTTCGCCTCCCTCAATAACTACCACGGGACTGCCTTCGGGATCGGCAGCAACTATCTGGAGGTGTGCGATAACGCCACCGGCAAATGCGCTGAGGGAGCGAAACAGGTCGCTGACGGAATCCGCGCTGTCCTGGCGGGAACACTCAGCAAATTTGAAATGGAGTACCCCTGCCATTCTCCGCAGGAGAAACGATGGTTCAGGCTGACGGTCACTCCGGTTCAGGAAGACCTGTCCGCGGGCGTGGTCGTCATGCACCTGAATATCACCGAGAGCAAACAGGCAGAATCTGAACGCCAGGTGACCACCGACATTATTCAGGGCATCACTACGACATCCAACCTTGACGAGTTATTTCAGCTCACACATGACTCTATCAGTCAGCTCCTCTACGCGGAGAACTGCTTTATCGCGCTCCACAACCCGGCCACCAATTTGAAGGAGTATGAGTTTTGGATCGACAAGTGTGACCCCCTTCCGGCGCCGAGTCCCGCCGGTAAAGGATTCAGCGGTTATGTCCTGCGCACGGGGCAACCCCTCTTGTTGACGGAAGAACTCGAACGCCAGATTCACCGGCAAGGCGGCGCCGAGAAACTCGGAACCCATGCCGCCTCATGGCTCGGCGTTCCCCTGCGAACCAATTCGCGCACCATAGGCGTCCTGGTCGTGCAGCACTATGAGAAGGAGCACGTTTACAGCCAGCGCGACCTGAAGTTCCTCTCTTCGGTCGGAGACCAGCTCGCCTTAGCCATCGAGCGCAAGCGGGCTGAAGAGGCGCTGCGCGAGAGCGAAGAATGGATGAGAGCCATCTTTGACGCCTCGCGCGACGGTATGATCGTTGAGGATGAGGACGAGGTTATCGCCTTCTCCAATAAATCCTATGCGCGGGAGTTAGGGTATGACTATCCGGAAGAGGTGACGGGCAGACACCTCTCGGAGTTCCTGCCGCCCGATGAAGCAGCACGGATGGGAGAGTATGGGCGTCGCCGCTTGCGAGGAGAACATGCGCCTTCATTTTATGAGTTTAAGTCGAAATGCAAGGACGGGACACTAATTGACCTTGAAGGGGTGGTCTCGACTGCCATCATCGGTGGCAAGAAGTATATCATGACGGCGATACGTAATATTGCCGAGCGCAAGCAGGTTGAAGCGTCGCTACGCGAGAGCGAAGAACGCTTCCGCGATCTGTTCGAGAACGCCAACGACCTTGTCTACACACACGATCTGGCAGGCAATTTCACTTCACTCAACAAAGCAGGCGCACAGATCACCGGCTTCGACCCCGACGAGGCGTTAGGCATGAATCTCTCGCAGGTCGTCGCGCCGGGGTCGCTAGAATTGGCTCGCCTGATGATCTCCCGCAAAGTCGAAGGGGAACTATCAAGCTTCTACGAAGTGGAGATCATTGCGAAGGGAGGTCGGCGGTTGATGCTGGAGCTGAGCACACGGCTGATCACCGTCGGGGAACAGGTCGTCGGCGTGCAAGGCATTGGTCGTGACGTGACCGAGCGCAAAAAGCTGCAACGCGACCTGGAACAGGCGCGCGACGCGGCGCTCGAATCAACGCGGCTCAAGTCAGAGTTTCTCGCCAATATGTCGCACGAAATCCGTACCCCCATGAACGGCGTCATCGGCATGACGGGGTTGCTACTTGATACGGACTTGAACGCCGAGCAGAGGGACTATACCGAGACCATCAACTCCAGCGCTGATTCGTTGATGACGGTCATTAACGACATCCTCGACTTTTCCAAAATCGAAGCGGGCATGCTCCATTTTGAGAAGCTTAACTTTGATTTACTTCCCACCGTCGAAGGCCCTATGGAGCTTCTCGCCGAGCGAGCGCAAGCCAAAGGTATTGAGATTGCCTCCCTCATTGAAAGCGACGTGCCACTCAACCTACGTGGCGACCCCGGACGCTTGCGACAGGTCTTGACCAACCTGTTAGGGAACGCCGTTAAGTTCACTGAACGCGGCGAAGTGATCTTGCGCGTGACTCAGGAGAGCGACACTGACAGCCATGCGATGTTGCGCTTCAGTATCAGCGACACCGGCATCGGCATCAGCGCCAAAGCGCAGCGCAAACTCTTTCAAGCGTTCGTGCAGGCAGACGGTTCGACAACGCGCAAGTACGGCGGCACCGGACTGGGACTCGCCATCTCGAAACAACTCGTCGAGTTAATGGGCGGAGAGATCAATATCAAGAGCGTGGTGGGAGCAGGCTCTACCTTCTGGTTCACGGCGCGCTTTGAGAAACAGGTAGCAGGACAAGTCAAAGTGTTGCCAATGGAAGTGGATCTGAAAGACGCGCGCGTGCTCGTCGTAGATGACAATCAGACCAACCGCCGAATCGTTGAGCACCAGCTTGCATCTTGGGGAATGCAGTCAGCATGTGTGGAGAGCGGGACAGAGGCTTTAACAATCCTGCGCGCCCAATCAGCCGCCGGAACGCCCTTCGATTTGGTGATCCTCGACATGCAAATGCCGGAGATGGACGGGCTAATGCTGGCCCGCGCGATCAAGAGTGACCTAAGCATCGGCGCCATACCTTTGCTGATGCTGACCTCGCTTGGTCAGCGCGAGGATTGCGAAATCTTACGCCAGGCGGGAATTGCCAAATGCCTGACCAAACCCGTCAAGCAGTCGCAGCTTTTCGATTCTCTAGTTGTCCTCATGGCCGATGAAGTAAGTGCCTTGCACGACTCGGGCGCATCAATCATGCGTGTAGAGAGCCAAGTAGTGGGAAATGTTCCTTTCGACCAACCGCTCCCTCAGAATGCCCATAAACACGTACGCATCCTGTTGGCCGAAGATAACGCGGTCAATCAGAAAGTCGCCATCGGCCAACTGCACAAACTCGGCTATACCTGTGATTCGGTGGTCAATGGACTTGAAGTCCTAGACGCTCTCGCAAGTAGCACCTACCACATCATCCTGATGGATTGCCAGATGCCTTTGATGAGCGGCTACGAAGCTACGGCAGAGATTCGCCACCGCGAGGAAGGCTCAGCCCAACGCACGATCATCATCGCGATGACAGCGCACGCCCTGCAAGGCGAACGCGAGAAGTGTCTGGCGGCTGGGATGGACGATTATTTGAGTAAACCCGTGAAGGCGAGTGAACTGGCCGAGATACTGGAGCGGTGGAGGCAAGACTCCACGCAGACAACGGACAAGACTAAGTCTGCTGCACCTTCCGCGGCGGCGACGGAAAGAGAGATTTTTGATGTGTCGGTGTTGGAAAGTATTCGAGAGTTGCAGGAAGAAGGCAGTCCAGACCTCGTCAGTGAATTGATCCAGTTGTACGCCAGCGACACGCAAGCGCGGTTCAGGGAGATGCGCACGGCATTGAAGGCGCAGGACGCACTGACGCTACAGCATGTCGCGCACAGTCTCAAGGGGAGCAGCGGCAACCTGGGCATCCGCCGAATGGCGGTGCTGTGCGCGGAGTTGGAAGAGACGCTTCACGGTGTCGCGTTGGATGGAGCTGGGTCAGCCGTTGCCAGGTTGGAAGCAGAGTTTGAGCGGGTCATGGAGGCGCTGGCGGGCGAGAGGCAACTGGTGAGTCAATGAGAATACTGATTGCCGAAGATGACATGGTCTCGCGCCGCGTGCTGCTGTTTCCAGTGAAGCGAGGCGTTAGCGTGGTGTATCCACTCAAGAGGTAGTTTGTCCCATGGGACAAACTTGAAGGGGCTGCGTCTTGGCTTCACGGTCAGGGCGCAGCCCCCCTTTTTAGTCGCCCACCACTGCGAGGCTATCAACGCCGCGCACAGGCTCTTGTGTGACTGGCTATTAAGTCTCAGGACGACGCGCAATGCCTCAGCACCGTTTACCGATAGAGTCAGAGATTCTTCCTGTTTAATGGTCCACTTAGTCTTGAGACTCGATCCAAAACAGCAGCGCGGACTATCTCCTTGAAAGACTGACACTCCTCCCAAATCACGGTGATTGAACGCAGACGGCTATCAAAAAAACGGATGGTATATTGCGAAGAACCTTCGGAGACTAGGTCCCGAGCCTCAAGTTTGAAGGGAAGTTCATGCTCGTGCATGAGTTCATCAAGCGTGGCCTGGGCTTCCAAATTGAGCTGGTCGGTCGTCATGGTGAGAAATCCTTTGTGAAAACATGAGAACGTAAGCCTTATGCAGTGTCGGGGAGGACAAGTAGCAGTTTTAGCACAGGAGCGTTGCTTCTAGATAGGGAATGAGACTAGAGTTAGGAATGTACTTTTGAGGGAGATTGCAGACCTACTTAATGAAGCGTAGGATGCAAAGCACCAAACTCAGGGGATGAATGGGAGTTAAGCCCCACCTGCTCCCTTATCCATTTGTTCAAAGGCTATCACCCCCATGCCAACGCCGCCTCGTATTCTCTGCATAGACGATGATGATGACACGTGTTTTATGCTCAAGACTCTTTTGGGCAGAGCGGACCTGGAAGCCACCAGCGTCTTAAGAGCCTATCCCAAAATTATTAGCCGGTAGATGTTAAGAGCGAAAGCGAAATGAACGAGTGCCAGATAGTTCGCCTCTTTCTTCTCCCACCGCACCAGCAACCTGCGGTAGCGATTCGTCCAACTGTGCGTGCGCTCAACCACCCATCGCTTCGCTTTGTACCTGCGCTTGCCGCGCTGCTCCGGTGGCTGCCCGTCGCGCTTCGGAATGTGAGCCACGTAGCCGCGCCTCTTGAGCGTCTGTCTGACCAATGGGTAATCGTAGCCCTTGTCAGCCGTCAGATGTTGCTCACCCGCTGTGCCTGAAGCGGCTCGCTTGACCGGAATGCTCTCAAGCGTGGCACGCACCACCTGCGAGTCGTGGCGGTTCGCTCCCGTCACCTCCAAGCCGATGGGCGCGCCACGTTGATCGGTCAGCACGTGGCGCTTGGTGCCGAGTTTTGCCCGATCCACAGGGCTGTTCCCCGTCGCCTCGCCGCCCAATGGAGCTTTCGTCGTGGCGCTATCTATGGCCTGCCAGCGCCATTGTATGCCGCGCAACTCATCGTACTCTTTCAACAGCCGTCGCCAGATGCGCTTGAAGACTCCGCGCTCGACCCACGCTTGAAAGCGGCGGTGAAGGGTCGAACCACTGCCGAACTCTGCGGGCGCTCGCTTCCATTGGCAACCTGTGCGCAGCACAAAGAGTATGCCGTCCAGACAGGTGCGATGCGGGACACAGGGTCTGCCGACGGTGCCCGCCTTTTTCTCTCGTCCGAGCAGCGGGCGCACCTTGTCCCACAAATCGTCGGGCGTGTACCATATCGTCTCAAGGGTGGTCTTGCGTGCCATGACTTTGCTTCTCCAAAACAAAGTCTAAAGCATTCAACGACCGCTCTCTAATTTTGGGACAGACTCTAAGTACTGAAGAAGCTCTCCGCCTGATAGAGAAAGAAAAGTTCAATCTTTACATCGTTGATTTTCAGCTGCCTGCCGTATCAGGATTGGAGTTCTGCAAAGAAATTCGCAGGCAGGACGCTGAGACTCCGATTATCATTTATACGGGAGCAGGTTATGAGAATGACCGAGCGGCAGGAATGCTCGCAGGCGCGAATGCCTATTTGGTCAAACCAGGTATCGGTGAGATCGTGCCGACAGTCAAGCGGCTTTTGGAAGAAGCCACAACCCCACCCGCTTAAAGATCAACACACAATTACTTGACTACCAAACACCCGTAAGTTTCATGGCTTCTGCTCTGACTTATCTTTCTGCGCCGCCTCTTTCGCGCGCGCGTATTCTTCAACTACATCTCTGACAGCTTGAGGATATGTGGCATAGCCAACACGGTCTAGTTGGCGGAGCTTCAAGAGCCGTTCAATAAAAGTATCTTCTTCAAACTCCAGACACAGTTCATCGCCCAATTTAATCTCCTATTCCGAATAGTTGAAAAGCCAAGCGTGAGTGTCTTAGAGAATTGTGGATGAGTGGCTGGAGTCTATTCCTTTAACCGGGGTGAGTCCATCCAAATTAAATTGCAATAGCTTTTAGGCTAAGTGCGCGGTCTTTTCACTACCTCTGACCATCAACACCGCGCACAGGGCTTTATGTGGCTGCGTTTCAGGGTGGAATAGGTATCACGGCATGGGCAAATCAGACACAGGGCAAATACGGAGCAAGATCAGGGGAACCGTCTTATCTCTTTGCCGCACGCCGCCTAACGCTGCGCTTCACCTGGTTGAGCTGCGCCTGCTGTTGCTGGAGTTGGGCGCGCAGCCGCCGGACTTCATCCGCGAGTTGTTCGTTCTTCTTCTCCTTCTCCAGCATCATCTGGTAGAGGGCCTGGACAGACGCCATCGTCACGCCGTTGGCGTCTATCATGTCGATGTGCAAGTCGTCTTTGCCGAGGTCGAAGGCCGCGCGGAAGTCCTGCGCCATCGGGCCGACGTGCCGGACAGATGTTTCATCGCTCTTGTAGTTCCACTGGCTGATGGGGAGCGCCGCCAGACGGTCGAGGACCGCCCGCGGGTCGATTGACGAGATGTTGGCCTTGAGGGCGCGGTCGCTGGGCGCCGTGGTGCAGCCGGTGCAGCTGCTCACCTCGAGGTTGCCCGCGACCTTCGCTTTGCCGCTGAAGTAACCAGCATAGCCGCTGCTGCTGTAGCCGAACACGCCGTAGCCGCTGCTGCTGGAGCCACGCACGGCATAGCCGCTGCTGCTGTAGCCATACACGCCGTTGCCGCTGCTGCTGTCGCCGTACACGCCGTTGCCGCTGCTGCTGTAGCCATACACGCCGGAGCTGCCCCCTTTGCCGTACACGCCGTTGCCGCCGCTGCTGTTGCCGTGCACGGCGGTGCCATAGATGTCCAACGCTTCGACGTGCAGCCTGTTTATAGGATTGGTCGTGCCGATGCCGACATTGCCATTAGCCAGGATCTTAAAGTACTCCTGATCCCAATTCCTGATCCTGAAAATGGGCCGGTTCAAGATGGGTGAGAGCGAAGAGCGGTAAGCGTCCATGGCGAAGACGGCCAACCCTCCCGTATCTGCCCCAGGAACAATCCTGCCCTGAATGTTGATGGCTGCCCCATCAGCAGCCGCCGAATTCCCTAACAATACCGGCGTAAACAACCCGGGCGTGCTCCCTCCATTCTCCACCGCCATGTAGTTATTCGGGTCATCCGAGATGCCGAAGCGGGCTACGCGCTCAATGCCGGGGACGGCCGGGGCTACTACTTGCAAGGTGGTCTCCGGGTTGATGGTGCCGATGCCGACTTGTCCGCTGGAGTTCTCGAAGATGGTGGAGTCGCCCAGCGTGCCGGCGTTGTCAGTCCACTTGGCGATCCGGTTCTGCGTGCCCGTGCCCGTCGCGTTCTCTCCCGGCACCGTAGTTACCTCGGCAGTGGAAGTGCCCGCCGGTTCAGTCCCGGTCGTTGTATTACCAGCGGGAGAGGTCGTGGTGGTGGGATTGATCCCTGCGGCTGCGATGCGATCAACGGGCGAGAGACCTTCTGAGAGTCTATTAGCTGCCAGAGCAGTAGCCTGTCCTGAGGCTAACTCCTCGACTCCACTCTGAGCTAAAGAGACCTGCTCTTGCTCTAAGGTGGC
>MWWH01000032.1_pt1 | contig 29364 bp, 25 predicted proteins | sample 1047231 | NCBI WGS metagenome assembly MWWH01 (sample SAMN06349967, study PRJNA376086) | soil metagenome | isolation source: MG3-2 sample Antarctic (ecotone) soil | place: Antarctica | collected 2015-01-13 | reverse complement strand
TCGTGATAGAAGTGGAAATTTTTACCGTAAGCGAGTGTGGCTTTAACCGTCATCGGTATCTTCTCTGCAAATAGACTGTGTAGTATGAGAGGGATTGTTGCTCTGTTGAAAATCTCTGAGGTTTATGCCCCATCGGTTTTGGGACAGGGCCGACGCCCAATATCTTGTGCTGGGTCGTGAGCTTTTCGACAGAGCAACAGGCTATTAATTGGTGACACGCTCCACCGAGCTAACGCCATCCCAGTTGATGCCGAAGAGTGAGCGACTCAACATCTCCCTGACAAACACCTCGCCGAACTCCACATAGCTCGACACTCGCTTCACCTCTCCCGCCTCTCCGATGGTCTCGCAACCCCGCCCCGAAATGAATCTCGCCAACTCTTCGTAGGAAGAGAGTTTATTCTCTTCCATCTCCTGCTCGCCCAGTGACCACTCGTAGTAGAGGCTGATGTACCGCTTCACCGCCTCGTCTATCTTGAGCTGGGACGCTCGCGTGTCCTCCCAACCGAGCAGCCCTAACACTTCCTCTTGATGATATGAGAGCGTGAAGGAAGACATCCGACGCCCCACCATCAGCAACCACAGCAGGGCCAACACCACCAGCGGCTCCTTTCGCCGGGGGAGGCATCGCGCGATGTCCGGCCTGTAATCGGCTCTGACCCGGATGTTGCGACTGGAGAGCGCGCCCGGTGTGTCGGCAACCGTAACGGTAAAGAGCCGCCCACTCACCGCCTCCTCATCGCCGAGACCCGCGAGAAGAAATTTGGTCAACGGTTCGCCGAAGCGGTCGAGCGCGAACCCCAGTAGGAGCCGCTCTTCACCGGAAAGTGGCAGACCAACGCCCAGAGTCGCTTCCGGGAGGTTAAAAGGCGATTTATCGCTCATACTTTTCAAGCGTCATCTCTAAGCTTGAGCCGGGGCCGACCGCGTTCGCAAACACAGCCCTGACGAGCCCGACGCCGGGGGCCAAGTAGTTCTCCACGCGCTTCACGCCGTCCGCGCTCTTGTAAGTGACCTTCAGGCAGTCGGGGTACTCCCGCCCTCCCGCTTTGACAGTGCCGGCGCGCTCGGCCCGCACCTCGGACGCGCCACTGAGCCAACTGACGCCCACCGGGATCGGCAGCGGCATCTCTAGCAACTCGTCGCCGCTCGTGTCCTTGCCGCGTAGAAAGTAGACTCCGTCCTGTGTCGCACGGTAGTAGCGCACCTCCTCGGAGTGCCTCGGGGATTTGGTCACGGCGGAAAAATCTGACGCGATGACGTACTTGAAATACCGCTTCCCGCGGATGATGGTCTCGCCATCAACGTGGATTGTCGCTGGCACGTCGAACTGGCCGTTCAGCGAGGAGAGGCGGCCGGTGTACTCCCACCGCGCGCTGGCCGCCAGCGGGAAGTAATCTTTCACACCGGGTCGGGAACACGAGGGGGCCGCGGCGAGTAGTAAACAAAGGGCGAAGGCGCGGAACATTTGTAGCGTATAATGCGGCGCGGATGTCAGGCGGGGGCTTGGCATACTACTGATCTTTGGCTTGGCTATTAAGGACACGAGCAGCTCGTAACAGCGTGGAAGGCACAACGCGACACCACTGGTGATGGTTGCCACCACGAGCCAGAGAAGTTATTGGTCTCTGGCGTCAAGCGAGACGGATGCGAGCTTAAATCTATATAGTTTTACAGTCAAGATCAATGCCCGTGTTCCATCAGGAGGTCATCTCTGATGGGACGAGCATCACGCCCAAAGCCAACACGCCTCGCGGGGAAGCTACGTCAGATTCGTATTAGCTTGGGACTCTCCCAGAATGAAATGCTTCGCCATTTCGGACTTGATGAGGAACTCTTTCAAGGGAGCGTATCCGGCTATGAGTTGGGAACGCGCGAGCCACCTTTAGCCGTGCTTTTGCAGTACGCGCGGGCGGCCAACCTGTATGTTGAAGCCCTGATCGACGACGAACTTGATCTACCGGAGGAACTTCCGTCCAAGATTAAGAGCGAAGGAGTCTGGCGTAAAGCAACTACAAAAGCTGCTTCAAGAAAAAGGAAATAGTGCTACCAATATTGGAGGTGGAAAGAATCGGTATAAATTTATGGATGCGTCAGTAAAACATCCCCACTGCAAGCGGTGGGGATGTTTTACTCCCACTCTATCTCACTACGCTTTGATGAGCGGGGCATTCGCCCCGCTCATTGCCTGAGAGCACTTCACCCCTCTGGACTCCCGCCAAAAATTGAAATTTCCTTGTGATTCTAACGAACTTATGGCAAATTAAGCTCGTATATTGCAGGTAGATACAAAGCTTATGAGCATCCAACCGACACAACCAAACAAAGTTATTCTACTTGGAACGGGAAGCGTCATCCCAAATCCGCGTCGTATGGCGACTTCTCATCTTCTATTAACGTCCAACGAACGTATTCTCGTTGATTGCGGTCCAGGCTCAGCTCATCGTATGGCCGAGGCTGGCTATTTACCCAAAGATTTGACGCGCGTTTTAGTGACACATCTTCATGCTGACCATTGTTCTGAGTTAGCATCTATTGTTTTGTCAGCGTTCCTGCAAGGGCGTGAAACACCGTTGCCTATTTATGGGCCACAGGGAACAAAAGACCACGTCGATTTAATTTTCAGCCAAGTCTTTGGTTATATACCTAGACTCCTATCTGCGCGTGGCAAGAAGTTCGATATTCCAGTTATTGAAGTCAATCCTGAAACAGTAATTGAGGATGACATTAAGATCACTTGCGCAAAGGTAATTCATGGGCCGATTCTCGCGCTCGGGTATAGGATAGATACGGAAAACGGCAGCGTTGGTTTTAGCGGAGATACTGCTCCTTGTGAAGATTTGATAAATCTTGTGAAAGGCGTAGATTTATTAATTCACGAATGCCCTTATCCTGACAAGAATGGGCCTCATCCGGCGCATACTATACCGAACCAGTTAGGTCCAATTGCAGCCAAAGTGGAATCTCGTGCTTTAGCTATGAACCATTTCTTCCCAATGTGTGACGCATCTCGTGAGGATATGATTGAAAGCGTAGGAAGTACATACTCTGGAGATATAATCTTTGGTGAAGACCTCATGACCGTGGAGATCAAGCATTAAACTAAGGTGATGGAGTAGTTGCCTTACAGTGTTTAGCTAAGATGTAAGTCCTTCCCTCAAGCCTGCTCTTATTGGTCGGTTGCCTTCCAGTCTTCATTTTTATTTAAGGCGAAACCGTCATTGTAGGAGGGAATTTATGTCCTTAGCTGTGACACAAAATCTGGATGTTAACAGGCATTCTGCAAGCGTCACCGTAGTTCATTTTGCTTTTTTCGATGTTGGCGACCAAGCGGGTAGCCTTGCAAACGAGCGCCTGAAAGAGCTTGCTACGGCTCAAACTTCCTCTATCTTATATGCTTACGATGTCTCACGGGGTGTAATTCACACTCGCTCAACCGACTCCAACACTGATAATTATCAGTTCCCCAATATTCTTGAAAAATATCGGGTTGATATGTATGGCCGTCGTATCGCAGCATTCGCTAGAACCCAAAGATTCGGGCAGATGTATCAGCTAGAACCTATTTCGCTAATGGGTTTGTCAAGAGGTACTACAGACATACTTGCGCCAACGGAAAAAATAATCGCCCACCCCATTGTCTCTGTAACCAACTTAGGCGTGGCATCTATTCAACTCTGGTTACAGCTCCCGAAACGCTGGCATATATCTGATGTCATTCCCTTCAATGACCCTGCTCAATTATTTGTCTCAAGTGTTGATTATGAACTGACTCTGAAAAATGCACGTTGGAATCTTCATAGGCACAACATTTCAGTGTTAGACGTAATGTGCTTCGTTGCAGCACAACTACTTTGTGAGCTTGATGCTATTAATGTTCCAGAAAATAATAGGCGTAGCGAGACTGCTAATTGGCAAGATGTTCTTCGCACAGCATCCCATCAAAGCTCTGACAAGAAGCTCGACCTGCCTCACCTCGAATATATTGAAACATATCCCCTTTATCACCTTAATTTTCAAGGGAACACGCAAAACATAAATTGCGAGGAATTAAGCTCAGTGTTGAAGAACAACCCGCGCGAGTTTCGTGCTCTCATCACAAGAGACAACAACTGGAATGTAAAGAAAAAAGATATGGTTGAGGAGTCTCTTAAGAAATCTTCCTGCTCAACACGCGACTCGATCCAATGGTTCGTAGGGCCTCAAGGCAGCGTAAAGGCTTACTGTGATGATCTTGAAACAGATATTCATACAAGCATGGTATTGGCCGCCTTTGAAATCGAACTTCTGCTTTGTATGAAATATTTTCTTGAAAAGATTAACTACTCACTCAACCAAGTTACTTTTGAGAAAACCAGCCCACAATTATTGGCTCGTATTCATAGGCAAAATATTGAGCAATTAGATTCTTTCTTTAGTCTAGCAACTTGTATCAAGGACACGACGGCGGGGCGGCTTGAGCGGCTGAAGCAAGCATTTGGCATAACTCATTTATCCAATACTACTGCTGAGAAAGTAAATGCTCTTTCAGAATTAGTTTCAGCTTATCATGATGAACGTATCCAGAATAACCAGACTGTCTTAACAGTCCTATTCGGCGTTTTCGGTGCGGGATCAATCACTGCATCATTCTTCATTTGGTATTACTCGCTCTCAACTCCTCCAGAGAAAGCTCTAGTAATAAAGGGTGTTGGCCTTACCCTGGTTAGCATGGTCATAATAGGCTTTGTTATTTACTTTATCGGCCAATTCGGGCGTCGCAGACGAAGGTGATAGGTGAATTTATGGCGAAAGCAATTTTGTTTGACTTAAACGGAGTCATTGAGGATGTGAATCCGTTCTTAGAACTACGAGACAACATAGTAGTGTCAACTGTTCGAGATGTTGCTTCAGAGTCAGTAATTAGATCAACCGCTATCAAACTTCGCTCAGATTACGACACGATTATGTCGAGTAATCTAGCTGAGTTTCATTTAATGTTTTGGGATGATTTGTTAAAACGGCTAGGCATAAAGTCAGACAACGGACATTTGTTTTCCACATACGAGAAGTTCATAGAAAACTATCTGCCGATCAGTAGAGTTTTCCCTGATACTTATAATTTGCTGCATAGCATTCAAAGCGAATTCGACTTTGGCATTTTAAGTAACGCTAACAGCTTTCGCGCTCGCAGCTTTCTTCAATACCATTCCTTACATGAGTTATTTAAAACCATTGTCATTTCCCATGACACGCCATACGCAAAGCCTAATAAAGAAATCTTCCAACTTGCAGCATATAGGCTCGGTAAGCATCCTGGCGAAGTTATTATGATCGGAGACCGTCTGGATAATGATATTGAGGGCGCTAAACAAGCTGGAATGATACCCATTCTCTTGGATAGGGTCAGTGAAAGCAAGATATCAGAGCCTAGCTATACAGTGCTCACAAAACTAGATGGACTTAGTGAAACATTAAAGACTATAGCGAATCAGACGCTACCAATAAGGGGCGATAAACAATCTTCCAGACTCAAGCCAAAAGTAGTTATTGTCTGCGGCGGTGAAGGTAGTCGTTTACGGCCTAAACTTGGTAATAAGCAGAAGTGCTTAGCTGTCGTCAATGGCAAGCCCATCCTCTTTCACACAATTGATGCTTTAATCTCGGCGGGCCTCAGTGAAATTGATCTTGTGGCAGGCGCATCAGCAGCCGACGTACAAGAAGCCATATTGCACTGCGATAGATATTCGGGTTGTCAAATCCGGGTATTACCAATTAGTGCGCCGGGCACTGGGAGGGCTATACAAGATTATTGGCGCAACGCTAGGCAAGATGGGCGGGACATCGTTTATTCGCATGGAAACGTAATTGTTGATCCAATATTGATGAAGAGATTCATAGAGAAGGCGCAGCTAGATACCAAGATGGGTATATGCTTGTTAGGCAGTCCCGCTTGGATGGCTGAAACACACGCAGCTCTACTTCCCCAAAACGGCATCATAGAAAAGATAATTACAGATGCTTCAGAGCATAAAAAGGGCAATCTTTGTAGCGTTGGCTTGGCGTTTGTGAGAGGTCGCATTCCTATAGAGCAGGCACAAATTCCAGAACGAGGGATGTTTGAGGACATAATTGAAGTTCTGAGAGAGAAGAACAACTTACGCGTTGGTTATTACTTTTCAGATCAGTCTTGGGAGCATCTAGGCGTGCCTAAAGATTGGGATCGCCTAAACGTAGAGGGTTAAATGCTTATTCCTAGCTTAGTTTACTCGTCAACAGATCACTGCGATATGCGATGTGTGTACTGTCCACATGAGGGGCCAACAAGTTACGGCGAAAACTTTGAGATTTCAGTAGCGCCGCTTGCAGCCGAGGATGTGGTATGGGCAGTTAATACCATTGGCGAAATTGGATTCGATACTTTCAGATTAACTGGCGGTGAGCCTTTGCTGAATCCTGCCAGAGTCGCCAGTATCCTCAAAGGAGTTGTTGAGGCTGGTCACATTAAGAACGTGCGTCTTAATACCAACGGGTCCCATTTGTCAGAAGCGGTTGACCTTCTAAAAGGAATCAATCTTACAGCGCTTAAAGTTTCGCTCGATACGCTCGACGAGCAGTTATTTAGAAAGACAACCAAAAGCCGCAAATTCTATTCAGTTCTTGCGGGCATTGAAGCTGCGAAAGAAGCAGGGTTGCCGATAGAAATAAACGCGGTTCTAACTAATGAGACTGCGGCAGGAATGATGGATTTGGCTGAATGGTGTCAAGAGAAAGGCATACTACTTAAGATACTTGATCTGGTTAGCTATGACTCTCAAAAAGAAGGATACATTGAACAAGAAAAATACCGCAGCACAAATCTAGCCAGGCTCCTACTGGCGCGCTTCGGCCCTCCGAAATATGTTCAATTGAGTGGTGAGAGGGGAATCTATATGAAGCGTTATGGCACATTTCCTTATGTGTTGTTCAAGGACTGTGCTGAAGGGACTACTTATACAAACTACTGCCGAGGATGCCCTCACTTCCCATGTGAAGAAGGGATTCATCATCTATCACTTTCAACTGACGGGCATTTGAGACCTTGCCGTATCAGAAACAATATATTTTGGGACATTAACCCGATAATTAAATCACGTAACAATGCTGCACTTAAACGGCTGGTGAATAACTTGCTCAACAGATCATACACGGGCGAGTTTTCTATTAGGCCATAATATAGCTCACAAGAATAGCCATAACTTTTTTGACTGATTTGGGACCATACCAAAGTGTCAATTGAATCTAATTACTTTAATAAAAGCGTGGAAGACTGGATCGCTTTGCAACAAACACCACGCGGGCGTCTAAAGTATGCGATTACTCAGGCAAATCTTCGCCGCTATCTCCCAGAAGGACCGCTTTCTTTGCTCGACGCAGGTGGAGGGAATGGACGTGATTCAATGTGGCTTGCGTCCGAAGGTCACTCCGTAACAATAGTCGATTATTCAACGGAGATGCTGGAGGACGCTAGGGTCAATGCTGATCGCGCAGGGGCACGGGCCAAGGTTAGTCTCCACTTGGCAGACCTTTCTCAGATTCCGGCACTGTTTCCACTGGCTTGTTTCGATGTGATCCTTTGCCATAATGTCTTGCAGTATTCTGATGATTTGGAATCTCTTCTTTCCTACGTGATCTCACCGCTTAAATCCGGCGGTATAGTCTCCATTTTAAGCGTGAATCGTTATGCTATCCCATACCGAGTTGCGTTCAAATCCGGTAGCCTCGACAAGGCGCGCAATAGCCTCGAACAACATATAGAGCTTGCCACTACGTTTGGGGTTAATATTACGGAATACGTTGCAGAGGAAATCATTGCTAAGCTATCTCAGATGGATTGTGTTGTAGAGCAACATTACGGCATTCGCTGTATTTTTGATTACTGGGGTAATGATGATTTGAAGTCGAATGCCGAAACTTTGGATGAAATGGAGAAGCTAGAATTGGCATTATCTGATCGTCATCCATACAAACATCTTGCTAGGTTTTTTCAAGTAGTAGCGCGAAAACTATAGAACCGTGTTAGCGGGTTCCGATGAGACGCATCACGCGAAGGTTACGACACATAACGTCCTTTATGTGTCATAACAGTGCCTTTTAATGCTACCTTGCTGTATGGCAATTTTTGTCAATCTTTGCTAACATATCGGCGAAGGGGATTTTCCGATATGGCAACCATGAATATATCTTTGCCGGACAAATTGAAAAGTTATGTGGATAACCGTGTTGAGAGTGATGGGTACGGCACGGCGAGTGAGTATTTCCGCGAACTTATCCGCCAAGACCAGCAGCGCAAAGAGCAGGCGCAAATGGAGCGCGCTCAATTAGAGAAGATGCGCGAAGATGTACAAGCCGGACTCGACGCACTCAAAGCAGGTAGATTCACAGAGTACGAATCGGCGGATGATTTAATCAATGACATTCAAGCAGAGGGCACTAAACGGCTGGCGCGAAGCAAGCGGGGGAGCAAAAGCAAGACGAGCGGTAGTCGCCGATGAAGCTGCGAATCTCCGAGCCTGCGAGAGAGGACTTGTTGGAGATATGGCAGCACGTCGCCTCAAACAACCCGGAAGCTGCGGAGCGGTTGATGCGAAGCTTTAAGGAGACTTTCGAGAAGTTGCTTGGGTTTCCAAGCCTCGGCAAAGAGCGTCACGAACTCGCCATCGGCATTCGCTCATTTCCCGTTGGCAAGTACATCGTTTTGTATCAGCCTGCGGACGAAGTTTTAGAAATCGTGCGCGTCCGTCATGGCGCGACCAAGATGGACGATCTGTTTACGATTGAATAAGCCATGAAGAGCAGAAAAGCAGCGAATGAGGCTGTACGCGCAGACGCGGAAGAAGCGGGTCTTGTTGCGGCAGGCTTGATGCGCCTACCCGTTAAGAATAAGTCTGATGACTTTCTCGCGCTGCCCGCCCCGCAAGTAGCGATGGATGATATTCAAGCGGTGATTCGCGCCGAGCGCGACGAAGACTAAACACGCTGGTGATGGTCGAATATACGAATGGCCTCACCGCCAGCGCCGTAAAAAGTGATGCTGTGGATAAAGGTCAAAGATCGTTTACCGGATAAGGACAGCTTGGCACTTGTAAGCGATGGGCAGCACATCACGCTCGCAAGCTGGACGCAAGATGACGGATGGATGACCACCCGTGAGGATAGGGCGTTCGGCAGCACTAACGACACGATCACGCACTGGATGTCGCTGCCAGAGCCTCCCGCACAGGAGCAGCGCGAGTTATGAGCCATGACCTGACTGTCACCACGCCGGACAACGCGCCGGCGCTCCCATCCATCATCACGCGCGAGGGCAGGAAAGCGACCACACGCTTTTTAGAGTTCTTCACCGCCAACATTAGAAACCCGAATACTAGGCTTTCATACGCGCGAGCTGTCGGCGCGTTCCTCGTTTGGTGCGAGGAACGCGGCGCTTCCCTTCAACAGATCGAGCCGATGATCGTCGCAGCTTACATCGAGCGTCTTACGCAGGAGCGAGCGCCGCAGACCGTCAAGCAGCATTTAGCGGCGATCCGAATGCTTTTTGACTGGCTAGTGACGGGGCAGATCGTGCCGTTTAACCCAGCGGCTTCAGTCCGAGGCCCGCGCTACAGCATCAAGAAAGGCAAGACGCCGGTGCTCTCGGCCCAAGAGACACGAAAGCTCTTGGACAGTTTAGACACCTCGCACGTCGTTGGACTGCGCGACCGCGCTCTGATTGGCACAATGGTTTATAGCTTCGCTCGTGTCTCTGCCATTGTGAACATGCGAGTGCGCGACTACTACCCGCAGGGCAAACGCTACTGGATCAGATTGCACGAGAAGGGCGGGAAGTTTCACGAGGTTCCGGTACACCATACGGCAGAGAATTATCTTGATGAGTACGTAGAAGCTGCCGGCATCTCTGAAGAGAAGAGTAGGCCGCTATTTCGCTCGACGCGCGGCAGGAGCCGTGAGCTAACCACACGCGCTATGAGTCGCTTTGATGCTTACAAGATGATTCAGCGACGGGCAGAGGATGCGGGCATTTCATCAGAGATTGCTTGTCACACCTTCAGAGCGACTGGGATCACTGAGTATCTGAGGAACGGCGGGACTATTGAACACGCGCAGCAGATCGCCGCGCATGAGTCACCAAGAACTACCAAGCTTTACGACCGGACGAGCGACGCGATTAGTTTGGACGAGATAGAGCGGATTGTTATTTAGTGAGCTGTAATTCAGGAGTAGATGACGCCAGGCAACCACAATAAGAAATCAGCGACGGTGGCCCCGTCCCGGAGGTTCTCGAAGACTGCAACTATGGGGACGCGGGTGCCGCAGAAGACCCACCAGCCGCTGACTTTTCCATGGTCCCGCTGACCACAGGGCAAGAAGGCCAATCCTCCGTAAACAACCTCTAACGCCCTCCCTGCGAAGTCTCATATACGGCCACGGACGGCATTAGCTCGTCTAGGGTTACAACGAACGGGCGCATCGGATTTCTGTTTAATCGTTCCCGTAATGACGTGGGAAGCTCGGGTTGCCATGACTTGATAGGTGACGTGGCGGCGATTTCGTACACCGCGTATATGGCATCGGCTTGCAAAGCTTCCGCATACCCTCTTGCTGAAACAGCTTCCGCTGACAAGATATACGGCCCTGCATTACTTAGACGCCACATTTCAACGGCATCACCGCTTGGATCGCGCAGTAGCAGGTAACGCGCGGCCACCATGTCGGCCGTCATCCGCAATGACCCTTTGGAGTTACTTACAGGAACGACATACAACTCGCTCTTGCGAATCCGATCAAGCTGCGCGTCATTGTCGTACCGCCCTATGAGGACGAAAGTTTCTGCCGGCGGCAGTTCGCGTTCGCCTCCGGGCGTGCCTCTCTCCGAAATCGGAATGTGGAGACGTTGCTCGGAGGTCTCCTTTTGAGTTTGGTATAGATAATAGCTAAGCCTTTCTCGGTTCGCCGCGCGGTCGCACAAGTGGGCTACGACCTGTCTGAGAAATTCGGTTAAGGCTTTGAGTCCCTCCTTACCTTCGACCCCAGGGCGCGCGACGAAGGCTCCCAACCCCGGTAGGATTTCGTGGAAGCCATACCACATGCGACCTTGATGCCCGGGGTAGAGTACATAGGCCCCTTCGGAGCGACGGATCGCATCCCGGTAGGCGTGCATCTTCAACAGGTCGCCGCGTTTGTACGTACCCTGCTTTTGCTTGTTTCTGTCGTCGTGTAAATCCTCATCCGGCCTGCCGAAGAGTTCCTCTACGGTTTCCACCCGATACTTGGCGTCGAAGTGGAGGTGTACCATTAACTCTTGCCGCTCCGCCTCGGCACGCCCGAAAGCGTCGGGCCAAAAACTCAAAGTGAAGTCCGGCCTCATCGGCCTCGTCCATGATCCGGGCGCAGGGTAATTGCGTTCCGAGTCCCGCGCCTGGCCTGGGAAAGTTCTGTTGTAGCTGAACTGCATCCGCAGCTTTCGTGAACCCGGGCCGAGAAAGCTGCCACGTAGTGCCAATAGCACCCCGCTTTTCAATTTGAGACCGAAGCCATCCTTCGTCGATTCGAGCAGACTATTTGCTTGAGGGTTATCTAACCGGAACGTGCGCGATATGATGTCAAGCAACTCGAAGAAGAGCCAGTATTCATAAAGCGCCGCCACGTCACGCTTCTCGCCGCCGAAAACGTCTTCCCCTCCCTGCCACGTCAGCATCGCGGCTACGTTAAATCTCAGCCATGCCTGCAACACTTCACGATACCCGCCTCTCCGCTGTAACACTTGGCTACCGGCAGGTAGATTCTCAACGTCGGAGACTTCCCTGAAAAAGTCTCGCGCGAGTGTTCTGCCCAACTCTTCTCGCAACGGCGCGACCTCCCGCCGCGCAAAGCCCCCATCGCTCTTCGACCCTCCGACGAGCCTCTTCTCTATAACGGACAAAAAGTCTGTGAAGCTGGTCAGCACATGCTTAACGAATCTGTTTTCAGGTGTGTCTATGGTCTCATACCGCCGCACGCCGGTCAGTCGTTCGGGGACGGAAGGGGCGTCTACGCCTTGTGACCGCATACGCATGTGGAGAGGGTGTGTATCTGGGAGCGGCGTCCGTGGGTAGCCACGCGCAAGTTGCCGTAGGGTCTTAGCATTTGGTTTGAATCCGCGGCGTATGTCGGCTTGGATTTCCTCTCCCCGCAGGCTGCGGTGAGGTACGTTCAGAATCTGTTGGAGTGCGTCGGCGAACTCTCGTGAGCCGACGACCGCTCTTAGAAAGTAAAATTGCTGGCGTAAGGTTTCGGGGCGTTGCCGCGGGTTCGAGCTTAACCGCACCTGTGACGGTGCCCTTGTTTGCATTAGGAGGTCAACGCTTTTCTCCGCGACCGCCTCCAGCATGCGACGGTAATCTTCCCGGTAATTTAACTTCGTGGACCGGACTTCAACTGCGCCGGCGGCGACGGCGGTTCCGGCGGCGTCCTCCAGCACCAAAGGAAGCAACCCCGTATGGAGGCCGGGGCTTATAGTGCCGCGTTCTCCGGCACTGCCTTGGATCAACGCCCTGCTAACGGTGCGGCTCGTTCTGATGCGGAGGCCGGGGGCTACATGGGAGAGTTCGTATTCATACGTCGCACCCTCGACGAGCTGAATCTGCTCTTCCCCGCGCTCGCGCCCCTCGTGCGGATCGAGCAGCAGTAATGCATTCTCGGTCGACGTTACTATCCGCAAAACGCCGGCCCGCCGACCGTCGGGTCTCAAGAGAGGGAGATCGGCGGTCATGTTGAAGTTCGACACGCTCAGTGTTTAAGCCTCCGCAAAGCTGACGAAGCCGTTTCGATCTAGCAGCGCCAGCATACGACGAATCTTATCGAAGCTGAGCCTGTAATAACTGTCGGCCACCGAGTATTTATCACCGCCCTTCCTGCCCTTGGCAAAGAGCAGGTGGTAATCCTCTTCTAAAGAAGCCGCCCTTCCGACCTTCTCACGGAGGTCCTCCTCGTTTCCGAGGAGGACGGACGTGCCGTCTTCCTCCCATCGGCGCTCTTCGTAACACAACATACCTAACGCACAAAGTACTGGCTCCAGTTTCCTGCGTGAGCCGTAAAGCTTAGGCAACAGCTTCTGTATCACCTGCGCGTCCATCGCGTACCTGAAGTCCCAATCATCGTCCTTCAGCTTTTGGTGGAAGTAAACGAATCTGGCGATCTCATGGGCAGTTCTGAACCCGAACTCCGCGCCGATGTCTGACAAATGACCGAAGAACAATCTCAACTCGGCAGAGAGCTTTTGAGCGTCCCGCACATCCAAGCGGGCGTCTCCTCGCGCTTCCGCGACCAAAGCCTCCGCGAATCCTGCTCCCGCGAAAGCTATGCTTTTAAAATCAATCGCTTTGGGATCGGCCAGAAACGACGCCATATCCGTGTCCGAGACACGAAACTCGATGACGTTGGAGCGGTCGAGGACTTTTGGCGAAAACATATACGTGGTTTCGTCCACGTTGACGGTGCCCACGACGAACAGATTCGGGGGCACCTTCACGGTCGGCGGAACGCCGTCGCGCGAGGCCGGATTCCCTTCCGCATCTATGTCACCGTGGAGGCGCATGCCTTCGCCGGACTCAATAGCAGACAGCATGTCGGCAAAATATCGTTCTACGTGTGACAGGTTCATCTCATCCAACAGGAGGAAGTGAGGGATGTTTCCGCGATCCCGCGCCTTCAATATCAAATCAAGTGAAGCCGTCCGAACGTACTTTTCATAGTTCAACGCATCCGCATATCCCAATATATTTTCGTTGCTTGTCCAATCCGCACCGACGGATACCAGTTCATATGAGGCACCTTCTGGGGGTTCATCATCGCCAATCACGCCAGTCGGCGGTCTTTGGCTTATCCAAGCAGCGAAAGCTTGAGCCAGTTTCGTCTTTCCGGACCCTGACATCCCCGTAAGAATCACGAAGCGTTTGGCTAACAAACTCGTGACGAATCTACGAACGAGTTCATCCTCGACGAGCATACCGGCTTGTCCGAATGACTCCCTGACAGCTTCAACTATCCCGTCTATCGGAACCGCGGGAGGCGTATCTACTGTCGGTTCTTCGTCGTCTGCCGTATCCGACGCCGTATCCGAGACCTCCTGCGGAAGATCATGCTCATGTAGTTCAAGGAAGTCACTCCACGCCTCCTCTTGGGAATCCCACATGACCGGATTATCAAGCATGAACCTCATTCGCCTTTGTAGTACCGGGTCAAGCGTAGCTGACAAGGCAATACCCACTTGTTTACGTCCGTTGTTTCTGACGAACTCGAAGAGCCCTGTTTGAGCAAAAGCTTTTCGGAAAAGCCCGCTAAAATTGTCTTTGGGTATGCGATATTGATTGTCTAGGTCCTCCAACAGCCCTCTGGCATTCACCGGATCAATGATGCCGTGTTGTTCTCTTCTTTCAAGCACCGCGAGATAGATGCCCGTCGCATCGAGCGCCCAGTTTTCGTCCTCGTCAAGTATCTCGTACAGCTCTTCGTAATACAGGAACCGCTCCTCGTCCGGTCTCGATGCTAGCAGTTGTAGAACTCCTAGAATTGTCTGAAAGAATGAGAATGAGATACCTAATCTATTCGCAACTCCATTGGATTTATTTTCGGTATCGTTTGGTATAACAAAGCGCCATAACGAGCGAGCAATCAGCCATCGCCATGAATCAATACCATTTCTTGAGTACAGGTCTAAAAAAGTCCTTGCTAGCGCGGTCTCTCTTAAAACACCATCTTCTCGGACAAATATACCCACATGTGATATTAGGGCACCGAGCGCATTGGATTCTGTTTTGACGAGAGGTTTGCCCTGTTGAACGAATCGGATGGTGTTTGCAACCAATTCGGCTGATCCTTCTGCGGATGCTCTATATGCATTTCTCTCAAACGTGAATGTTCTGATGAGTTCGCCCATTGACTGCGAGTCTCCTTATGTTCCTACCACGTCTGCGATAGCGTTCGCGACAGAATAGGCTAGTAGTGGTGGAACAGCATTACCTAATTGTCGTCTAACAGAGGCCCGGTTGCCGACGAACGAGAACCAGTCGGGGAAGCCCTGAATCCGCGCGGCCTCTCTGGGTGTAATTGACCTATGGTGGAAAGGGTGTGCGAACTCTCCGCGTGTAAAGCTGTCGAACCCCCCTGTAATAGTTCTTGCCTGTGAAAACCAGTCCAGCCTGCCGTAAACGTCGAGGTGCCCGTTGTATTTAGTGTGACACTCCAGTTGAAGGTGCATAGGGATGGACATTCGCCCTTTACCCATATCAACGAATGAGATACGACGCTTGTTAAGCTCTCCCTCACGGCTCGCCTCATGATTGGCAAGTTCGGTGCCTAGTAAGGTTCGCTCACCCGGTTCGGATAGCCCGGCGAGTGCCTCCCCGACGGTGGGCCACCGATGGGCCGTTAGAGACTTGGGGCCAGCGTAATGCGCTGCGAGATGATTCTGGAGGGCCACGATGATGATGCGGCGTCTCAATTGAGGGACGCAGAAGTCCGCCGAATTAAGATCGTGACGGAACACCTCGTATCCGGCGTCCTTCAGTCGCGTAATATACTCGCCCAACACCTGCTTCCCTCTCGGGGAATCCAAGTAGGTGACATTCTCCAGCACCACGGCCAGGGGACGAGTCTTCAGACCGAGAGCCAGGTCGGCGTAGCGAAGAACCAAGTTATTACGCGGATCACCATCATCGCCTCGTCTCTGCTGGGAGAACCCCTGACATGGTGGCCCGCCGACAATAACAAATGGCGCTTTCCCGACCGCATTGTTAACCTTACTTATAATATTCGGATCGGTCACGTCTGCCTGCTCGGCGACTAGCGACACATTCTTATGGAAGGTAGCGACACAATCTTCTTCGACATCGAATGCATAAGCGGTCTCGAAGCCGGCCGCCTCAAAACCGAGCGCAATGCCTCCGGCCCCGCTAAATGCATCAACGACCTTGAGCACTTGTCCGTCGCACTTGGCTACCCCACGTCTGGGACCAAACCTTTCCCACGCCCGAAGTAACGAGTCGCCGCAGTTGCCCTGTCTTGGGGAAAGGTGATCCAACACCTGCCAAGCCAAAAAGCGTGCAAATGAAGGGGGAACCGCCTCGCCAATCTGGCGGTACAGGTGTACGAGCGGCCCCTCGAAGATAAAAGACTGCGGAAATCCCTGAAGGATAGCTGCCTCACGGACGCTAATGTTTCTATGCTGTTCGGGGTGTAAAAATCTACCGCAAGACGGGGTACTGCTCTTAGCTGTTATGGTAACACTTGGCGAATCCCACCGAAGTCGCCCGTAAACATCGGTGAAACCCGGCGTATCACCGTTATCAATATTAGAGTGACATTCCAACTGCTCCTCTTCGGCGAGGTGACGCCTGTCCCCTCCGTCCGGCGGTGTCTTTGCAATACGCCGGAGGATGCGCTCGGTGTGGTTCGGTGCTTTATGGAATGGGTCGTCGGGATCGGTCGCGCCGGAATCGAGTTTAGCAAGGTGTGAAATAGCATCCCTGACTGTCGGCGCGGCATCGCGCGTGAAGATAGGATTCGGCAGCCGCGGCGCGCCGTTGCGAGAGCCAAGGACGACTGCCCGGCGGCGGCGCTGCGGTACCCCATACAGGCTTAAATCGAGGACATCGCTTGTAAGCGAGTAGCCTGACCTGTTCAATTCGGAGGCTGTCAGGCGGTAATACTCCGCGTAGCGGCCATTGAGTATCTCCGGCACGTTCTCCATTACCACCACGTCAGGCAGGTAGTAAGAGCAGATGCGCGCGAAGGATGCCATCAGGCTGTTCCGCGCGTCGTCGCGGTCATCCTTCTTCCGATGCGCGCTAAATCCCTGGCAAGGCGCACACCCGATAAAAAGTAAAGGCCGACATATCTCCGGATCGAAATCGGGAATCAGCTCGCGCAGCAGCTCCGGCCGCGCGGCGATCTGGGCAATATCCTGCTTGATTCCCGGCGCGTCTATATTCTTCTCGTAGGTCGCTAATGCCTGCGCGTCTACGTCGATACCCGCGAGAATCTTAAACTCCATGTGGCTCTGGCGGGTGTTAGCGAAGCCCCAGCTCATGCCGCCACACCCGCTGAAGAAGTCTATGACGTATACCGGTTTTGACCCCGGCATCTTCTTTACGTAAGCGGAGTTGTTGTTGGCCGCTGGCGCTCTCTTCATGCCTTCGGGTTGGTCGGACACAGAAGACTGACGAGCCTCGACGACAGCTCTGCCTTTAGCCTTTTTATTTCGCACTCCCACAGGATCAATACTTTCCAACCCGCTTCCTCCAGTTTCCTTCTGACCTCATTATCGTGCTCGACGTTGCGCGCGAGCTTGCTTGACCAGAAGGCCGCATTTTGCTTCGGTAAAGTCGATTTCTTACAACCGATGTGTTGATGCCAAAAGCATCCGTGGACGAAGACTGCCGTCCGGTGTTTCGGTAGCACTATGTCGGGAGACCCCGGTAAGTCCTTCCTATGTAGACGAAATCTGTATCCCAAACTGTGTAGCGCCGAGCGCACGATCATTTCAGGCTTCGTGTTCTCAGACCTGACACGAGACATTAACTCGCTGCGCTTTTGCTTCGAGTAGATGTCAGTGCCCTTCTCGGCTCCCGACGCCGCCAGCAGCGTTTTTTTACTACTTCCCCTCAAACCGACCTTGTTCGTCTGCCTATTAATTACGTTGATAATTTGGCGTCGAGGGTCAGAGACCGTTAACGGCTCGGCTGAGTATACCTACAACACCATCATTTCTGTACGCAACACCCGTGCGAGCCTCCACTTCACTCGACTCCCTTGCTTCATCGGCCATGTGGTAGAGCGAATCGGGGTTGAAGTTATCATTTCTGCCTTGTAGCCAACGCACCGCATCCAACGCCGATGCGGACAAGCCGACTCTCACCTCCCCGGCGTCCGTTGCGTAAGGGGCGACATCGGGATTTATGAATACCGCTTCCCGCACGGCGTCCATCCGCCGAGGCTCTAATTCACTTTCCGCGTCGTCGGCAGCCCCGACTTGTTCTTTCTGCACCTCCGCCGCCTTTACACGCAATTCCCCAAGCAAACTGTCACGACGGGAATTGTTACGATCATCTTCTAGGCTGTGGAGTTGATCCAGTATCCCCGTCAGCCTAAGTTCGGAGACGATTAGAAAAGCGTTGGCGCTGAGACCGATCTGCTCGCATACGCCGAAGTAATGCATTGCCAAGACCTCCCGAAAGGCGTCTTTGGCTTCAATAGTTTCAAGATTTTTAGAGTTCCAAGCACGCACTTGTATCCGGCGAGTGTACGACCTTTTTCCCTTAGAGTTGACCCTAGTTGCGACAACCAGGCGCTGCTTGGCGGGCACGTGTACGTCGGGTGGCGACTTACGCCTGCGATAAAGTTCTGCGTTCAGGCACTGATTCCTCCATGTGCCGCTGCCGGACGCCCAACTTGGGCCGGCGACGTTATGGTCGCCTCCTTTGCTCTCCGCGAAAGAAATTTCGTAGCGCGGCGTTCCGCCCGTTTGTCGGGCCAGCATGTAGTCGGGTAAGAGATTTGATGTTGGGACAGAGGGCGGCTGCACATAACAATGGTTGACGCTGAACTCTCTATTCAGCCACTTATGTCTCGCAACAGGGGTTTTGTTCTTGGCCGGGGTGAAGGCGCTGACCGGCGTCCACCAAGCGTAACCCTCTTGCTCGATCACCCACCGGCAGAAAGCGACGCCTAGCATCCACGAGGTGGCATTTTTCCATTGCTTCTCGAAGCCGTGTACCTGTGACTGAACGATCCATGTGTCGGCGACACTGTGAGTCGTTGCTTCGGCTTTTAGTATGCGGGAGAGCAGCTCCGCAAACCCGCGGGAAAGAGAGTTGGGCACCCCCGGAACCCAATCCGTAATGACGTTGGTCGCCAACCGCACGAGACTCACCTTGGCCGTTCGCTTAACTCCGCCCACCGGAATGTAATCAAAACTGGCAGTATTCTTCGTGAGGGTCGAGGGCATTTACGTCTCCCGGTATTTTGACTTCGAGTATTTCACTTCCCTTTTATTTATCGGCGGATGGAGTCGGCTTGGGTATCAGATTCTTGTAAGGCATTTTCAAATAATATCATTATGATTGTATATAGATATTATTTCAATATCTACTGACTTGGCCTATCCACGATCCGTTTCAGAAATTCGTCTGGCTCAATAACCCTGAGCGATCTGAATCATTGCCGAAACTCTTTACATTCATCGGCATGGCTAGTCATTAAGTCCAACAAGTCTTTATCGCGGCTGATGATGAAGTCAGCACCCGCCGCGACCGCCAGGTTGATGTAACTCATGTTACGCAGCGAGCGGCTGCGGGTTAAGTTTGACAAGCTCCGCATAAGCTGTCTTGAGCGCAGACAAATAGATCTTTGACTTGATCGTAAAATGACCGACGCCAGTCTTGATCTTCAAAGCTTCCAGTTTGACGTAGGCGCACACGGAAGCAAACAAGTGGTTGCGTTGGGTGGTCGGCGTGCGGGTCGGAGATTTTTCCAAACTGGCGTTCTGTTTCAAAGATTTGTGATAGACCTCGATGCTCCACCGTTTTTGATAGAGTTTCGTCTGTTGGTCAAAGTCGAGTGTCAGATCGCTTGCGACCAGATAGCGGACGCCGACACTTGAGTCTTTGTTCGTAAAGACTTCTTTGGTCACAGAGAGTGGGAAATCCACTTCTTCAAGCCAAATTTGGCGGGTCGTCCCGGCTGCCAGTTCAAGCGTGGTGACTGTCACGTATTGACCAAGCTGTTTCTGCGCTAAACTCAAAGCCAGCTTGCGGTTCTCTTTGAGCGGCATCACAAACTCTTTATGCAACTGATGCTTGATGAACTTCATGTTCTCGGAGGAGGCAAACCACACGTCATTGAGGACGTATTTGAACCGCACCTGATTATGCACGGCGACTCTGAGCAACATCCGATAGCGTTCATTCTTCGTGATTGAGCTTTTGCGTTTGCTCTTTTTGGTCTTCGGATCAAGGTCCTCTTGAGTCTTGGTCACGAGGTCGAAAGCAATCGGCAACGACACATCCGCAGCGTGGTAAAGCGCGGTGAGGAAGTTGATGCCCTTGACGGTGCGGTCGGTGGAGTGGTCGTAATGCCACGAAACCAGTTCGTTTTCATCCGTCGAGGGCTTCTCCTCAATTGAGTCGTCAATGATGAGCACGCCCTCCTCTCGTTCGACGGCTCTGACCAATGGCTTGACGACGCGCCATAAATCGGCGGAAGTCTTCGGCTCGGCGGCGAGAAAGCGGGTCACCGCATCGTGACTGATTTGATGGTCAAGCAGGCGGGACAGTCCGGTCGCCGAGGCTTGGCCGAACGAACAGATGAGGTAATCCGTGTAGATGTCCAGCATTGATTTGCTCATCGGTCAAGTTTAGCAAGGGCTTCTGTTTTGCGTAACATGAGTGATGTAAGGCTCGTCGTCTTCGTCGCAGGGTAGCTGAATTTCTTCGGGACGGGCCGGATTAGCACGGAAAGCTTCTGTAAGCGTTTGAGGAACTCGCCTACGATCTCATCGCTGAGGTCTGGAAAGTGCGTGCGTATCTTCGGGCGGTTTAATACGTCTTCCGCTTCAGCGAGGACTTCCCTGCTCACGCAAATCTGGATGAGCCCGCTTTCCGCCAGATTCAAACACCGAGCCGCGGCGCTCTTTTCACGCGCGGCGGCTTGTAAGAGGACGTTGCAGTCGAAAACGACGCGGGGCTTATCCGTCACCCCCGCGTCCTTTCTTTCCTGGCTCGGGAAGCCTCTTGCCGCGCGTCAGTAAGCAGGTCGTTGAGTTTTTCATCACTCATCCCGCTGTCTTCAACATTGCGCCGGAACGGGGCGAGGATTTCGTCAAAAGGTTTCTCCGCTAGAAGGTCTATTCTATCTCGCCTCTTAGTGCCCTCCTGGACGAGTGACGTAACATAGTCTTCGAGCGGCAAACCTTCTTTGGCAGCCTGTGTTTTAACGGACGCTTCAACGTCCGGCGGTAGGTCAATCGTGATGGTCATAACTGCTGTCCTTTACCTTAATAGATACGTTCACGGCTATCGTCAACAAAGCGGTTCGCGGCTTTGGCAAAAGCCGGACTGTCGGCAAACTCATCCAGCGCGGCCTCCCACTCTTCCACCGTCTGGTAAGAAAACTGCCCTTCTCCCCTGCTCAAACTGTCCTCGATTACAGCCTCCAGAAAGTCTTCGATAGGCACACCGCGACTCGCCACTTGCTTGATGGCACGTGCTTCAACTTCAGGTTTTAGCTCTGGAGTTACAGTCATATTTCTTCTACATGGAAAGTCTTAGACTCTAAATATGGAGCATTTTACCATAGTGCGTGATGCCCCTCTCTTAAATAAAACACTTGCATGTGTGATTCTAAAATGATATTTACCTGATTTCAAATTCATTTCGTGAGGACGCCCTATGATAATCGTTGTAGGTGGGATTAAAGGCGGCTCCGGCAAGACGACCGTAGCGACCAACCTAGCCGTGATACGGAGTACGGAAGGGCACGACGTGTTGCTTATTGACGCTGACGATCAGGAGACCTCGACCGATTTCACCATCATACGGAACGAGCGCCGCCCGGACGGCGCGGGATACACGAGCATTAAGCTCACCGGCCCGGCAGTAAGGACGGAGACTCTGCGCTTGGCGGACAAGTACGAGGACATCATCATTGACACGGGCGGGCGCGACACCACGAGCCAGCGAGCTGCACTCACGGTCGCCGATTTCCTGCTAGTGCCTTTCGTGCCCCGATCCTTCGACGTGTGGACGCTTGAAAAGGTCTCCAGCTTAGTGGGCGAGATGCAGGCCGCGAACCCCGATCTTCAGACATGCACTTTCATCAACCGGGCAGACCCACGGGGGCAGGACAACGATGATGCCGCGGAAGTTTTAAGGGAGACTGAGCTGCTCTCGTTCATCGAGACACCTTTGGGTGCGCGAAAGGCATTCAGTAACGCCGCCGCCGCGGGGCTGGCCGTCACCGAAATAAAGCCCCAAGACCCGAAAGCCACGGAAGAAATGATGATGTTATATAGATATATTTTTGATACTAAAGAGGTATCAGTACCGAAAGGAGTAGGAGCATAAATGGCGATTTCACGGAAGCCCAAGCAATCATCCAGCGCCGCCGCGAAGCACGTAGATGTGAACGCCCTCATCAGCAAAGGTGGAACCGTTGCCGGGAAGAACGGAGGGCAGGAGAGAGACACCGTGCCGGTAATACTTCGAGTGCCGGAGGATATTCTGCAAAAGGTTGATGCCAGAGTGCAGGCTCGACGCATAAAGACGCCACGACACACGTGGCTGCTGGAGGCTGTTTTAGAGAAGCTAGAGAGGGAATCGGGTTAATATCATTTCGATATTGAGATGATACTGTTGAGTTCTTGCTCTTTGGACATCGCGGCCCCTTGTTTGGGGAGACGGTTCGCCTTATTTGAGGAGACGAACCCCCTTACTTGGGGAGACGATCTACCTTGTTTGGGGAGACGGTTCGCCTTATTTGAGGAGACGAACCCCCTTACTTGGGGAGACGATTTAGAGGTTAAGTGATTGAGAACAGAGGTTATCGGACGCTCTACTCTTATTACTTTGTTCTACTGTATTTACAACAACAACAAGGAATCTGCTGCTGTTGCTGTTCAGGAAATAGCCTGGAGAACCAAAACCGAGATGAGTGAAGCACTGGAAAAATTCACGCCGAAAGACATCATCCGAACCGAAACTGCGCTCTCCAGATTCCCGGTTCACAGGCTGTCCAAAAAGGGCAGCATCAGCATATCAATCAAAGTCGCCCGGCCTAACGGGGAACTCAAAACACAGTGGAAGGTTTCCTACAACAGTGAATACGGCCAACCCAGCCCCCTCGCCTATAAGCTCGACACGCTCATCATAAATCGAAGGATCGAGGAGGAGGGGAAACCGCTGCCGAGACTAATCAGGCTCGGCAGCCTCACGGAAATAGCTCACCTGACGGGGACGGGAGAGAAAAATACGAACGCGGTCAAGCGGGCGATTTTGCAGAACGCCTTCGCTGCGATTACGGCGAAATTCACTTACAAGACGAAGGGCGGCGAAGAGGCGTTCGCCGAGATAGCCGACACCCGCTATGGTGTCATCTTCACAGGTGAGAAGCTGCCGGGCGGGGAAAAAGCTGACGCCGTGTACATTATTCTGCACGACATCTACCGCGAAATCCTTAACAACGCGGTAGACCGCCCGCTAGATTATGACTACATGCAAGAGTTGACGCCCGGCGCGCAACGGTTCTACGAGCTGCTCAGCTACCAGATGTATGCGGCCCTGAAGAACAGAACTAACGCTAAGATACTCTACTCCGAGTTTTGCATGTACGCCCCGCAGACCCGCTACAACGACTGGGATCACATCAAAAAACAGATGTACAAGCTCCACCGCCCGCACCTCGCGGCGCAATACATCGAAAAAATCCAGTTCGAGAAAATTATAGGGGAAGGCGGACAACCCGACTGGTTAATGATCTACGTCCCCGGCATCAGGGCTAAAGGTCAGCACGTCGCTTTTCAACGAAAGCCGGTTCCAAGAATCAGGCATAGTGAGCGCAGCGCAAGTCAGCCTAGTTTCTTGCCGGAAGAAAAACCTGAGCTGTTCCCCGAACCTGTTTTAACCTTCGCGCCGGAGGAGGAGCAGCTCGTTTCCACACTCGTCCGGTTCGGGGTGGGAGAGGCGAAGGCCAGAAGCCTCGTCAAGAAGCACAGGGAGGCCACAGAAGCGCAGATCACCGCCTACCCGTACCGCGACGTGGGTAGGCCCAGAAAAAACGCCGCAGGGTGGCTTATCGCCGCGATAGAAGGGAATTACACCCTGCCCGTCGCCTACCTGGAGGAGCAGGAGAAGAAGAAGCAGGCGGTTAAGGCGAAGGAGCAGCGGTCGGCGGTCGAGGGCTGTCAACTCTGCGATGAGAAGGGATGGCGCAGAATCCGCACGTCGGAGTACCCAGACGGCGCGATGAAGCGTTGCAGCCACGACCCTGCCATCGAGGCCAAATATGAGGCGGCCTGGTAGCCCTTCAGGAAGATTCCGGTATTGAAATTTGTGTAGACGGAGGCGGGAAAAAGTTATATCTATGGGGCGCTAATTGTGTGCGGCCGGATGTGCCGAATATGCGATAAAGAAAATTGACCTGGAGCGGTCTTAGTTTGGCGACTGGACGCTCCAGGTCAATTCCTTAACTCACCGTGTCGGCAAGTGGGTCTTCGTGTGTCACTAAGACCTTTCCGCATTTTAACCCTCTGCCGCTCTCAGTCAAGGGAAAAGTGTTCTCAAAGTCAACACTTTCAAGGGGCCGGATTCTCGCCATTTTTATCCCGTAGGCGATTTAAGGTTGGATGGCAGTGCCCCTTAATCACATCAACATTACCCATGCTCCACAAAGGAGGACTCTATGCGTAGGCAAATGCGGAAGCTTGATGTTTACCTAGCCGGCTTGGAAAAGGAGGGACTTGAAGTTCCGAGCCAGAGTGACCGGCGGCAGCCTAATTTCAGGAGAATTTCCACTAACTCAGGCATAGAATACAAATTTTTGACAGCGGGTGCGGGCAAGAAGCGGATTATTTTGGCCGTAAAGCAGATCGGATTAGACACCACGCCCGACTCTGCAAAAACAAGGCAGTTAAAGTATGAGGAGAACTTGAGGCACATTGGCGTGTATCTGCAATGGCTTCAGACGCACGGCCACAAGCTCCCACAAGACCCAACCCGCGGTGGCCGGGTCTTCTTCGCACAAGTCGAAGTAGAGGCGGGATTACAGAGGAATACTTTAATCGTCAGAAGGGGAGGCAGCGATACATCCCACCGGAGCAAATTGCGAGAGATAATAGTGAGTGCCGTCCCGCGCTTGGGTATTGAGACTCGTGTTCTGCCGCAGGCAATGCGCCAGGAAGAGGATGTGATCACATACGAGCTGCTATTGAAAAAGGGAACAGAACAACGCAAGCGAGAACTGGAGAAGAAGCCAAGCGCCTACCAACAGTTATGTAATACAAGGTCTACCCTCAAGCGGTTCTATAAAGTTCTATGCTTAGATGCTGACGCGCCGGTCGGGCCTGAGTTTGTAATTGATTTCTCTACTAATATTGAACAAGCCCTAGCCACCTACAAAATCCTTAGCTCGCGGAGGAAGTTTCAGACCGAGATTTGGTGGTGGTTTGATTTCTATCAAAAACTTATAAAGGAAGCCTCAATGCCGGAGGACTTTCACCAAGCTTTTGTTCGACTCGTAGATAGGTCGGGGCTTAACCTCTCCGTGTTGCGGAGATTGATCGGTACGTCCTTTCCTTCCATAGTGGCTTGGTACAGAGGTACGAAAACTCCCAGGGCAAAGAGCCTGGGTGCGATCTCCAGAATGGAATCGCTGTGCAAGCTACAGGCGGGAACATTAGTTAACAAGATTTCATGCCGACTTCAACGCCGCGTGACCGCCTCACAGTTACCGGAGTCACTGCGTAAGAACTTATTACACGCACGCAAGGTATGTCCGCATTTGCCGGACAATTTTCTCGAATTACCTCTTGAGAGACAGGAATTGATATTTGAGTCCGTAAGCAATGAGATCATCAGGAGGAGTGATCCCTACGCCCAAAAACTGTCTGAGCTACAAAGGCTACAGTACCGATTGATTGACTGGCCTGCCACGTCGGAAAGGGAGTTCGAGAAGTTAGCCGCCTTTAAGACTGCCGAGAGGCCGCCGTTAGGGATGAAAAGGGAGGGGAGGTGGAGAGCGACTACGAAAGAAATGATGCGATTTCAGTTCGGGTTTTTATTCGGCGCACTTTCCCTACCATCTGACGCTGAAGACAAGAGGCTCCGCGGCCTGGGAATACCGACCTCTCAACTCACCCTCGCCCTGTTAGTTTGCCCGCTCATATTTGACTGGTATGTCAGATTTAAACGTGAGAGACGGGACGGGTCTGCCTCGATAGCTGTTATGTTACTGAGGAACATCACTCCGCTATTAAAGGACAAGACCGGCTGGCTCCGACAAAAGCCGGAACTCGCCACACGACTGCAACCTGTGTCGGACGGGCCGCATAAACTTATTTCGCCGAAATTGGTAGCCCGGGCGCGTAAGGACTGGGCCGGAGTGTGCGACGAGGCGGTCGAATACTATGAGCAACTTCTTAAGGAGTTAAAGCCTTTGGCTACTCAGGCGAGAAACCCGTTCTTACCCATCGAAGGGATCATAGATATGGATAATCCTATGGAAGTCTTCTCTTTTCTTATCTCGGAGATGAAGAGTGACATGCCCAACCGAAATACTCAGCCCGTTTTTTACCACGTAGCCGTGCGTAACTGCGCGATAATACTGCTCATAGCCGCAACGGGCCTACGCCGTAATACGGTCGTGCAGCTAGATTACACCGGGGATACATCGGGCCATTTAACGCTGAGAGGTGACAGATTTGAGCTGAACATACCTCGCCACTTCTTTAAAGAGGAGAACAGCCCCTTCTTCGGTCCGAAGGACGCGCAAGTGGATTACTTTATGGCGCTGCCGGATGTATTCGGCTTCAATGAGATAATATCTGAGTACCTCGAAGTCTCCCGACCCTTCCTGCTGAACAGATATTACCCGAACCACGAAGAGAGCCCGCTCTTCGTAAATTCTAGGTGTGGTAAATCTCCGAGGATGTCACCCACTCTAGTGAGTGAGGTTTACAGGGAGGCGACAAGACACTACCTTGTTGAGAACAAGTGGCGAGGGACAGGTATCCCTAACGTCATGCCTCACGGCCCTCATAGCGCGAGACACCTGAGAGGAACAACCTCAATGATACTTACAGGGTCATTCCAAATCGCCGCCGACGCAAATCACCAATCGGTAAGGATGGCTCGCAAACATTACGCGCGGTACGCTACGAAGCACCGCAACCGTCACGTCAACAAAGCCCTTTTTAATATCGACGATTAAGTTAAATCATAGACTTCCGGCGCGACCCTTTAACGGGCTGGTTCCTAATGGTGATGTTTCCTTTGGAACTTACGTGTAACTTGGCGTGTGTGTCGGCCGAAGGAATGACTTCTCATCCTATCTTTATGACGATGGCTGGTCTTTAATTCTAACTATTTCAAGCAAATGAATTACGCCCGGTATATTAGCTAAAAAGCAACAGTAAAGTTGCTGAAAACAAAGCACATACTAGCAGTAGTAGTTAGCCTACACTCAGACTGGATATTTGAAAAGTTAGCTTGTGTTGGATTGGCACTTACGTGAGGCAAATGAATTACGCCCGGTATATTAGCTAAAAAGCAACAGTAAAGTTGCTGAAAACAAAGCACATACTAGCAGTAGTAGTTAGCCTACACTCAGACTGGATATTTGAAAAGTTAGCTTGTGTTGGATTGGCACTTACGTGAGGCAAATGAAGACCGCTCGCTTAGCCATTTGCTTCGGGCAGTTCCGTATTAATGTCGATGATTTTATGCAGCGCTATCCTAATAGAGATTTCGCGCTGACGTTCCCGCTCCATCTTATAGTAGTCAAGTCCTCTACTGATTTGCTGTTCACGGGTCGAGTCAATCGGACCAAACTCTACAAAATCATCGAGCTTCATCTGTCCGGTCTGCTCGCGGTCGGATGCTTGGGCCTTCTCATATTCGGCTATACGGGCATCAACCCTGACTTCTACCAGCTTGATCAACTCGTCGTCGGGTGTGTTAACGAGGTCGAGCTTCGCGGCACCGAGCCCGCGAATTACTTCCCACACGTCAATGGGAATGGCGACCATGACCCGCCTGTAGCCCGCGTCGTATGACACGTCTTCCAAGTCTAGATATACATGGTTGTTGTCCAGCGCCTCGTGATAGAAGTGGAAATTTTTACCGTAAGCGAGTGTGGCTTTAACCGTCATCGGTATCTTCTCTGCAAATAGACTGTGTAGTATGAGAGGGATTGTTGCTCTGTTGAAAATCTCTGAGGTTTATGCCCCATCGGTTTTGGGACAGGGCCGACGCCCAATATCTTGTGCTGGGTCGTGAGCTTTTCGACAGAGCAACAGGCTATTAATTGGTGACACGCTCCACCGAGCTAACGCCATCCCAGTTGATGCCGAAGAGTGAGCGACTCAACATCTCCCTGACAAACACCTCGCCGAACTCCACATAGCTCGACACTCGCTTCACCTCTCCCGCCTCTCCGATGGTCTCGCAACCCCGCCCCGAAATGAATCTCGCCAACTCTTCGTAGGAAGAGAGTTTATTCTCTTCCATCTCCTGCTCGCCCAGTGACCACTCGTAGTAGAGGCTGATGTACCGCTTCACCGCCTCGTCTATCTTGAGCTGGGACGCTCGCGTGTCCTCCCAACCGAGCAGCCCTAACACTTCCTCTTGATGATATGAGAGCGTGAAGGAAGACATCCGACGCCCCACCATCAGCAACCACAGCAGGGCCAACACCACCAGCGGCTCCTTTCGCCGGGGGAGGCATCGCGCGATGTCCGGCCTGTAATCGGCTCTGACCCGGATGTTGCGACTGGAGAGCGCGCCCGGTGTGTCGGCAACCGTAACGGTAAAGAGCCGCCCACTCACCGCCTCCTCATCGCCGAGACCCGCGAGAAGAAATTTGGTCAACGGTTCGCCGAAGCGGTCGAGCGCGAACCCCAGTAGGAGCCGCTCTTCACCGGAAAGTGGCAGACCAACGCCCAGAGTCGCTTCCGGGAGGTTAAAAGGCGATTTATCGCTCATACTTTTCAAGCGTCATCTCTAAGCTTGAGCCGGGGCCGACCGCGTTCGCAAACACAGCCCTGACGAGCCCGACGCCGGGGGCCAAGTAGTTCTCCACGCGCTTCACGCCGTCCGCGCTCTTGTAAGTGACCTTCAGGCAGTCGGGGTACTCCCGCCCTCCCGCTTTGACAGTGCCGGCGCGCTCGGCCCGCACCTCGGACGCGCCACTGAGCCAACTGACGCCCACCGGGATCGGCAGCGGCATCTCTAGCAACTCGTCGCCGCTCGTGTCCTTGCCGCGTAGAAAGTAGACTCCGTCCTGTGTCGCACGGTAGTAGCGCACCTCCTCGGAGTGCCTCGGGGATTTGGTCACGGCGGAAAAATCTGACGCGATGACGTACTTGAAATACCGCTTCCCGCGGATGATGGTCTCGCCATCAACGTGGATTGTCGCTGGCACGTCGAACTGGCCGTTCAGCGAGGAGAGGCGGCCGGTGTACTCCCACCGCGCGCTGGCCGCCAGCGGGAAGTAATCTTTCACACCGGGTCGGGAACACGAGGGGGCCGCGGCGAGTAGTAAACAAAGGGCGAAGGCGCGGAACATTTGTAGCGTATAATGCGGCGCGGATGTCAGGCG
>MWWH01000031.1_pt1 | contig 29521 bp, 30 predicted proteins | sample 1047231 | NCBI WGS metagenome assembly MWWH01 (sample SAMN06349967, study PRJNA376086) | soil metagenome | isolation source: MG3-2 sample Antarctic (ecotone) soil | place: Antarctica | collected 2015-01-13 | reverse complement strand
TCGGTCGAGCTTCAGCTACGCGCTTTGCCCCACCGGAACACAGGGAAAATCAAAGACCTCGCCCCCTGGCTGATAAAAGCCATTAAGGAAAATTACGAGCTGCCCGAAGCGATGAAACACACGCTGGAGAAGGAACAAGAGGTTAAAAAGCAGTTAGCCAAGCGCGAGGCCGAACAGACGCGCCAGAGGCGCAAGGACGCGCTACAACCGGCCTATTACGATTTTCTGAGGAGCAGGGAAGGGGAACACCGGAACGAGCGCCACGAGGCGTACATTGCCTTTTCAGCGAAAGAGGCGGGCGAGCGGTCGGAGATCGAGAACAGCCGGGTCTATAAGCCAAAACTGAGAGGGAAGTTACTGAGCGATTTCGACCACGAGGAAGCCCATCTTGACCGACTCAGAGAGTATTTCCAAGACCCGACGCTCGATGAATGGTTAGAACTCAATTCTGATGCGTGATAGGTAAACTAGACGTGCGCGAAACACGAATCAACTATTTGTTTGAGGCGATCCGGCGTCAGCGGCCCCCGCTCTTCAATCTTCTTTTTCAACTCCATTTCGCGCATCATCGCTGACATCATCTGGTACATCTTGTCCGGCTCCCACATGCTCTTAATCTCATTTTTATATAGGTCTTCATAGCTCCCACTAATACTGATCTTGACGGTACTTCCGACAACGATTCCTGCGCCCTTGAGCGTCTCGCGAAGAGGTACGGAATGCTCCCCGTACACCAGCTTATAACTGAAAGACCGCGCATTCCCATCTCCGGAAACTCTTTTCTCCACGGCAGGGAAATCGTCGAAACTATGTAGTCTATCGTGCGGTCTGCCGTCCATTCCAGATCACAATTCATGCGGAAAAATTTGTCGAATCGGGTGGAGTGCAGATAGATAAATTCGCTGTCGGAAACTTCCAGATCGGGCCACGGGTGGACGAGCTTTTCCCCTGCTAGTTCCGCGGCCTTAGCATCCCTCCCGAACACCTCCAAAAGCTCCTCCAGACCGGCCTCATAGTCCCCACGAAAATCAGCAAAGCGCCGGTGATCGAGCAACGGAGGAATGTCACAATCTTCGACTAAGACGGTCAGGAGAAACGTGCCGGCGGAGGCGACCTGTCGCATTAAAGCGGCGTTCATTTCCTCCCGCACCCACTTCGATTCTACCGCGGCGGGGGAGAGCACGATCAGGAAATATTTGGCCTCGGAAATGCCGCTGTTGATCTTCCCCGGAATGCTGTCTCCGAGTCTGACATCCAGCTTGTCATACCAGACGGGTACGCCCTGCGCGGCCAAATCTGAGACGAGCCGATCAACGAAATCCTTGTCCTTACTCGCGTGAGAAATGAAGACTTTTCGGGAGCCGTTTTCCATCATTTACTCGCTAACTTTTGCACCACATTTATGGGGCAAATTGAACCGCAAAAATCGGCAATGAGAACTCATTAAAAGCGGCTCCCGAAACTTATATCAGATGCTAGCTTGATGCCACGTTTTCGGCCCAATATCCCGCCACCTTTTTTGTACCTTCCGACACCTCCGCGACCGAGCAAAATCCCGCCCCGAAAATCAATCTTACTAAGATTAAAAATTCAAAGCTACGAACATTGAAACCCCCTCTTCATATTACGAAAAAGAGGCAGTTCGTACTACGAAACTCACTACCGTTCTATAGGTGGAAAGAGCGAAGGTCGAGGGGCAAGGCTGCTATGCATCCGAATTTTTTACATACGTCACCCCAATTTTTGGAAGGCGTCACGTTACGAATGTTACACATAGCAAAACATTGTTATTGCACGTGAGGGCGGGAATGTGTTACGGTTGTTACATGGTAGTTTTTTGACTTTTGAAGGTGAGTTTCCTATGAATCAGAACGGGCAGGCCGGTAAGAAGAATAAAACCCAACTGATAGGTTTTCGGGTGGATGAGGATGCTTTCAGCGAGGTCGAGAACCGCGCAATTCTGGCGGGCAAGACGCCCAACGATTGGTGCAGGGATGAACTGCTGGTGAAGCTCGGCGACGGCCCTATGCTGACTGCTAATGAGGAGCTAATACACACCGAGATCATCAGGGTCGGGAACGTACTGGCGACCTTCCTTAACCTATTAGCCAACAATGAACTGAACCCCGAAACCAGTAAGAAGCTAAAAACCGCTCTCAATTTAGACGGAAAGAAAATAGCCAAACAGTATTTCTCCATACTCGTTAAGAACGCGCAAGGGGAGGCCAAATAATTCGCCATGATGACCATGAGCGACCCCCTCGGCGCAGCGGGGGCGGTCAACTATTTCAAAGACGAATACGAGCACGCGCGAGGCTCTTACTACTCGGAAGATGAGAAAGTCGTAGGCCGCTGGAGCGGTCAGCTCGCCGGGCGTTTCGGCCTCTCAGGGGCGGTCAGACGCGAGGACTTCGAGAAGCTTTGCGAGGGGCAAGACCCGACGACCGGCGCGCAGCTCGTCCGCCTTGTAAAGCCCCACACGCGCGCCGATCAGGACGGAAACGAAGTACGCACGAACGGCCACCGCGCGGGCTTCGATATAACTTTCAGCGCCCCGAAAAGTGTTAGCCTCGCCGCGATTGTCGGTAGGGACGAGCGGGTTAAAGATGTGCATGCGGAGGCCGTCGGCCTCGCCTTGCAGGAGCTTGAGAAGTACGCTCAGGCGAGGCTCGGAGGCAACCGGCCAGCAGAGACTACGGGCAAGCTCCTGTTCGCCAGTTTCCAGCACGATGCCGCGCGCCCGGATCGCCGCGACGGGTACGCCGCGCCCGACCTTCACACGCATAACTTTGCCTTCAATCTAACGGAGACCGGCGCTGGAAAAATAAAGCCCTTGCAGCCGTGGGAAATCTACAAATGCCAACGGTACGCGAAGGCGATCTACCGCGCCAAACTCGCCGAAGGATTGCTGAAGCTAGGGTACGAAATCGAGGTTGATAAGCGAACCGAAGCGCCGGAGATCGCGGGTATCAGCCGTGCCTATATCGAGGCGAGCAGCCCGCGCCAGCGCGAAATCAAAGAGGCGGCGGAGGCTTTAGGAAGTCATTCAACGCGGGGCGTGGCGGCCAGAAATCGGCGCACGAAAGTTTACGACCGCGACGAAATGAAGGCGCGGCATCAGGAGATGGATCGGCAGTTCGGCGGGCAGGCCCACACGGTTGTCAGGGACGCCCGCGAGCAGGCGCAGATGATGAGCGCCCTGCTTTGGGACGAGGGGGCGAGCCGGGCGCGGGCGCAGGAGTCAGTAACTTTTGCCATCGAGAAGGGGAGCGAGCGCGAGGCCGTAAGCGACATGCGCCAGCTAATGACCGACGCTCTACGCCGCAACTTAGGCCGGACGACCTTTGAAGCCGTCACCGCCGAAATGCAGTTGAGGCAGGAGCGCGGGCAGCTTGTGGGCGTCCTACTGGACGACGAAACCAGGCAGCGCATGACGACCGAAAAGATGCTCCGCAGGGAGAGCGAAAACATTGAAAAAATGAGGGCAGGGTGGGGAACGCAGCCGCCGATCAGCAAGCGTGTTCCCGGAACTATAATGACCGCTCAGGGCGTGACCTTGAACGAGAGCCAGCGCGCGGCGGTCGAGGGGATTGTCACGAGCTGCGACCAAATCATCGGCTTGCAGGGGAAGGCCGGAACGGGCAAGACAACCACGCTGGCAGCCGTCAGAGAGGCCGCAGAGCGCGCAGGCTTCGACGTGCAGGGGTTCGCCCCGACAACCCGCGCGGCGCAGCTCCTGGCCGATTCAGGGATGCCGACACGGACGCTGCAACGGTTCATCCGTCAGAAGGACGACCCCGACGCCTCGCCTCGCCTTTTAGTGATAGACGAAAGCAGCCTCGCCAGTACGAAACAGGTTAACGCTTTCCTTTCGCGCGTGCGGCCAGAGGATAGAGTTTTGCTCGTCGGCGACGTGCGCCAGCATGAAGGCGTCGAGGCCGGTTCACCGTTCGCGCAGCTCCAACGGCACGGCATGGAGATGGCACAGCTTGAGCAGATCGTGAGGCAGAAGGACGAGCCGCTAAGGGAAGTTGTCGAGAATCTTTCAGTCGGACGAATCAAAGAGGCCGTTGACGGACTGCGCGAGCAGGGACGAATAACCGAGATTGCCGACCCACGGGAGAGACTTAAAACCATCGCCCGCGACTTCTGCGAGCTGCCCGACAGCGAAAGGCGTGGCACGCTAGTTATATCGCCAGCGACTTTGCCCCGCAATTCCGTTAGCCTCCCTAATTGCCGATCAGGATTTGGAATTGCCGGGCAAGCGGTCTTTGAAGGTAGAAAGTCTTAGGGTGGGGTAAGGGCTGACAGGGTATTTAAGATTGCAGGGTGCAATACCCCTACCCCTATTTTTACATAAAAATGACTCTACAGGCTGTACAGTGAAGCCTACGGTATCGTAGTATTGCAGCGTGCAATGAGGACGCCACTGGCGGACTCGAAAAAAGAGGCGGGAAGTAGCTGCTAACTACCCCCGCCCCTTGTTAGGCCGCTTATAACGGCTCAACCCTGATTATTACCGCGTCACCTGACGAGGTAATTGTTAGAGTGAATCCACAGAAAAAAACACGGTGAATCATCAACATGATTTACCGCCTTTCTGAGCCGCGCTACGGCTCTTAGGGTTAGCCCGAAGCTATGGAGCTTCGGGCTTTCTGCCTTTTGGCCTTTAGACCTTTAGGCATTCCCTGCGGGACGGAAAAGTACGCCCCTATCTCAATATCAACGCGCAGATAATATCACAGGCATAATGCTCTGTCGCTAATCGCCGCAAACATGAACCGGGATCGTCGCAATACATGAACCGAGCAACGGCTACGATTTACGCTCGCTTTGTCCGGCCTCTGCTTTTCTAACCTTCTCCCATCTTGCTTGAACGGCATTGCGCGCACTCTCGCTACGTTCCTCTTGCGTCATCGTTGCCGCCCTCGCATGACCGCCTTTAAGACCACCTAAGCGACCTAAAGCAACAGCCGCCGGATTCTTTCCCGGCGGCTTCGTGCCTTGTGTGGATTTCTTTAATTTGGATGTGTTTGCCATACCGGAAATATACGTGACCGCTCACGCAGTTGTCAACCTTTTATCTTGCTACTTCGTGACCGCTCACGTATAATGCAGGTGTTGTTTGAAGCAAAAAGAAAGGCGCGGTTAGCTTGTAACTAACCACGCCCCTTGAAAACCAAACGCGATTGCTCACGTCTGATTCCCTGTAGCTTCATTGTGAGCCAACCGCACTAGAAAGGCAACACAATGAGCATCCGCCAGCAAAAAGGTCTTGAGATAGCCGACCGCGCCCGCATCACTCGTCAAGGTGCGCTTTGGCTAGTTCCTTCACAGTCCGGCAAAGGCAAATACAAAGTTGACGTTGAAGCGTCGCGTTGCACTTGCCCCGACTTCGATCTGCGCCGCGACAAGTGCAAGCATATCTTCGCCGTCGAGCAAGTTATAGAGCGAACGCAAACGACCGTCACTGAGGACGGCAAGACTACCGTAACCGAGACAGTCAAGGTAACGCGCAAGACTTACGCGCAAGACTGGCCTGCTTACAACATGGCGCAGACGCAAGAGAAGCGTCTTTTCCTATACCTACTCAATCAGCTTTGTCAGGGCGTCGGCTCTCCCGCGCAGCATGGCGCGGGTCGCAGATTCATGCTGATGGAAGATATGCTTTTCGCGATGTGCTACAAAGTCTATTCGACTATCTCAACGCGCCGCTTTGCGACTGACCTTAAAGACGCGCACGGCAAAGGCTATATGTCCGCGCTGCCCGCTTACAACACCATCATTAACTATTTCGAGTCCGAAGTCGTTACGCCTCACTTGCTCATGCTGATTGAGGAAAGCAGCTTGCCTCTCGCTTCGATTGAAGAGGACTTCGCTATTGATTCGTCTGGACTCTCTACGGGCGTCTATCAGCGTTGGAATGATGCCAAGTGGGATAAGGCCGTGACAGAGGGCGGAGAGAAGCAGCCTAACGAAGTGAACCGTAAGGACTGGCTTAAAATCCACATCACATGCGGCGTCAAGACGAACGTAGTTACCGCCGTTGAAGTGACGGACGCGCACGCCAACGATCACAACTACTTTAAGCCGTTGGTAGAGGCCACGTCTCAAAACTTCACCATGCGCCAAGTGAGCGCGGATAAGGCGTATATCTCAAGCAAGAATCTACAGGTTGCCGTTGACGCCGACGCCGCGCCCTACATTCCTTTCAAGGTCAACACGAAGGGCAAGGGTAAGAACACCAGCGACCTCTTCAAAAAGATGTTTCACTACTACTCTTACAATCAAGAGCAGTTTATGCGGAACTACCACAAGCGCAGCAACGTCGAGTCAACCTTTCACATGATTAAGGCGAAGTTCGGAGACTCGCTTAGAAGCAAGACGCGGACGGCGCAGATAAACGAATCGCTTTGCAAGGTGCTATGCCATAACATCTGTTGCTTGATTCAGAGCATGTATGAGTTGAATCTAAAGCCGAAGTTTTGGAGCGTGGCGGCGTGAGAGTCGCCGTCAACCGTTGAGCCGTCGCCTGATAGTGTCAATCAGCCCGCCCAAGTCATAAGGCTTTTTAATGACTTGGGCGGGCGTCCCCTTGCGATGTTCAAGCGAGCGGGCGAAGTCTTCCAGTTCCGCGCCCGCCAGACCTTCATCGAAAATCAAAAGCGAGTAGTTGATTGCGCTCTTGAGAAACAGACGGGCTTGATTATCGTCGGGACAACGAACAATCAGGCAATCCTGTAGCGCATTACCGAGAAAGCGAAGCGGCGCGAGGTCGGCGACGACGTAGAGGATGCGGTGTGAAGACATAAGGCGGTGAAACGTGGCGCGCGGTCTGGTATCATGCGCGCGTTCTATTTGAAAATTTAGGCAACGGGACGGATGCGTAGCTCACCAACAGCCTCAAGCGAATGATGAGCATCGCCGTTGAGCATGAGAGGTTCATACTCACGGCGAAACAAATACGCGGCGGTATCCTAGTTGTATTTCCAGCTAGGCGCAAGTATCTGCATACCCCATCGGGAGGTCATTCCTGATGGGACGTTCCCCGCGTCCGAAACCTGAGCGGCTACCGGGCAAGCTACTGCAAATCCGCGTCGCGCTAGGGCTGTCGCAGAACGAGATACTTGCGCGATTGGGTCTTAAAGATAAGCTCTTGCGTGCGACCGTATCGGGCTATGAGTTAGGGACGATTGAGCCGCCGTTGCCGACGCTGCTCAACTACGCAAGGTTGGTAGGAATTTCTACGGATGTGTTGATTGATGACGAGTTGGATTTACCGGACAAGATGCCCGCCCGACGGAAGCGTTAACCCGGTGGATTGTGGGGCAGGAAATTTAATTGCGGGGCAAGAGGTAATTGCGGGGCAAAGCCATCGCCAGCGAATAAAGAGCGTGTAGAACTAAACCAACTCATTCACCGAGAGCTACAACAAACAGGGAAGATCAGCACCAAGAATTACAAAACAAAGGTGCTGGAAAACCGGAACGAACTCACCGGAGCGGAGCGGACTTTCGCGGGAGCGTACCACCAGGACGACGTTATCAGGTACACGACCGGGAGCAAAAAGCACGGCATCAGCGCGGGCGAATATGCGCGCGTGCTAACTACCGACGAGAAGACCAACACGCTCACGGTCAAGCTGGACAAGAGCGGGCGACAAATCAGCTACGACCCGAAGCGATTGCAGGGCGTGACGGTGTACCGCGAGGCCGAGCGCGAATTTTCCGCGGGCGACCGCTTGCAGTTCCGCGCTCCATACCACGCGGGGAAGCTGGCGAACGGCGAGCTGGGGACGCTTGAGAAAATCGAGAAGGGCAGGCTCACGGTTGCGCTCGATTCGGGCCGCAGCGTGGAGTTTCCGATTGATAAGAACCGGCATATAGATCACGGCTACGCCGTCACGTCGCACTCATCGCAGGGGCAGACGGTTAATCGCGTGCTCGTCAACGCCGACACGCGCGAGCCGGACAAATTACTCAATCAGCGAATGGCTTACGTTGCCGCTTCGCGCGCGGTGCTTGACGCTCGCATCTACACGGACTCAGACCAGCGACTAAGCACAGCCCTCGCGCGTCAGGTGGACAAGAGCACGGCGCTTGAGGCAAGGCGCGAAAGCCACGAAACGAAGGTGCGAAATGCCGTCGGGTTTATCACAATCGAGCCGACGCCCCCGCCGACGGCTCTGCCGGAACCACAGCCGACACAGGTCGAACGTCCGGCGAGGACAGAGCGGCCACCGGCGCAGCGTGCGCCGCAGCCGGTAAGGTCGCCGACCATGAGGCCCGCCGAGCCGCCTACGTTCGAGAGGGAGTTGCAAAAGTTCGCCCAGGAGCTTGCGTCGTATCAAACGCCGCGTAAGCCTCTGCCTGTACCTGCCACGCCGCCGGCGCTTCCCTACAGTGTAATCACTCCGGTTGACGGAAACAGGCCAGCCGCAGAGTTGAGCGCCGAGTTCGTGCAACTCGCAAACGCCAACTGTCTTACGCGCACCGGGGAGGAGATCATCGCGCCGGTGCAGAGAGTGATGCAGGCCAGTTTGATGAAAACAGCCGAGCTGCCGCCGATGCCGGAACAGCTACAAAGTATCGCCAAAGATTGTGAGGCACTGGGACTCACAGAGATGCCGGAGGTGGGCAGTGCGCTTGAGGCATCTCTATGGAGGGCATATAACGCCCCCAACCGTGCAGCGATATTAGAGACGGTAACTGCGTCGGTAGAATCTCGTCTCGCGCAGCAACTATCGCCGACGCGCGCAGTAGAACCGTCGTGCGGTAATGAGCCGTCGTTCGATTATGACCCCGGCCCGTCAATTGACTTTGATTGATGAAGCAGGGGATGCAAAGGCCCATGCCGACACGACCAGAGTGTAGGTAGTATTTTACTCCCTGATGATGGGTGTAAAATACTACCTACTACTCTGTGAACCCTTCGGGCAATGAGATTGAACCTTTCGTTCAATCTCATTGCCCGAAAGGTTCACAGGCAGTAGGCATAAATCAAAAGGCAAGTGCATTTAACTCGCATACACAACATACATATGCGAATCAGTAGTTGGAAATTTTCCATGTTGCAACCAAAGGACTTACGGAATCAACTTTCCCGGAATTGCCTTATTGAAGCCACTAAGTTGTTGATTCCTCGTAGCTGATTTCAACTACTGATTCGCATACATGCACAATGTATGTAGGGCACATGCATTCACTACCCGGCATTACATCAAGACCTGAGATTTGGACTCCGGCACGTCGTTTGTTGATGGCGCTCTCCGAGCTTTGCTCTTTATCCTTCTGAACGGAGATCGACACATGCCCGGATGGAATCAAAGATTTGACTTCAGCAGTATTGAGTTGTTCATCTGTCGAACAGCGAGCCTCATTTTTCTCGTTCTCACGATCCTCAAACTCCTGAAAACTGAGCTTCAATCTTGGTGATAAGCCCCCGCTGCGTTGAACAGGCCCCACTAAGATGCTTGCAGCTTCTAAGGTGAAGCAGGTACAGACGAAGGTGGCTTGAGAGATTGGATAGCCGCGTCTAATTGAACTATGGCGCTCACTGCGGCACTAAAGAGCGAGAGTGCCTGTTCGGAGGTCAGGGTTACTTCTGGATGCACAATCGGGTTGCGATAGAAATCTTTGATGTGAGAGAGATACGTAGTTACTTTCGTATCCGCCCCGTGGTTATTTAAGTCTCGGATGTAAGCGCCCCAGTTTCTACTTTTAGCCGATATATGCTTCCCCGTGAGCCTTAGATGGTACTCCCTAATCATGGATTCCACGGCCTTCAAGATATGAAATCCGGCGGCGGTCGATATGTTAAAGGCCAGGCATCTGCCGGCTTGCTGAATGTCATACACCGTCTCAGCAGACAACCGGGATTTGACATCAGCCGGCAACGCATTCTCGGCGCGTTCGATCAAGGCAGGCGTCGAGTAAATGCCTTTAGGAGTTACAGCATATACATCAATATCACGAGACTCATGCTCGAAGATGGTTTCAAACTCGGTGCGTTTGCCGATTATAGTTCTTACCTGTCCCTCGTCGAGTTTCCTATCCCAATCAATCTCCTTTCCCGGCGGGATGAAGCTGTCCATCGTTGCTGTAATAGAGTTGATTAAGGTCTGAGCTGCTGCTTTCGAGAGCGGTAGCGAGACGTGTGAGTTTTCATCTATAAAGGTACGCAACGCCATCGAAGCATTTATAAAGGGCATAGAGAATTGGAGAAAAGTATCTCCCGCTTTAATGTCATCGAGATCGCGTAGTGCCGCCCCGAATTTGTAGAAAGCGAATTGATTAACCTTGTGCATGGCTGTCCTCAGATGTTTTCTTTTTCCAAATCCCTAAGCACATTCTCGGCTTCCTTAACGTCGCGCGTCGCCTCAGCCAATCGGCGTTTCGCGGCTTCCAAGCGCCGCCTCCAAATTTTAAGGTTCTTCGCCGTATGCTTCTCTATAAATCGGAGCACGCCTCGGCAGTGGTAGCATAAATGTCGGTCGCCCGGCTCCTGATCCACAATTTTTAGCGAATGAAAATCCGATGGCGTTGTGTGTCCACATATGGCGAGTACGTGACCATCATCTCGCCCGTCCAGTACGTGATATGCCCCTGACGTGTAGAAATAATGCATATGTTGTTCTCCGAATAGAAATAATAAAACCTTTAGCTGTAAAATGAGCAAGAGTATTCTAATGAAGGTGCCAGAAAGGTAAGGGTGAGTCGTAATGAGAAATTTAGAGAATGTGCTAAGTGAGGCTCTGAAGCTACCGCCCGAAGAACGCCGGCAGCTCGCCGCCCGACTTTTAGAGGAAGGTGACACCTCCAGCACCGCCCGGCAGGATGAAAGACTTGAAGCGATGCGCGCCGCCGCTGGCGATGAATTGTTCCTCTCCGATCTCACGGCCACGATGGAAGATTTCAGCCACGCCGACCAGGACGTGCAGCCCGCATGAGCGTCGAGCGTTGGAGCGTGTGGCGCGCAAACCTTGATCCGGTCGTCGGCTCCGAGCAAGGGATGACGCGCCCGGTGCTCGTCGTCAGCCAGACCGCCCTAAATGACATTCTGCCGGTCGTCAACGTGCTTCCCATCACGTCGCGCAAAGGCGGTCGTCGAATCTACCCGAACGAGGCCCTACTACCGGTAGGGACGACGGGACTCAAGTTAGAATCCATTGTGTTGTGCTACCAGATCAGGACGCTGGACAAGCGCCGGCTGGGGCGCGTGTTCGGGATGCTGGACGACGAGACGATACGGCAGGCGATAGTTGACGCGCTTACCTTTCAACTCGATATAATATGAACCCTCATCAATTGAGAAGCTCTTTTAACAATCTCTTCAAGAGCCTATGTAACGTGAGTTCGGGATAATTCTCTAACAGAGTCAACAACTTAACTTCTCAAACAGCTTGAAATTAAGCCAAATCATCGGCAACCGGCTAAAATTGCCTCTCAAATGGCATGATTGAAGGCAAAGAGTTTAGCCATTTTGGGAAGAGCCATTTATTTTCAATGACTTAGCTGATTCCTTATCCCGAACTCACGTTAGGTTTAAGGGTACAGCCACAAATGTAGATGGGATGGTCGAGCTTATGTCAGACGATGATTATGAAGAGGATCAGGATGAGGACGGCGATGACGATGGCGACGATGACGAGGAAGAAGATGATGATGGGAACGACGACGATGCTGGAGATGGTGATTATGACGATGACGATGATGATGAAGATGGTGAGAGCGATTACGATGATGACAACGAAGACGACGAAGATGATGAAGACGACGAAGATGATGAAGACGACGAAGATGATGATGATGAGCAGCGCAACGTAGCCGAATCCGAAGATGATGAAGACTTGGAAGAAATTAGAAGGCGGTTACGAGAAGAATTAGGAGCTTTATCAACATCTCAACAAAGAACAATTCAACAATCAACATCGAGTATGGATTCATGGATATATCGTGTTGCAAATGCCATTGCTCGAATTATTACAGCACCAGTCAGGTGGATTGTGGACGCTATTAGAGGTTTCTTAGACGGGCTTTTTGGTTAAGATCAAGGCGCTAATTTTTAGCTCACCAAAACCTATAAGGAAAGGACAACATCGTAATGAAGCAGGATAAATGGGATAAGCTGCTTGAAAAGTACAAATCCCAAATTGATACAAAAAATATTCCCAAAGAGGATGTTGATAAGATATTTGAGGAGCTTAAGCAGAGAGTAATGGGGGAATTAGATAAGCCAACCCATATCGCTGTTATAGGAAAGACGGGTGCAGGTAAGACTTCGACTATAAACGCTCTATTTGGGACGGACTGGAAGATCAGTCACGTTCGCGCTGCAACGAAACAGGAACAAGTATTCATCTATGAGGGTGAAAGAGGGAGATTGAAAATTTCCGATTTACCCGGATTCGCAGAGGATATAGATACAGAGGATTTGTATCGCAGGATGTACACTCAAGTTCTAAATGAATGCGATGTAGCCTTGCTTATACTAAAAGCTGATTCTAGGGATATGCTGGAGGTTCAACGATTTCTACGTGATGTTGTTAGCAAGAGTCTAAATAACTTATCCAAGAGGATGGTAATTGGTCTGAATCAAGTAGACATTGTTCAGCCAGGGCGTTGGCTAGATAAGCCAAACATACCATCGAGTGAGCAAGCAGCAAACATTGAAACTATAATTAAAGAGCGCATCAAAAGTATAAAAAAGGTATGCGCGATTAAGCCAACACAAGTAATAGCTTATTCGGCTGTTAAGCGTTTCCGATTGGTTCAGCTATTTGAGGCAATGATAAATTGCACGGTCGGAGAGGCTTGGGTACTAGACGCAAAAAAAAACATTGCTGACTACCGGGAATTGATTGATCCAATGTACTTGCCAAGAAAGTGAGGGAACTCCAATGTCTTACGATGATGATGATGATGAAGCAATCAGAAGACGAGTCGAAGAAGAGGTTACGGCACTAACAAAATCTCAACTTAGAACCATGCGTCAATCGCGGCAGGCGATGGAATCATGGATATATAGAACTGCCAATGCAATCGCTAGAATAATAACGGCTCCACTGCGATGGATTGCAGATGCCATTAGAGGCTTTTTAGATGGGCTTTTTGGTGGGTAAACGATAGTAAAATTTGCAGAGATTTAATCTCAAGGATAGATACAATATCTTGTGCTTCATGTGTTCGTGAAGAACGCCCGCCAATTGTCACGGCGGGCGTTTTCGCGTCGGAGAGCAGACCACAATAGATGGTGCTTTGAAACGAGCGCGACCGAGAGAGCCGCGAAGTTCAAACACAAAGCGCGACCGATAATGACCATCGAGTCCGCAACCTATCTTCAAACCTATTAGACATTACAGTTAAAATTCTCCGCTCGCCACTCACAGTCAAGTCCAATAAAACAGTGTGTCGGATATATCCTTATTGGTCAAAAGAGTCATTTTGACCAATAAGGAACCGAACTTGGAAGCATTGAATTGCTGAGAGTTCAATTCAGGTAGATTGGATAGCTTGAAGCTCTTTTAAGAGCGATCTAATTCCATGCTTTACCCCTGTGTGGAATAGTAGTACACCTTGTCGAGCGTGCTGCTATTCGCGCCAAACATAGAAATAGGGAGAGTTTTCGGCATGACTCAGGAACTCAATGATATAGGGCCGCTTATTCAGGAGATAAAAACACTAGCTGTAACCGATAAAGTGAAGATAGGAGCCGTTGCGATCCTGAATATCATTCCATTTGCGGGGGGCGCTATCGCATCGGTGATCGGTGAAATTGGAACCCAGCGTAGATTTGAAAAAGTCTGCGACGTACTTGCTGATTTAAACTCCGAGCTGGAAAGCCATCAAGTTAATCCTGAGAGTCATCTTTCCAAAGACCAGATTATCGAGGTAGTTCATGAGACTCTTCAGACGGCTGCGACCGCAAGCGACGAGCAGAAGATAGCCGCCCTGAAAAATGGCCTCGGCTACGTTTTTCTTGAAGACGACTCGTTCGAGCGTAAGCAATTGCTGCTTCAAATCCTTCGTGGCTGCACATCGCTGGAGCTTGTTGCCTTAGCCGCGCTTTACGACACGAGTGATCCATACGTCATACGTGAAGGCGGGCCACCATCATCATCCGACCCATTGATGTCACCATATGTCGTCCAATCTTCAAGTGCTATTCGGTTATCAGGTTCTCTAGGTGACTGGCGACCGATGAGCAATAGAGATGACTACAGCAAGGCAACGCTACTGAAGTTCTTGGCTGATCAGATTCAGTTGGACGAAGGAGCTACGGAAGGTGCGCTCAGGCTCCTTGATGGTAAGGGCCTTGCGAGTGCTGGGCCAAACCTTCAGAGGCGCGATTGTAAAGTTCTCCAATGGAGGCCGTCGAATAGCATGAGCATATCTACTACCGACGGCCTTATGTTTCCTATCAACGAGGTTCGCGATACTCCGCTAGAAACCAGTCGCACGGATTTTGGCCGCGTGTTCTTATCTTTTTGCCGGTATAGATAATGTACTTAATCTTAGTTGCGGCACACTCTTCAAATGGGTTGATAAGTAATCAACTAAGCCTACGCCCAGGGCACAGGGTCAGCGGGCGGTGCGTTGCTCATCATCTCACGCATAATATCCTCCAGCTCAATAATCCTGCGCGATTTAATCACTAATCCAAGATTCATCGGAATATCAGAAAACGCAATAGGGCGTTTATGAGTAGGCACATCCACGACCTGTATCTCACCTGTGGCAGTAAATTGCGGGCCGGCGTAAAGCACGCCTAGCAAGTGCAAACGTGGCTCTGACACAAACCGGCCAAGGCTTCTGTCTATGTATTCAGTCTCGTTATATAACACCACGGGAGAGCCGCTGGAGCCGGGGAAACACGCCGCATCTATCATAAACTCTTCCCTGCCATTGTAATGTAAGTTTGGATGCGTAGCCGTGACCCCTCTACGAACAATCGGCATGTTATTTACTTCATCCCATAAACCAATTGGATATCCGACCATAACCACTTCTTCGAGCGCAGTCAGCCCCGCCAACTGCTCCGCCGTCGGTATGGTCTGCTTACCCAGCGCGATGAAGTAAATGTGCTTGCGCTGGGCCTGATAGAACGTCCGCATCACATTGCCGAGAGGCAGGAAACATAGGTCAACGCCGGGGTCTGGGTGCTTGATCCAACCTGCTTCAAACTCTCCGAGACGAAATCGCTCACGCGCTCCCGGTATCTGCGCGCCGTCCTCGTCGGCTATGTTGAGATAGAAGTCTCCCCACTGAGCGCCCTCTACGACGTGCTTATTAGTGATAATTACGGGGACATGAGAATCGTCGGCGTCACCTTTTTGTAGGAACTTGAAGAAAAAGCCTGTCCCTACACTCATCTCTCCGGATAGCGTCTGACATTCAATGCGAATCGTGCAATGTGTTAGCTGATCCGGTACAGATAATATCTTCATCATTGATTACTCCCCTTCTCAGGCACAGTTATGGCTCCAGTCACATAATTCTACGAAAAAGTTCAAATGTGAAATTCATAAATGATGCCCTATATTGGTCAAAAGGTGTGTTTACCAATATGCTATCCTCACAATATGCCAGCCGTCGCCGCTAAGAAGAAATCGGCTAAGATCAACAAGAGCAGTACCACCGCGCCGAAGCTGTCAGAGCGTCAAGCCACGCGCGCACGTCGTAGCGAAACGATTAAGTTTGTCACGCTTGATGAGACGCGGCGACTGTTCGCGGCCATCACAGACAAACGAGACAAGGCTATCTTCCTGCTCGCTTACAGGCACGGACTCAGAGCCAGCGAGATTGGTTTACTTCGAGTGAATGACCTCGACCTCAAGCGGCTCCGCGTCATGCTCCACCGGCTGAAAGGTTCTCTTTCCGGCGAGCATCCGTTACAGGCGGACGAGGCGCGGGCGTTGAAGGCATGGCTTAAAAGTAGAGACACGGATTCTCCGATTCTCTTCCCTTCCCGGCGCAGCTTACCTATCAGCCGCCAGATGCTCGATGTCTTGATGAAATGGTACGGAGAGGAAGCAGCAATCCCGAAAGACAAGCGACATTTTCACGTACTGAAACATTCGATAGCAACGCACCTACTGGATGCGGGCGCGGAGCTACGTTTTGTGCAGGACTGGTTGGGACACTCGAACATTCAGAATACCGTAATCTATACGGCACTCGTCTCGACCAGCCGGGAGGCAAAAGCGCGTCAGTATTTTTTGAAGCTACCGCGCTTCTAATACGCGACCGATAATTGCCATTATGACCTTGCCCATTATTTTCAGCCGCGCGCTTTGGGTTTAGATGCGCCCCGCTTGGCGGGAGGTTGGGGCATTAACTTTCTGAATTTATCGGCTACCGCTTTGAGCATCGCCACGTCTTTAGGTTGCAGCTTGATTTCCTTACTGCTGACTCTGATCTCAACAGTTGGTGCCGCCGGCGAGTTGAAGAAAAGTCCGCGCGGGCGTCTCCACCCATAGCACTTCCCTTTTGAACTTCCCCATATCACTACTCTTATATTCCATATCGCCGAACGCGATACGCTCGCCGTCCACGATAGTCCTAAAGTCTCGGTTGGTAGCAAAGCGGAGATTGAGTGATTGAGTGAAAAACGCGAGCCGCACGGTCGGAGGGGCGGCGGTTAGATTCTTCCCCTTATAGGTGAACAAGGCTACCAGCTCTATTGTTTCGTATGTCTCCGAAAATCCGCTTGGGACTTTATACCTCTCTAAGACGGTCGAGGCAGACACTTGGGTTTCATCCTTAAAGCGATCATACACAGTCCCCACTTCCGGCGTTGCCGATGCCTCCTGCGCGAGCGCGACATGGCACGCCGCGACGAGTAGGAAAATCACAGACGCAAACTTGAACATGACAATTCCTCCACTTCGGGCGTTAGGCTACTTGCTCGCGTACTTCATGCCTCGTTCCACACTGTAAACATATCCATGAATGAACCCACCGATCTAGCAGCTCTGGATATTTCTTTCTAGCTTTTGCACACCGGATAATATCCCAACTTACAACCACGGAAGCTATGACGAACATGATCGCATTGACTACTAAAGCCTTCCGTATCTCACTATAATCCAATCCCCTCCTCTGATAAATATTGACCAGCCATACCAACGTTGAGAAGAACAGAAAACCGAAGACTACCGCCAAGAGAGGAAAAGGTTTTTCCGGCGGCGCGGTAATGTTAGCAACGCTGTTTCGATCAGGCTTTATCAGCAGACCCAGAGAGCTGAGAAGTAAAAGTTTGACGACGCTATTCCAGGAACTAATGCCGACGTTGTGTGAGGCATGAGCCATCTCAAAGGTTTTTATGTTTTGTGAGCCGCAGCGTGAGCATTCCATATCTTTATATTTCTCCCTGCGCCTGTTACTTCTTTCCCCTTCGACGCGGCTTCGGCCATGCATCGAGGTATGCCTCTGCACGCTCCAACGCCTCGCGCATCTCGCCTTTGTTCCATGGCTTAGACAGGAAGATATGGACGACGCCGGCACCAACTTCCGCCAACACCTCCCCGACCACAATCGTGCCCGACAGCAGCACGCGAAAGGTCGAAGGGCAACGCCGCGCCGCCTCGCGCAGAAACTCCGTGCCCTTGACCTCCGGCATAAGCTGGTCGCTGATGATGATCTCTGCCGAGCAATCGGCGAGCATCCGGCGGGCTTCGTCGAGTGAGATAGCTGTGTGTACGTCGTACTCTGCGCCGAACATCTCGCGGAAGAGTTCGAGGTGTGAGGCGTCATCATCGAGGTAGAAGATTGATCTTCTCAATCCCATCCCTGTACTCCTTGACAATCGCCACGGCGAGGCGCTGGCGGGGCTGAGAGATGAGTAAAAGCGTAGCTCTCGTGCCCTGCGGGTGAAGCCGCACATATCGCCGAGAATTATTACGTGGTCGTGAGCTAAAGAGCGGCCTGTCGCTCAGCAACGTCCAACGGTGAGTGCCCGGTGCGCCGAGAGCCTAAGTCAGTGGAGCAAAACGAGAAGACTTTGACAGACGAAAGGAAGTATAGCGCGCCGCGAACAAGGGGGCAATTAAGTGATGGCTGAATAAGTGAACGGGGATGCCGGCTCTAGGAGCGGCATCCCCGTTCGATTTCGGGCACTGTCCTCACCCCAGCAACCGATGAGCAGCAAGGTTCACCTACTACCCGATTGCCCGGCATGGTAAACAAAATGGGGATAGGGCGCAAGCGGCGGCGAAGGGCAGGACGATCATAGCTTTAAGGTAGGGGTGAGTAGGAAGGTTCTTACCCTCATTAACGCCGGCGTTCTTATTACCGCCGCCTGCGGCAATTGGTCAAAACTACCAGCTAAGAACACTCGACATGCGGGCTTAAATGATAACTCACTTACACAAAATTGCTATTCAGGCTAAGCACCTGAACAAAAGTTCTCAGGTGTTTAGATTTGATTTTCGTTCAGCCAGATGGCGATTTGAACGATTCTTTATACCGGAAAACTTATGATCTAGTGCTTATCTTGTCTTATTTAGGTTTAGGCGACACGTTTTTATTTAATTGCGTAATCTTTTCTTCTATTTGCTTACGGGTGCTTTGCGGCGCTACATTTAGAAGCTTACTTAATTCTAAGTTAACTCTAATGGGTTTTTTATCTGGCCCCATTTTCTTATCAAAGAATTCCACGTTTTCAAGGGCAACCAGCGTAAACCGTTCATCTACTATACTTGATTTAACTATGCGCCAGCCTTCCGTATGCCCTGCTTGCGCTAACAGTCCGGCCAGTTGAATCTGAGCTACCTGATCTTGCAACTTAGGCAGACGTTCAACCGCGATAGGTGCCCATCCGACCTCATTCAGCTTTAATAATGACCTTGCGGCAGTTACCGCGACAACTTCCCTATCATCTGAAATGGCAGAGTTCAGGGCTTGCACCATACTTTTTGTTTTCGGAAACCTAGGCAGCAGTAAAGCCGCCCGACTTGCAATTAACAAATCTTCATTCTTTAAAGCCTCAGTCAGCGATTCCGCGTTGATCGCAATGCCGGCATGTATGAGCGGCGCTGTTAAGCGTTCCTCCATTTCGGTCTGTCCATCACTCCGCGTTTGGCAATCTGCTCTTAAGATGAATAGCCCTACTATGAATGTGCAGACCATGACGTTAAAGAGAATTTTAGTTCTCATAGAGTTTTCTACCTTGTATGACGGCCTCATTATGCTATTGATAGTTTACCCTCGTCCAGCCCTCCTACGCAGGGCGAACGCACGTAAAAAGTTATCTTGCTGATGACGTAGGGATTAAACGAATCCGCAAACGTCATTTGAAACTTTGAATTGTAAGTATCTCAACTGCTTACAAATTTAGATGCGTTTGCCCTGCCCTCCTACGGAATTGGTATGGCATTCCTAATCGGCGCGTACTGCGGATTGGAAACCCCATGAGCGAATGTTTCGGCACTCGGGATTTCTGCTGTGTCCGCGGCATTGTGCCGGTTTGTAATTGCCGTATCCAACGTAGCGGTGATTTTAGTGACAGCCGCTGTGCCCGTCGTGGTAGTGCTGTCGGTACAGTTGAAGATCACACTTACCGTTGATGCTTCGACATCGTTGCTCTCGAACAAGCCCATTTGATTTAGCCAGAACGATGCCGAATAAAAGTGGCTGACGTGGGCTTCCTCATGGTTTTGGGTAATAAAATCTACCCAGTAAGAACGCCTTCGCGGGCCTTCTCCAGAAAGGCCGGCAGTGTTCAAGTCATCTCGTGCTTCAGTATGCGACTCAGTCAAGTTCAACCCTGCCGCTAAGGGGAACGGACTTGGGTTACCCGTCGGTAAATTAATTCTCCCTTGAGAATTGGTTCCCAGCTTATAGGAATGTGACACGTCTCCTAGACGGAAGACCCACCTGTCGGAAGCAAAGAATGGATCGACATGGTATGTCGGCCTTACCACACCCTGCACTCCAATGGTCACAACTGTAAGTCCGAAATTTGTTCCCGGATTAGCACTCCCGCCAGAGCTAAATGTCTTGGGCGCATTGACGGCAGCAGCCGGTGGAGCTGTGGCATCAATCACGTGTATAAGTACTGATTCCGAGTGGCCGTCAACGGTCGCCGTAACATCGGTGTCCGCAGCGGAGGATGTATTAACGATGCGATGCAGGTTATCTGATCCAGCAGTTCCCCCGGTCCAAGTAATTAACGAAGGATCAGCGCTCGCAGGGTCTAGGGTCGCAGTTATAGTTACGTTTCCGCTGCCTTTTAGTGCCAAGAAATGTGTCGGTTTGCCGACTTCTTGGGTGCCAGTTGAAGTCAATGTAACTGATACCACCACGACTTCAGCTTGGGCCCCCTCCTCATCAGTACTCACATAATAGCAGTCACGCCCGTCCCACGTGTAACGACTTTGCATACCGACAAATCCGTCCACAAAGGCTGACCCCGTTGCCGCGCCCGTGAATGTAGTGGTATGCGCCTCACTGGGATTGAGCGTACCCATTGCATTGTCCGCCAACGTCCACGTTGCGACGACGCCGTATGGGCCTATTGAGTAACCTGAGTCATAAGATGCTATCTCCCAAATGGAAACATTTGCAAAACCGTTCATGATGATGGGCGGCGGGAATGGGTTAATGGATGCCCCGTAATAAGGTGGGCAAGGGTCGTTACAACTGTAACTCGTGCTAATTTGTTGAGAGCGGCTCACCATCTCCGCGCGTCCGATCAGGACTTGCTTTCCCTTCGTATCGCCGCGCACGGCCCACTTAAACTGTCCCAGCGACTTGTCCTTCGCCATCTTCTGGCGTTCTCTGTTCTGCTCCTGCCTTTCGCGAACCTCGCGCATGTCGAAGACCGCGGTCTCGCCCGGCGCGAGCTTCCGCGCGTCGAGCAGGTAGTGCCCGCCGCTGTAGTTAATCTCCCCCACGAACTCCGCCGGCTCGTCGGTGATGTTCGTGATGTAGACGACCGTCGTGAAGTCTTGAGAAACCTTCCAAGGGTAAGAGCCGGTCATGGCGCGCGCCGGCCCAGAGTCGCGCAGTGGGGCGTCATAGCTCACGCCCGTCCCGTCGATGCCGTAGAGTGACCCGATCAGGCTGCCAGGCTCGCCGCTGTTGGTGACTTGAATGCTCACCACATCTAAGTCCTGCCTGTTTCTTGCAGCGAGTGATAAAGGGGTGAGATCAACCTCAGTAGTCTCGTGAGGCTCCAAGGTAACATTGGGCAAAGTGATGGAATTCGCTGCACTGGTGCCCCCCGATGTAATGAACTTCGGTTGGGCCGTAATAGGAGATGTGCTTGTATTCTTGAGTATCATGTGTGGGGTGACGCCGGCCAACCGTAGGCCGTTGGCAAACAGGTGAGGCTGCTTCGTCCGCTTCGTATCGTAGAACCGGATCACACTGTTGAATGAGCCATCTTTAGACGCTATCACGCCGGTCGGAATGATGCTGCCGGGCATTCCGGTGATGTTTATCGCCACGGACTCAGGGCCTCCGGCTCCGCTCATCTTGTGGCGAATGATGCCTGTCGCGTGCGGTTCCAAACTGAGCGTTTGTACATCTCCATTGCCAAAGCTCACCATCGCGCTCGTGAGAGCATCAGTGACATTGCCGAGCGCGATTATTGCGGTACTCTTTCGCGGCATCCACCACGCCGCCTCTTGAACATCCGAACGCAGTTCGTCCTTCACGATGAAGAACTCATCCACGCTGCCACCGCTGTTGATACCTAGCAGCCTGAACTGCGCCCACATCTCACGCGCGATGCCGTAATAAGACAGGGACAGGCCACCCCAATCATGCTCCTCGCGATGGCCTGCCGGCAGCAACTTCTTGAAATCTACATAGCGGATCTCTGCTGACTGCACGAGTATGGGGTCGCCGATGACTGCCGTACCATCAAGTTTATAGAAGGTCGGCGTGACTTCCATCTCCTTCGGGCTGCGTGAGTTGAATACCAACTCGCCGCCCTGCGCCTCTGGCAAGTCGGTTAGCGGGATGTAAAGCACTTGATTTCCCGGCGGCGAGCAATTAGGGCAGTCACGTCTCTTACCATATTTCTTCTCCTTTTGCGGAGTCGCATTCTTGTTAACACCCGCAGTAAGACCACCTGACTTAGCGGTGGCGCTAAACGCGCCTGAATTCGAGATGAAGGCGGAGTATCCGAGAAGGCACACAATCAGCGTGAAAGCTATGACGTGCCGAGTAAGGATCAAAGGCCGAGATGCACATAGAATGCTTCGCATGAGTGTTGCCTTTCGTGTCTAAGGTAGTGAACGTGAAGTTGACGGAGCCTATGAGGGGTTTGTCAACGAGATTCGGGGCCATTAACCTTTCCATGCTCGGTGACGCAAACATATACTCGCCACCCTCTTTCCTGTCAATCATTATTTAGGTGCCTTTAACTGAAAACATTGGACTTAAGACTATCTGCTGTAATTGCAGCGCATTCTCTGCCACTCTGCTGTCACTATTAACGTAGTGCGGAACGAAAACAGTAGACCGAGCCGACAGGATGAACACAGATTCGCGCCACGAACCTAGCGCCCACCCCACAGCTTGATTGTCAACGAATCAGAGGCCGCCGCGCCCCTTTACGCGACGGCCAGCGGCACAGCCCGCCCCGCCCAAGCGCGGACGTGCCAGCGTGAGACGTGCGCCCCACGCACGTCTCTTTTCAATTCGACGAGGCCGCCGCACCGCCTCACCCATACCGCGGCGACCCCGGACGGCACAGCCCGCGTTCCTTCCCGCAAGCGTGCCAACTGGATAGGCGCAAGCAGACGAATGCCCATCACCAAGCCTTTTACTTCGCGCCAGTCTGCTCGCCTTCTCTTCCCTTCTCAATGCTGCCGTGACTTGCGAGCCAACAGGCGCGCGACCGTCTCAGTAATTAAACCCACATCACCCGGCTTTCGCAGGAACGCATTAGCGCCAGCTCGCCGCGCTTCCATTTCCACCTCATCGCCGGAGAACATGATGATCGGTGTTTGCTGCCGATGCGCCATTGCCCGCGCTTGCCCTATCAACTCAACTCCGGTTGTGTCTGGCAGCCTGTTATCGAAAATCAGCACATCGAACCGCTCGCCGCTTTCGAGCTTCGTCAGCGCAGCCGCGCCGTCGTCGCACGTCTCGACCGACCAGCCTTCATCATGCAGCGTTATGTTTACCGCTTCGGAGACAAAGCGATCATCTTCTACATGAAGGACACAGACAGCGCGCGTCTCTGAGCAATCCTCATCGCCGCGAAAGATCAAACTGCTTCGGCGAGGCTCTACCGGCGTCCGCAGTTGCGCGAGCGTCGTGTGACGCCCCTTACGCTTGAGCATCGAATCCAAACTCTGGCGACCGATGCCGAGCAGTTCAGCCGCGCTAGAGACGACGCCGCCAGCCTCTCGTAGCGCCCGCTCGATTATGCGAGCTTCATAGCGTAGAACCGCGTCAAAGAAGTTAAAGCCCTTCCACGACGGCGGCGCGGGGAGCGAGCCGATGAGAAACAGCACGCGTCGAGAGGCGGTCAGCAGCCGGTCTTTACTTTCTCCATTGCCGGAGCGTGAGAGCAGATCGGCGGCGCGGTCATAGGTTGCGCTTAGGTCTTGCGCTGAAAGGCGCTCGCCTAATTCTTCGATGATGGTGAGCGCGGCCAGCCCCGCGGCTTCTACGTCGCCTGCGCTCCGCGCAACCTCTATGGCGCGTTGCAGCGTCAGGCGCGCGACCCCGTGTCTACCCGTGCGCGCGAACACGATTCCGTGCGTGGTCAGAGCTTCGGCTAATAGTGATTGCTCGCCGCCTTTTTCGAGAATCTGCACAGCCGACCGGACGAGTCTTTCGGCTTCAGTAGTTCGCCCTTCAGCCAGCAGCACCTTTGCGCGCGTATCGTCCACCTGCGCGGTGTGTACGTTGTCTTTCATGCTGGTAAAAAGAGCTTGCGCGCGATCAAGGTGTTGGTGAGCTTCAGGAAACTTGCAGGCCGTGCCGAACAACATACCCAAGTTATTCTCGACGCAGGCTTGATAGCGTCTGTGTCCGACCTGCTCGAAGTAGAAACTCGCCGCCGCGAACTCTATGAGCGCGCGGTCAATGTAATCCTGACGCTTTTCCGCAGCACCGAGATTTTTCAGCACAAATCCAAATTGGTTATGAAACTTCCCCTTGTGCGCGTTGTTAGTGCTTTTCTCGAATAAAGGTGCAGCCTCAATATCTATACGCAGTGCGTCGTTGTATCTCTTTAATGACCCCTCGACAATGGCGAGACGGAGCAAAGTTATTGCTCTAATTTCACTGTCGGCAGGTAGCCGGTTTAACGCCTCTTGCAATATCACGCGCGCCTCATCGAATCCTCCTTGTCGCCAATAGCAATAACCTAATTCGGTTTGTGCCTCCCCTATCTTCCCCGTATCCTGTAGAGCCTCAAATTTCGTTATGCTTTCGGTAATCAGATTCTTGGCCGTCTCCTGCGCCCCCTCAATCTGCTTTGTGCTGCCGAGCCAGCCCGTGAGGACGCCAGCGCGTAATAACACTTCCGCTGCCGTTGGCTCGTCCAACTTATCTACAACAGGGCACTCACCAACGCGCGACCACAGATCGCCCATCGCATCACGCGCGGCGTCATAGTTCCCTACATCCTCTAATTCCCTAGCGAGTTGGCACCTGAGCCGCGCCCGCTCATTTGGGGGAAGTGTTACATCAGCTATGCGGTAAAGTAGCTGATTCGATATGTTCATGTGAGGATTACCTCTCTCGGATTGTTGGTAATCGTGCGGAGGCGAGTCCTAACGTGGCGGGTGTTAAGATTCGCCGTTGCAACTCGTCGCGGGCGGTCAGGCCAAGACTTCACTCCAGCCGCCCATCTCACAGCAGGTTAGTAAGCTTCAGGAGAACAACATGAAAAACTTACGCCAATTCTGCGGTGCGTTAGTGTTTACTCTCGCGCTCACCATCCCGGCTTTTGCTGGAGATATACAAACCGGCATCACGACGCCGCCATCGCAACCTGCACAAGCAGCTACGACGAAAGGCGACATCCAAAACACCATTACGGGGCAAGCGGAGACGGGTAGCAGTGAGGCTACCGCCGTAGATTCAGCCACGGAGATTGCGCTGAACCTGCTCCAGAGCGTGCTGTCTCTGTTCTAAGCAGCTCACTCAATTTCAATTAACCCAGGCTGCCGAGAGCCAAGAAATCGGCGGCCTAAGTATTCGTGTGCCTGTACCAGCTTGGAACTTCACGCCGGAAAAGCCGAGAGTGCAAGGAAGTCCGGCGCAGAGGCGCAAGAAGGGAAGATTAACCCTCTGTTACACCTAAAGCAATAACTCTTTTCCCTCTAGGTTTACTGTTTCATTAGACTTAGAGAATCTTGCAACAAATTCAGCGCGGGCAGTTCCAACATTCGCCGAGCAAAGCCACGAAGCCCACGAAACGAAGGTGCGAAATGTATTGCTCGACTTCGCACCTTATGTTAAAAAGCCACTTAATGAGCATGAAGAAAAAAGAAGCCGCTGCCTATCTCGGTATCTCTACTCGCCAAGTTGAAAACTATGCCCGCGCCGGGCGCATTAGCGTTCGGAAGGAGCGGGGCAAGACTGGAGATGTATCAGTCTATGACGAGGAAGAATTGCGCGGCCTGAAAAATGAACTGAATGCCAAACGCGGAGTGATTCAGGCTGCGGTAGTGCGCGAGCCAGCAACAACCGCCGAGGCCGAACCGCACCCCAACGGCGACGACCTCGAAAGCTCTGAAGTGGTGCGCGCCTTTGCTTCGCAGCTTTCGCGCCTCACTCCGCAGGAGTTTATAGCCCAACTCGCCGCTGCGATCTTGAAGCAGGCCGAGCAGAAGCAGCTTGAGGCAGGGCAGGGGCAGAACGAGCCAGAACAGAGCCAGCAGAAGCCAGAGAAGCGCCAGCGTAGCCCCAATGAGACGCCAATCAGCGATCTTGCTGCGAAGCCCCTTTTGACGAGAGCCGAAGCCCAACGATACACCGGCTTGAGCAGGGAACTACTACGCGAGGCCATCAGGTCGGGCAAGGTGAAAGAGATAAAGCTAGGCCATGCCTACCGTATGAAGAGAGCAGAACTGGATAGTTACGTAGGAACGCTATGAAGCTAGAATCTACGCCCCCTGTAGAATCTACAGGGGGCGTAGATTCCACAACAACCACGTACTTTGAGGAGCGGAATCACGTACTTTGAGGAGCGGAATCACGTACTTTGAGGAGCGGAATCACGTACTTTGAGGAGCGGAAAAAGGGCTTAAAATGAAGAAACTGCTTGCTTTATCAGACCCTAGACTGTATTAGACTGTTTTAGACAACAACAACAGGGATTTGTTGTTGTTGATTTCTTCTCAGAAGGGCGACCCAATGAGCACACAACTTGAGCTACTCCCACAGAACACCATCAGGATTGAAACGGCACTCTCACGCTTTCCCGTTCATAAGTTATCGAAGAAGGGAAACATTAACATAGAGATTAGCGAGCGAGATCATACCGGCCAGATTAAAACGAAGTGGGAAGTGACTTACAACAACAAGCACGGTCAGCCCGGCCAACTCGCCTACAAAGTTGATACCCTCATCGTTAATCGGAGGATAGACGACGAGCGACCATCAATCCCGAAGATACTTCAGCTAGGAAGTCTCAGCGAGATTTGCCGTGAGCTAGGGATGCCGGCGAGCGGAAAGAACACGAATCACGTCAAAAAAGCCCTTCGACAAAATGCCTTCGCGGGCATCACCGCAAAGATAACTTACAGAGCAACCAACGGAGCGGAGCGGAGTGTTGAGGCGGACTTTACGCGTTACAGTGTCATTTTCACTGGCGAGAGATTTCCAGACGGCAGGAAGGCAAACGCGGTCTATCTGATTCTGAATGATGTTTACATGAAGGTACTGAACGAGGCACAGACCCGCCCCCTCGATTACGATTATTTGCGCGACCTCTCCCCGGCAGCCCAACGATTTTATGAGTTGATAGGCTTTCAGATTTACGCCGTCCTGAAGCACGAGCGACCGCGCGCCCGACTTTCTTACTCCGACTTTTGCACCCGCGCGCCGCAGACCCGTTATCTGGATTGGGAACACGTCAGAAAGCAGATGTATAAGGTTCACGCTCCACACCTGAAATCTGGATACTTATCACGCGTCGAATTTCAGGAGCAGCCGAGCGAGAGCGGACAACCAGACTGGATAATGCTTTACACGCCCGGTCGAAGGGCGCAGGCCGAATTTCAAGAGGCCAACAGGAAACCTCGCCTACTACCGCGACTGCAAGCCGCGAAAGCTGCGAAACAGAGCCGCGAAACCCCCGAAGCCTTGCCACCGATCACGACCGAGCCACTACCCACCGCCGCGATCCACGAGGCCGACGATGCCAGCGAGCAGCTTGTTAGTAAGCTATTGAGCTTCAATCTGGCAGAGGCAACGGCCAGAGAATTAGTCCGCGACTACCGGAAATCGGTCGAGCTTCAGCTACGCGCTTTGCCCCACCGGAACACAGGGAAAATCAAAGACCTCGCCCCCTGGCTGATAAAAGCCATTAAGGAAAATTACGAGCTGCCCGAAGCGATGAAACACACGCTGGAGAAGGAACAAGAGGTTAAAAAGCAGTTAGCCAAGCGCGAGGCCGAACAGACGCGCCAGAGGCGCAAGGACGCGCTACAACCGGCCTATTACGATTTTCTGAGGAGCAGGGAAGGGGAACACCGGAACGAGCGCCACGAGGCGTACATTGCCTTTTCAGCGAAAGAGGCGGGCGAGCGGTCGGAGATCGAGAACAGCCGGGTCTATAAGCCAAAACTGAGAGGGAAGTTACTGAGCGATTTCGACCACGAGGAAGCCCATCTTGACCGACTCAGAGAGTATTTCCAAGACCCGACGCTCGATGAATGGTTAGAACTCAATTCTGATGCGTGATAGGTAAACTAGACGTGCGCGAAACACGAATCAACTATTTGTTTGAGGCGATCCGGCGTCAGCGGCCCCCGCTCTTCAATCTTCTTTTTCAACTCCATTTCGCGCATCATCGCTGACATCATCTGGTACATCTTGTCCGGCTCCCACATGCTCTTAATCTCATTTTTATATAGGTCTTCATAGCTCCCACTAATACTGATCTTGACGGTACTTCCGACAACGATTCCTGCGCCCTTGAGCGTCTCGCGAAGAGGTACGGAATGCTCCCCGTACACCAGCTTATAACTGAAAGACCGCGCATTCCCATCTCCGGAAACTCTTTTCTCCACGGCAGGGAAATCGTCGAAACTATGTAGTCTATCGTGCGGTCTGCCGTCCATTCCAGATCACAATTCATGCGGAAAAATTTGTCGAATCGGGTGGAGTGCAGATAGATAAATTCGCTGTCGGAAACTTCCAGATCGGGCCACGGGTGGACGAGCTTTTCCCCTGCTAGTTCCGCGGCCTTAGCATCCCTCCCGAACACCTCCAAAAGCTCCTCCAGACCGGCCTCATAGTCCCCACGAAAATCAGCAAAGCGCCGGTGATCGAGCAACGGAGGAATGTCACAATCTTCGACTAAGACGGTCAGGAGAAACGTGCCGGCGGAGGCGACCTGTCGCATTAAAGCGGCGTTCATTTCCTCCCGCACCCACTTCGATTCTACCGCGGCGGGGGAGAGCACGATCAGGAAATATTTGGCCTCGGAAATGCCGCTGTTGATCTTCCCCGGAATGCTGTCTCCGAGTCTGACATCCAGCTTGTCATACCAGACGGGTACGCCCTGCGCGGCCAAATCTGAGACGAGCCGATCAACGAAATCCTTGTCCTTACTCGCGTGAGAAATGAAGACTTTTCGGGAGCCGTTTTCCATCATTTACTCGCTAACTTTTGCACCACATTTATGGGGCAAATTGAACCGCAAAAATCGGCAATGAGAACTCATTAAAAGCGGCTCCCGAAACTTATATCAGATGCTAGCTTGATGCCACGTTTTCGGCCCAATATCCCGCCACCTTTTTTGTACCTTCCGACACCTCCGCGACCGAGCAAAATCCCGCCCCGAAAATCAATCTTACTAAGATTAAAAATTCAAAGCTACGAACATTGAAACCCCCTCTTCATATTACGAAAAAGAGGCAGTTCGTACTACGAAACTCACTACCGTTCTATAGGTGGAAAGAGCGAAGGTCGAGGGGCAAGGCTGCTATGCATCCGAATTTTTTACATACGTCACCCCAATTTTTGGAAGGCGTCACGTTACGAATGTTACACATAGCAAAACATTGTTATTGCACGTGAGGGCGGGAATGTGTTACGGTTGTTACATGGTAGTTTTTTGACTTTTGAAGGTGAGTTTCCTATGAATCAGAACGGGCAGGCCGGTAAGAAGAATAAAACCCAACTGATAGGTTTTCGGGTGGATGAGGATGCTTTCAGCGAGGTCGAGAACCGCGCAATTCTGGCGGGCAAGACGCCCAACGATTGGTGCAGGGATGAACTGCTGGTGAAGCTCGGCGACGGCCCTATGCTGACTGCTAATGAGGAGCTAATACACACCGAGATCATCAGGGTCGGGAACGTACTGGCGACCTTCCTTAACC
>MWWH01000030.1_pt1 | contig 29634 bp, 30 predicted proteins | sample 1047231 | NCBI WGS metagenome assembly MWWH01 (sample SAMN06349967, study PRJNA376086) | soil metagenome | isolation source: MG3-2 sample Antarctic (ecotone) soil | place: Antarctica | collected 2015-01-13 | reverse complement strand
GACGAAAGACTCTGCATAGTGATCTGGATGCCTTTCTCTTCCAGCCACACTTGAACTACCGAACATTAGTTTTTGATAAAGCCTTATCGACAAGGATGGTGCAGAAGATCGTGGCCAAGTGGGGAGGTTTCACTGGAGTGGGCGACGTCTCGCCACACGACTTGAGGAGGACGGCGATCACCAGGGCGCTCGACTCGGGACTCACCTACAGGCAGGTGCAAATGATGAGCAAACACAAGGATCCGAAGACCGTCATGCGCTACGATCACGGCAGAGAGAATCTAGATCAGAATGCTGTCAACTTCCTCGAGTATGAGGAAACGTAGTTGCGGATGAAGGTAATGCAGAGTCATCCTGGAGCCTGCCTCTTATTTTGTCGTCACAGGTAGTTAGGCACATTCAGTTTGTCGACGAACGCCAGTACCTCAGCATACGCCTCCGCGAAAGGGATGAAGGTACTACGCGTAGTCCCCACCAGCTCCTCGTACCCTTCGGCGGCCCTCTCCTTAATCTCCTGGTTCCTAAATGCCTCCCGCGAGACCGGGACGGAGCGCGCGGCCGCTTTGCGGATGAGATATTCGGCCACCTTCGCGTGGTCCAATTCCTCCCCGCCTCTCAGAATGACGGCAATGTCCAGCATATCCTGGCGTCGCGAGCGGCTGCGAATCGGCTGCTGCAGGAGGGCCCGCAACTTCTCCGCCACAATGTCCTCGAGGGTGGAAACCTCCAGCGGGTACGCGGCATCTATGTCGATCCCGACGGACGCGCAGATCGGCTCGTTGAGGCTGATCTCGACGGGCACCACGGCGGAGACGTCATCGCCGCGCTCAATCTTCTGACGGCTTCGCAGATCGTCCGGCAGGGCGTAGCCGACCTTTACGTCGTAGGTGATGAAAGTCCTGTTCTCTCCCGGCGGGTTCTGTCTCACCCTCTGGACCCTGTAGGCAATCCCTGTCTCGCGGCCAGCGCGCGACAGGCTGGCCGTCATCAGGTCCCGGATGCGTTCTGCCCCTAGATCTGTCTCCCTCGCCGAGAAGTCCAGATCTCTGGTGCTCCGGTTGGGCTGCCAGACGAAGTCGAGCGCGTTCCCGCCCTTTAAGACCAAGGTCTCGCTCAGCGCCTTCGAAGAGGCGACTGCCCGCAGCACGCCGTACTGGGCGAAGCGGAACCGCGCCTCTCCCACCGACAGCCCCGCCTCCCCGGCCCATTGCGCCGTCTTGGCGAAGGAAGTGGGGTACAGATTCTTCAACCGGCCCCCTCGCTGAGAGCGCCCGTTGGCGCGTTGATCGACAGCTTCCAGCGCTCGCTGAAGGTGGGCGCAAAGGGCGCGCTCCCGAGCAGCCTGCTCGAACCCCCGCGCTTCGCCTTCTCCGGCCACTTGCTGACGGCCGGGCTTGAGATCCCCAACTCCTCCAAAATGAACCCGGCCCGCTGTCTGAGCACGGCGACGTCGAAGAACTCAACGTACCTGACGACCTCATCTAGGTCGATCAGGTCCCGGTAGCCAGCCCACGTCCTGAGCACACTCTCGAAGCCGCCGCACCATTCAGGCTGGAGCAGCCCGTCAAGCAGCGTCCACTCCGGAGTAGTGACGCGGACCGGGTAGCCGCGCGGCGAGTACTCTCTGGAGCCGAAGAGGCGGTCACCTGAGACCCGGTGCCACCTGACTAGATGGCCGAGAACCTTATCTGCGGCGCGACCCCGAGCGAGCGAGAGCCCCTCCCAGTCTTCTGGCGCCGTGCCTGGGGGCAGCATCCCGCCCGAGCCTCGGCCCGGGATTGTCGCCTGAGTCTCCTTCGGCAGATCGTCCGTCATGTTATGGAAGGCCATGGCTGAGTGATGGCTGATCGTAGCGAAGGGGTGGAGTTCCATCAGAACTTCTGCCTCCTCGACGGCTTCCGGGCGCGCGTAAGGCAGCGTCACCAGATAGAGATTGGAGAGATCAGGGATTTGCTCAAGGTCGCCTTTTTTCGCCAGGCGCTTGAGCAAGGGGTGGACGTCATAGACGCTCGCCGGCGTGTGCTCCCACCGCCGACGCTCAGGCGGGAGCATGAGGGTCGCACGGCGCAATAGTACAGCCGCACGCCAGTCAGAGAGTACTCTACGGTTCTCTACGGCGAGCGCTTCGGCCAGCGCGCTCATGGCCGAATATTTAGGGCGTTGATATAATAAAGATTTAAGTATGACCCTACCCCCGTCGTCCTTAGGACGACGGGGGTAGGGTACATTATTATTAAGGTAATGTCAAGAGCCTGAAGCGGAGTGTTATTTATCATGTAGCCGCACCGGATGTAAATATGGAACCACGTACATCTTTTCAGAATCTATTTATCGACTGAGAGAAGCATTAGTCCATTGTGTTGCTCTCGTTCTCGCTTCGCTTCCTTTTCCACACGTCGAATATTGTATTGGAGTTTTTCGTCTGGGCTTTTCTGTCTCCAACGCTGCACGCGGAATTGATTCGCATGATCACTATTACAACACTTTTGATCCTTTCGTCGGGCGAAGAAGATTACTTGGCAAACTTTGCAGGAGCGTATTAGCCTTGGATCAATTCCACTTGTAGCTTCGACAAACAAATCGCTTCGATATCTCAGTTTGTGATCTTCGTCTAGCTCAGGCCAAGTGTTCCTTCCAAAATTTTTAGCAAATTGCTCGAATTGCCTGTCGGAAAATCCACGCTCATTAATAAGTGCTAGTTCATAAATTTTCTGATGAGCGGCCCAAAAAATTAAGTAACGCATTATTGCTTCGTTGATTGACTCACCCCAACAAAATCCGCCCATCACATATGTACAAAAACTTTCAGGAAGAGGTGTGTGTCCTGATAGCCCAGACAGACATGTCTGTAAAGCCTTCTCTCTTCTCTGGGGGTCATTAGGCGACTCTTGGTCTATCAAAAGCAAAGCATCCTTAAACTCAAGGAGCGACGAGTCCGGCGGCAGCATATTGATAATAGTTAGTAAATCATCTAAGCCTTTTTCTTGTAATGCTTCTGGTACAGATTTACGGGGCATTGGTTGGGGTTAACTCCTTGCTAAGTCTTTACATATCCACTAGTGTGCATCATAGTGAGTGCATCTCAGGGGGTTTATATCATATGTCGAGAAGCATTACAATGCAAAAGGTGGCTTGGAGCATCACTGAGATTTCTCAAGCAACGGGATTGAGCATTGGGTTTTTACGAAACGACGTACGCAATGGACGATTGCCGGTCAAAAAGTTTGGTCGACGCGTGCTCGTGTTACAGATTGATCTTCAGGACTATCTGCAGGAAGGCAGCTGTGGAAAGCGAGATGAGAGCAATGTGGCATAACGATTCAGTGGCGAGCGAGACGAGATTGTTACCACAGCGTTGTGATCACAACGCTCCACGTGTGGTGTTCATTGTCCCGCATTTTCAAGGAGCGAAGGATTGGCAGGAGTTGACGAATATGCTCTCTGCTTTAGAAGGGAGCAGGTGGCATGAACGATCAAACCTTTACCCTCGAAGCCGACCTTGAACCTGTTGAGCAGGACACCGAAGAGGTCGGCTACACAGAAGACGAGCAAACGTGGCGGGAGAAAAACCCGCCCGTCAATCCCAGGATACTAAAGGGTCGCAAATATGGCTCTGACTTTGCAGCTGCGCTTCGCACTACTCTTCGCCTTGTTGGCTTCAATGATTCCGACATCATCACGGCGATGATTTTGATGGATGCGGGGCGTCGTGCTGATGAAGACCCGCACCCTTCATCAATTCGCCGCTTTCCCTGCGCGGCCTGGCTGTTTGAGCTTTACTACCGCCGCGAGTCCTTCAAAGGGCTGGATGAGGAACAGAGGCTTAAACGTCAATCATCCTACTCCCGCCAGTGGCGCAGACGCTGGGACTCTCTACATGATGCTCAATGCCGAGTCCATCTCGGATTCTTCCTCAAGGAAGACCCTGACAGCCGCCGGGATAGAAAGCACTCGCCCTGCATCTACACTGATCGCCTGACCGATGTAGTCAATGAAGTTTTGGTGCGTGCGCGCAAACTTCCGAACTTCAAAAAGTACGCGATTCCATGTTTTGAAGAAGCTGGCGCGGAAGTTATTAGAGAGTTTCGGAAACAGTTTCCGAAATATGCGCCTGATTGGGTTGAGCCTGATCCGCCGCCTGACGCTGACGAAAAGGACGAGAAAGAAGAGGACGACGACAAGTATTTGGATGCAGCGGACAGATTTGCTCGACGGTGCGTTAAGTATGCCAGCAAAAAGTCCGAAGATGAAAAGGTAGCCTTCTTTACAAAGATGGTTTACCGCTTCCAGATGCAGCTTGCCGAGATTTCCCCGCCCGATGGTGACGGGATGGACGGAAAGACGAAAGATACTGCCCCTCCTGAGTCTCTTGGCGGACACGAAAAAACTCAAGCGGCGTCCGCCGCGCACTTTTCGTCAAATCAGCCTGTCGCAGTTGTCGAAAATGCTGAGGAAAATCACAAAGTGTTGCAGTTTAGGGCGGACAATTCTGTCCGCCCTACCCCTACCGAAAATAAGCCTGTTTTGGAAGCTCAAAAGCTGGTCGAGGCGTTTGAATCGGTCGGCGTTACTCAGTTCAAAACGGTTTTCATTAGCTGCGTATCTCTTTCGGGTGATTATCGCTGCGTGGGGGCTGAAGACGCGACGGCTGAACAGGTGCGCTCACGGATTGATGGCTATGTTCGCAGGAGTGAGAGGCAAACTCAGTCGGTTTGCCTTCGTCCCGTCAATCCTGAACTGAACCAGGATGCGAAGGTTTGCAGTAACGGGGCGCTCATCCAAGTGGATGATTGTAGTCCTGATGTTTTGGCGCGTCTCGCACCTTATTCCTTCCTGACGGTTGAGACTTCGCCGGGTAACTTTCAGGCGTGGCTTGCTCTGCCGAAAGGTGTCACTGAAGGCGAGCGCATCTCCGTTCGTGAAAGACTCCTTCGCCAGTTGAAAGATACGAGTGCGAATGGTGGCGCTTTTAATTCGGTTCGCCTGCCCGGATGCCTCAACGCGAAAGAGAAATACAGAGACTCTCAAGGGCATCTCCCGCGTGTGAAGGTGGTAGATGTCGTGCCTTCTTTGGTGGCTGCTCCTGCTTTGCTGGAAACTGCCGGACTCTTGGCCACTCCGCTCCCGCCGAAAGTCACTCGCATAGAGACGTATAGCAACCCTCGGATTCCAACATCTGAGGCGGATTACAACTATTACCTGTCGAGGTCTGCAAGTTCGGGCAAGGCTTTTGATCGGTCCAACGCTGATATTTGTTATGCGATGGCGATGCTGAGATTGGGACATCTTGACCATACCATTGAGTCACGCATTAACGATCTCTCGGATAAGGCGAAGGGACGCAATGATAACTATGCCGAGAAGACAGTGAGCAGAGCGCGAGATTTCATGGCTGAAGATTCTCAGCGAAATACAGGAAGGCAACAGGTGAGGTTATGAATGCCGAAATTCTGCTAAAGCACCTGTATGAGTTGGGCGTGAAAATAAGCCTGACTCCTGATGTTCACTCTCTTGATCTGGATGCGCCAAACGGCATCTTGACTCTCGAACTGCTAGAGCTGCTTCGTGAGCATAAGGATGAGCTTGTGCAATTCGTCTTTGAGATCGAAGAGGGCGAAGCGATTCAATGGGAAGGCTGTCTATCATTACCTTATGTGAAGTACACCGGCGACGAGCGGCTGATACAGACCCATAGGGCTGACCCCGCGGTGGTGCGATTCACACAGTTTGCGATGGAGCATTTTCAGGGTGGTGAGATGGAGTTTATGAGTGATGAAATCGTTGCCTAAAATATTCGCAATCTGTAAATGTTCGTTGAAGTTTCCAGCGTGAGCGGTTGGTGATGTTCGCCTTTATTACAAGTGGAGTTGCTGGCCATATACGAAAGTGGGAAGGCGAACGCCTGAATTCTATGGTGGTCGGGTGTATGAGAAACCAGATGAGTTCGGTATTGTCACTGTGATTCACCCGCATATGTGATACTGCTGACGAAGTCCTTTGCTGCGCGGCCGGCGCGGCGTAACATCCTCCTCAACTATGCTTTGATCGAGGAGTACGCCTATGTCTTTGCGCCCACAGCCGGTCCCGCCGGTCCCAGATGAGACGGCCCGCGTCGCCCGTGCCGCCTTCCCGGGTGGCAACATCTATCTCATCTTGCGTGACGAGATCGGTACACTTGCCGACGACGAGGATTTCACCGCGCTCTTCCCCACGCACGGGCAGCCCGCCGCAGCCCCGTGGCGGCTGGCGCTCGTGACGATCTTTCAGTTCATCGAGAGGCTGTCCGACCGCGCTGCAGCAGATGCCGTCTGCTCCCGCCTCGACTGAAAGTACGCGCTCTCGCTGGAGTTGACCGACTCAGTTTGTGACAGTTCAGTCCTGTGCGAGTTCCGCGCACGACTACTTAAGGGCAATGCTGAGTACCTCTTGTTCGACAAGCCGCTCACTGTCTGTCGCGAGCGTGAATGGCTCGAGCAGCGCGGGCGCGTGAGCAGATATCAGAGTATGCGAAGGAGTATGCGCGCAGAGCCGGGGTTGAAGGGACGATCTCGCAAACGGTGCCCGCCTTCTGAGCCCAGCGCTGCCGTTACTTGGGCGCGACGAAGACGCACTTGCAACAGGTGTTGACTGCAACGGCCCTGAACTGTGTAAGCATTGCAAACTGGCTCGATGGTGTGCCGCTAGCGAAGACGAGGCGGTCAGCTTTCGTAAAGTTGATGGCGCAGTCCATGTCTTACTAAAGGACTTCGCCAGCAGTATCACATGTGCGGGTGAACCCAAATCTCCTTGCCAAACTCAGATGCGGTGAATTTTCTCGACTATACCTCTGAGCCTCTGCAGTGAATCTACCCCCGTTTAATAGACACCGAGATAAGACTACCTGCGAGCCTCACGCTGCCTCTTTCAACTGCGCTTGATAGCGCGCCTCGTACTCCGCCGGCGCGAAGTAGTCTGTTGCCGAGTGTATGCGGCTGCGGTTGTAGAAGACTTCGATGTACTCAAAGATTTTATCTTTCGCTTCTTGCCGCGTGGCAAAGCGTTCGTGGTGGACGAGTTCATTCTTCAAGTTGCCGAAGAAACTTTCCGTCACCGCGTTATCCCAACAGTTACCCTTGCGACTCATGCTCTGCGCGCAGCCCCACGCAGAAAGCCGTTCCCGAAAGGCTGCACTCGCGTACTGGCTGCCGCGATCACTATGCACCAACGGCGAGACAGGTTGTCCGCGCCGCGTCTGCCCCTGGAGAAACGCTCGCTCGACAAACTCGGTCTCAAGGTTCTTACTCACCGCCCACCCGACGACGAGCCGCGAGTACAGATCAAGAAAAACGACCAGGTAAACCCACCCTTCCGCCGTCCAGATGTAGGTGATGTCCGAAGTCCAGACCGCATCCGGGCGCGTTACCTTGAAGTTGCGCGCCAATACGTTTTCGGCGACTGGCAAGCTGTGGCGTGAGTCAGTCGTCTGCTTGAACTTCTTGACTCTCCTAGCTATGATGCCGTGCTCTTTCATCAGTCTCGCCACCCGCTTGCGGCTGACCCGCACGCCGTCTCGTCGCAACTTCCGGTAAATCTTCGGCGAGCCGTATTGGCCGCGACTCTCGGTATGCGCCGCCTTGATCCGCTCAACCAGCCGCTCGTTCTCTTTCTCTCTCTCCGACGGCTTACGAGCGCGCCAAGCGTAATAGCCCGCCGCGCTCACCTCAAGCACACGACACATCGCCGAGAGGCGGAACTCCTTCCGGTGATCGCGCATGAAGGCGTACTTTACCGGATGTCTCTGGCAAAGTACGCGGCGGCCTTTTTTAGTATCGCGCGCTCCTCCTCAAGCTGCCTGACGCGCTGACGCAGTTCATACAACTCCTGCTGCTCGGCGGTGCGCTGACCCTGTCCGCGAAAAGCATCCGCCCCCTCGTTCTTCGCCACTTTAACCCACCGCGACAGCGTCCACGGCGAGATGCCCAGACTCTGCGCTGCGTCCCCAATCGTCCGTCCCTGCTCGGTGACGAGCCTGACCGCGCCTTCCTTAAACTCTTTGGTGAACTGTTTTCGCTCTTTCATCGTGCCTCCATTATATCGGTTATGGCGGAGGCTCAAAAGAGTCTTATCTCACTCTCTACTTTTTGGGGTAAGGTTCAGGAGTACTTTAAGATCCTGGCTAATGGCAATGTCGGCATCGGCACTAATAACCCCACAGCCAATTTGGATGTCGTCGGAAGCTTGGTGAAATTGCCAAATAACGTGGTGCTGGGAGTGGGCGAACAGGGCAATCAGGTGCAGTTCGGCTCACCCAATGGGGAAACAGGGATGTCCATCTCAGGGTCGTCGGGGAGGGGCGACCTCAGGTTCGGGCCGAATACTTTCGGCGATGCGACCCTTAAACTCGTTGCTCGCCCGCCGGGCAGCGGGCCTCCGTCTGAAGCTAGTGGAATAGCCGTGTCCACTACGGGCAGAGTCGGTATCGGGACTGTTTACCCAAGCGGAAAATTGGCTATTGAGGAACTTAGTGCAGGCCGATGCGCCGGTATTATTGTCACCTTTGGCAATCCTGCATTCGGGATCAATTGCCAGACGGCTCTATTAGTGAGAACCGGAAGCTCAAGCGATAGTCTCATCCTGGCAACTGGTCCTACGGGGAACGCTTTTCATGTCCGCGGTGACGGCAATGTTGATATAAAGGGCAGCCTCGCCATCGGCACGTTTGCACCCTTCCGCACGCTCGAGGTCAATGGAAGAGCGCGAATCAGCTCCATCCCGCTGGAGGCTTCCTCCGCCACAGTCTGTTTCAATGGCGCAGGCGATCTGCTGCAATGCGGTGGTTCGAGCCTGCGCTGGAAGACCAACGTGCACACATTCCTCGGCGGCCTGGACATCATTCGGCGGCTGCGTCCGATTAACTTTAACTGGAAAGAGAGCGGACTGCCCGACATCGGGTTGGGCGCCGAAGAGGTCGCAAAAGTTGCCCCGTCGCTGACCTTCGTCAACAACAAGGGCGAAGCAGAAGGCGTCAAGTACGAACGCTTGAACATCGTCTTAATCAATGCCGTCAAAGAGCAGCAGGCACAACTACAACAGCAGCAAAAGCTGATAGAGCAGCAGGGCCGTCAGGTTGAGCAGTTACAGACTCAGCTCAACCAGGTGAAGCGCACGATCAGAAGCAAACGCTCGGCGAAGAGATAATAGAGGAGCAGAAAGGGCGGCGTGTCACGCAACGGCCCGCCGCTTTGATTTCGCCCCGTATTTGCCCTGTGTCTGATTTGCCCATGCCGTGATACCTATTCGCCTTTGAAACACAGCCGTGTGAAGCGTATCAAGCAGCATTCATGGCTTCAAGGGTATTGACGCGGGCGAAATGTTCGACATACGAATGCGCGGCACAAAAGGACGGGTGCTGAATGTGTCCGTCAAGCGCGTTGCTGGGGTGAGGACAGTGACGCGCGCCTCACACGTGAAAACTTGTGAGAAGAGAGCGGCGGGGCTTCCAAAAAGCTTCGCCGCTTTTTATCAAAATTATGCACGTGCAGAAATTTTATTTGCCTGCTATCACAGCCTGCTTGAATCTCAACCTGGGGGGTAAGATTGAGCCCGTTGCAAGCTCAGCTTATGGAGAAGCGGCTTCGGATACTGTGCGACCTCTGGTGCTGCAAGGATGGATGCCGGGAGCAAATCTAACCGTCTGACTCATTGCAGGTCATAATTCGGGCACAGCTTCTCCGGCATCCGCTGTCGGCTCAAGCTTGCTGCTTTAACCCACATCGGTCAATATACAAATTCGGGCGTTAGCCGCACCGACGTGCGAACAGGGGCGGAAAGAGTGAGGTTCACATGAGTGGCGCGACTGTGCAGCAGCTTGAGATCACCCTAGCGCCGTTGCGCGAACGCTTAGTGACGCATCCACTCTACGCCCATCTGCGCGATCAAGGGACTATCCGCATCTTCATGGAGGCTCACGTCTTCGCGGTCTGGGATTTTCAGTCATTGCTGAAGGGTTTGCAGCGTCTGGTGACCTGCGTCGAGGTGCCGTGGCTCCCGACTTCTGATCCGGAGGCGAGGCGGCTGCTGAATGAGATTGTTCTGGACGAGGAGAGCGATCAGGCCCCCGGGGGCGGCTACCTTTCGCATTTTGAACTCTACCTTCGGGCGATGCGAGAGTGTGGAGCGAACGTTGCGCCAATTCAGACGTTTTTGGGCAGTCTCAGGGCGGGTCGGTCTGTGGACGAGGCGCTTGACACACCTGCGGTGCCTCGAGGAGTTGGGCCGTTCGTCCGCACCACAATGGCAGTCGCCCGTAGCGCCGAGCCTCACCGTGTCGCGGCAGCCTTCGCGTACGGCCGGGAGGACATCATCCCGGCGATGTTCAGCCGACTTGTGGATCAACTGGCTGAACTCTCGCCGCAGTCGTGGGGGACTTTACGCTACTACCTTGCCCGACACGTCGAGACGGATGGCGACCGCCACGGCCCGCAGGCCCGCCTGCTCGCGCGAAGGCTCTGCGGGAGCGACGACATTCTGTGGTCCGAGGCGACGGAGGCGGCGCGGAGTTCACTTGAAGCCAGGGCCAGGCTTTGGGATGAGATTGTGGTTACTCTCACTTCCTAGGTGGAAGGAAGGAGGCGGCTAACAAGCCGCTGAACCTGACGGCCCCTGCGCTTCGCTCCGGGGCCGCAGGTTAGCGGCAACCCGTTAGGCGCTTGCTTTCTACAGGAGATACGTTATGGCTTCGTGTGAATGCGGTTGCGGTCAGGAATCCGCACAGAGGTTTCTGACTGGGCACGATCAAAAGCTGCGCGCTCAGCTTGAGTTGCGCCTCGGTGGCCTTCTCCATCTGCGAGCGTTGGTTGATGCCGCCGAGTCATACGCGCATGGGGAATCCTCTGGTGATGCGTTCACTCAACGTGTCCGCGCTCTCTTCGCTGCTGCGGCGGGCAATCGCGAGGCATAAAAATCAGGGCAGCGGTAGAGATGAATGTTTAATCCCACGCCGCGCCTAACAATGGCATGCACCCGACCGCGAATAGCGTTGCTTTCATGCGCAAGACTTGGCCGTTGCGGAGTTGTGTGCGCGGCGGCTGATGGCGGGCGTTCTGCCGCTTCGCATAGTCTCTTGTCACAAATTGTTAGTCGGCGGTGTCAACAATAATGATAGTTTGAACGTCCTTTTTATGTAGGTGTTTTAGCAATAATTTTAAGGAGACCTTTCGTTATGATTCGTCCGATGATTCTATTCAAAATAGTGCTATTCACGCTTACCCTCACAATTTGCGGGCAGCTATCTGCGGCGCAAACCACGCTTTCTCAGAAATCGCCGACAGAAACCTATCTTGAAACACTTGCTCAGGCTGAAGGCAAAACGAGCGCGAAAGAGTGGAAAGATGCCGCCGCGTTGTGGGAGCAAGTCGTTCAAGCGAATCCCGTCGAGGGAAGATTTTGGAATCAGTTGGCGACGGCTCATTACAACGCCAAGAATTATCGGCGGGCGATTGACGTATATCAAAAGGTCAGCGAACTTGGCGGAATTTCTCCAGCCAATGCCGCATACAACATCGCTTGCAGTTACGCATTGCTCGGAGATAAGGAGCAAGCGTTGAAATGGCTCGAAAAATCGCTTGATTTAGGCTTTTCCGATTTGCCGCACGTTCAGACTGACACAGACCTTCAAGTCTTACACGATGATTCGCGTTTCAAGAAACTAGTCGGCTTGATTGATACGAGCAAGATGTCGCGCGAAGAAGGCTGGCGATACGATTTACAGCTTTTGGCGCGTGAAGTAAAACGCAAGGCTTATCCTACTTTTCGGGGCGCAAAGGAAGCCGAGTTTAATACTGCCGTCAAGAAACTAAACGATACGATTCCTAATCTGACCGACGCGCAAGTCATTGTTGAGTTAGCAAAGCTGATGCGGATAGTCGACGACGGGCATTCGGGTTTATTGGGCGCAAACCGACCGGAATTTGTCCAGACGTTGCCTGTTCAATTCTATTTGTTTGAAGAAGGTTTATTTATCATCGCCGCCGACTCAAAATACAAGGATTTGCTCGGCGCGCAAGTATTGAAATTCGGCAAACACACGATTGACGAAGTAGTTAAAGGGCTAGACCCGATAATTAACCGCGATAGTTCTGAAATCTGGATTAAACAGGTTGCGCCGTACCAAATGCGACACCTGCCGCTTCTTCACGCGCTTGGACTGATTCCCGATTCACAAAAAGTCGCGCTGGTGATTCGCGCGCTCAACGGCAAAGAGCAAACCGTGACTCTCGCGGCGGATGCGACAGAGCCGAATATTTGGAACGTCAAACCGAACCCGCCGACGTGGGTCAATCTTCCGCAAACTTTATCCACAGCGCCCGTGCCGCTTTATTTGAAAAATCCGGGTGCGCCGTATTGGTTTGAATATCTTGCCGATAACAAAACGGTTTACTGCCAATTCAACAGCGTGAGAAACGACCCGAAAGAAACGCTTGCCGCTTTCTCCGAGCGTCTTTTCAAATTCGTCAATGAAAATGATGTCAAAAAGTTAGTCATTGATTTGCGCTGGAACAACGGCGGCAATACGTTTCTTTTACCGCCCTTAGTTCATGGCTTGATTAAAAATGAGAAAATCAATCAGCGCGGGCATTTATTCGTCATCATCGGACGCAGAGTTTTCTCTGCCGCGCAGAACGCCGCGACGTTTTTTGAACGCGACACCAACGCGACGTTCGTCGGCGAACCGACCGGCTCAAGTCCGAATTTCGTCGGCGAAGAAGACCCGTTCATCCTTCCATACAGCAAAATCGCGGCAAATGTTTCCGACCTTCTCTGGCAGAGTGCGTATCCGCAAGACCGCCGGACATGGATTGCGCCACAAATTTATCTGCCGCCGACATTCAAAGCATATAGCACAAACCGCGACTCGGCATTAGAAGCGATTTTGGCTTACGGTGAGAAACGATAGCCATCTCTTTCTATGGACGGGCGGCAGAACAAATCAGGTATGAAAGTCGGAGTCAAGCGTAAAGATCTCCTTGCCCGCCAAAGTCTGGTTTGATTTCGGAGGGCTGGTTACGACACGCCGGCTGGCGTTTCAAGTAACCTCAGAGAGTTGCTAACCAGTAACCGAGCTGCTTGCCGCTAACACCATCTTATCGACCGTTTTGGTTTTAGCTTTTCCTGCCAGTCAGGTATTTGAGGGGCGTGCCAACTTCGACTTACTTCGCCAGCGAGTGCTTCACTCCGGCTAGATTGAAGCAAAATCAAATCTCAAAGATCGTTGAGGCGCACAACCCGGCAGCATCAAATGTGCGGGTGAACCCGAATCTCCTTGCCAAACTCAGCCTCGCTTGCCGTTGACAAATGAGCTAAGAACGCATCAATCTTTTTTCGGGAAGAAAATCCCGAAATGTTTCGTCTAAATTATTGTCAACTGAAACTTCTTGGGAGAAATATTATGAAAAACCTAAAAAACCAAGTGTTGCTTTTTGTAATTCTGGCATTGACTTTTGCTTTTGTTCCGAGTTGTCGCGCCCAAGTTGCAACTGATGGACGAAAGAGCCAAACCCGTAATGTCAGTGATGGAGTTGTCAGTGCGATTCGGAGTATGACGGCGAAACGAGCGGCGCACACGGCGACGCTGCTTGGCAATGGCAAAGTTTTGATTGCGGGCGGTTTTGTCGGCAATGGCGGCGGTTTGTCGAGCGCGGAAGTGTTTGACCCGACAACCAATGCTTTTGCATCGGCAGAAAATCTGACAGTCGCCCGCGCTGGTCATACGGCAACGCTTCTGCCAAACGGCAAAGTTTTAATTTCCGGCGGCTACAACGGCGATTATCTGAACAGTGCCGAAGTTTATGACCCAGCCACAAACCGATTTGCGTCAGTTGGACGAATGGTTACGGCGCGGAGCGGTCACGTCGCCACGCTTTTGAATGACGGCAAAGTTCTTCTTGTCGGCGGTGTCGGAACGGGCTGGACGTTTTTGTCTGACGCTGAATTGTTTGACCCGCAGACCAACACTTTCACGGCGACGGGCGGAATGATGACGGCGCGTGAGTCGCACACGGCGACTTTGCTCAAAGACGGCAAAGTTTTGATTACCGGCGGTCATAAAGGCAGACGCTCGGCAATTACGATTTACACGAGTGCCGAAATTTACAATCCTAAAAACAGGACTTTCACGGCTGCCGGAGATTTGACCGTCAAGCGGCACAAACACGATGCCACATTGCTCGCGGACGGCAGAGTTTTAATCGTCGGCGGTTCGGACGAACGCGACGGCGACGGCGCGTATCGAAACGCGGAAGTTTTCAATCCGACAAACGGAACTTTCACGGCGGTCAAAAACAATATGAACGCTGCCCGTTACAAGCTGCAAGGCACGGCGATACTCTTGCCAAACGGCAAAGTATTGATTGCAAGCGGCGCAAATCGGGCGGAAGTATTCGACCCGGCGACAAATAGTTTTTCCTACGCGAGCGGCGATATGGGAACGAAGCGATTGTTTGCGACGGCAACGCTGTTAAAAAACGGGCAGGTTTTGATTACAGGCGGATACACGGACGGAAACATCGTTAGTGCCAACGCTTGGGTTTATCGAGCGTAGCTTTACCCGAACGCGCCGTCCAACAAATCATCAGAGTGTGTGAAAACTCGAAAGCCGTGCGAACGGCAGTGTTGCGAAAATTATTTCGGCATTCTAATCGGTCGCGCCATCACCGAGCGACCGAATTTATTCGCCGCTGCGCTAATTGCTGTTGGCACTACGGACATGCTGCGAGCTGAATATCAAATGAACGGTCCTGTAAATGTCGGTGAATTCGGAACTGTGAAAAACCAAAAAGACTTTGAGCAGCTTTACGAAATGAGCGCGTATCACCACGTCAAAGACGGAACGAAATATCCGGCGGTCTTATTAACAACGGGAATGCGCGATACGAACGTTGACGTTTGGCAGCTCGCTAAAATGACCGCCCGATTGCAAGCGGCTTCCCTTAGTGGGAAACCTGTTTTACTGCGCGTTGACCCGGAAGCGGGACACGATCAATGGGGTTCGACGCGCCGACAATTGCAGGAATTACGAGCCGACCAATTGGCTTTTTTGTTTCAGCAACTTAGCGCGGTATCAGGTCAGACCGCAAAAAGGTAAATTGCTTTCCACAGGCGGCATAACAATTCAATGGACGTGAGGGCGAAACAGCTACTTTCTTATCAACGGGTCTTTTTACCCTTAGCTTGCGCGGTGGCGGTTTCGCCCCACGTCATCTCAAGCGTTATGCGGCTATCGCTCGTGGCCCATGCGGCGTTGCTTCCAGATGCTCTTCCGGGCGAGAGGGTTTGATGATGAGAATCGAAAGCGGGAAATACTCAGCCAGCATGTCTCACCCTCACTGGGGGCTGAGCGAGCGTGGTAAAGCATCTTTCAGGGAGAGAGTCACCTTCTCCCAGCCTTTTGAGGAGACGCCGAGGTTAATTATCGCCATCTCGGGCATTGATGTCCGTAACGACTACCCGACAAGCGTCACCGCCGATGCCGAGAGGGTCACCGCTGACGGCTTCGGCATTCGCATCAGCACAGGTTTTGGTGGAGTAAAAGAGGTGACGATTAACTGGGTGGCAATCGGTGCCGCATAACAACGGCATGCATCCGACCGCGAATAGCGCGGTTCTCATCGTTAGCTTGGCCGTACCGGCGTTGGATGCGCGGCGGGTGATGCCGGGCGTTGGACGGTTTCTTTAATTTATCGCTCGAAATATCAAGGAGAGAAGAATGAAATTTGGCATTCTTTTTTTTATTGTTTTTTTTGCCGCGAATGTCCGGGCGCAAAATGATTCTGACGCCCTGTTTGGGATTTGGGACGCACAGGGCAAAGAAGGTTATATTGACGTCAACGGGCGCGTTATTATCACCCCGCAATTCGAGAGGGTGTCGGCGTTTTCCGAAGGCGTGGGAGCAGTTTACGGCAACGGCAAATGTGCTTACATAAACAGCAAAGGCAAAGTCATCTTTGAGCAGAAATGCTCTTATGGTTTAAGCGCATTTAGTGACGGACTCGCAAGTGTCCGTGATGAGAGAGGCTGCGGCTATATCAATAAGCAGGGCAAGTATGTCATCCGACTTAATTCTAACTTGGGCTGTGATTCGTTCAGCGAAGGCCGGGCGCTAGTTAGCAAATATCAAGAGGGCAACGATCTCGTAGGGAAAATAACGCTGGTCGGTTATATTGATAAACGCGGCGAGTTGGTGATCCCGCTATCTTTTTGTAGCTGTGGACTATATACTTCCTGCGAGTTCCACGAAGGCTTTGCTCTGGCTCGATCTAATAGCGGAACGGAAGAGGATTATAATTGCAGTCGCAAGGCCGTCTATTTTATTGATCGCAATGGCAAAAAGATGGAGGCGTTGAGCAAGTATAAAATTGTCGGCCATTTCAGAGAAGGCTTGGCCTCAGTTCGCACAGCTTCAGGGGAACATGGCTTTATAGATAAAACGGGAAAGCTGGTTTTCAAAGTCCCGTCAGAACTGAGTGCAGGAGCACATTTTTCGGAAGGGCTGCTTCTCGTCTTCAAAAGGATAGAGATAACCCCTCATTACGCCCCTGAATACTTTGGCTATCTTGACCGCACGGGCAAATTGGTGATCCCGATACAATTTACGAAAGCCGGGCCGTTCTCCGAAGGTCTGGCGCCGGCAAGCAAGGAAGGAGTTGAGGGTTACATTGACCGTACTGGCAAATTCGTCATCACAAGCGACCGTCAGGTGAGCGGGTCGTTCAAAGATGGCTTGGCCTATCAATATCTCTACACCAGAACCATCAGCGAACGTCCGAACCACCGGAACATTCGCGGCTACATGAACAAGCAAGGTAAATACGTTTGGCTTTCGCCCGGTGCGGAAAGAGTTTTCGATAAAGAATGGCTCAAAAAGAATTACGTGGGAGCGGAACTGCCCCTCATGGAATAAAACCCGGATTGTAGAAATCAACTTGACACGCCGTCCAACAACTCATTTAACCCGACGCCTCGATAGAATGCCTTTCATGCTTGTTTTTACAAATTCGGGTTGAATGCTTTATGCTCGGCGCGGGTTAGATACTGTGTTGGTTGTCAAGCTGTTTTTTCCTTCCGCGCCCATTCCGGGTCGAACGGCTTGCCCGTCTTGAGCACCCCGTAAGCGAGGTGAATGAGCTTACGCATCGCCCCCCCGATGACACTCATCTTGCACTTGCCCCGCTCGCGCAACCCGGTCGCCCACTCCTTGAAAAACGGACTGCACCGCAGTGTTGTGATGGCCGGGAAGTACAGGGCGTTACGCAACCGAGCATTGCCGATCTTTGAGAGCCGCGGGCGCCCTCTCACACTACTGCCCGAGCGCCGCTCTCTGGGCACCAGGCCAGCATAAGCGGCGACTACTTCGATGTGCAGGATCAGAAGAAGCGGCAACTGCGATTGATTCAACAACTGGAAGCTCTCGGATTGGAAGTGACGGTCGAGGAACTGGCTCAAGCAGCTTAAGCAACTCGTACTGTTATTTTCATAGCAGATGTCTTCCATCTTCTTATACTGATTATGGCATGAAGCCGACTCTCCGCAGTAAATCTTCATAGCGCGGGTCAGCGCGCAAGCTGTCAAAAATCGGATTCAATTTCAGATAGACTAGCCAACCCCCTTTTTCTGTCGTCTTCACCGATTGCGAATCAATGATGGCGGCTGAAGGTTGGGGGTCGCGCCCCATCTCTCGGCGGACTTCCTCATGCAGATGATCGTGAATCTTGAGCCACGTTCCGTCTTGCTTCCACGACCGGAAATAGTGATAGACACTCTGCCAGTGCGGCAAGTCATGTGGCAGCGCACGCCATGCGCCACCGCCTCTAATGAGATACTGGAGGGCATTAATGATCTCGCGCATGGCGTAGCGGCGATGTCTGCCGCCCGGCTTCTCTATTGGCAGTAACGGCTCTAAAATCTTCCACTCGAAGTCGTTGAGGTCGCTCTGGTATGGCCTTCGACATACCGCTATCGCTGATTGCATAATGCAGCGAGGCTACCATAACTAGCCATTATTCAAGATAACTCGTTGCCTCTCAGCTTTTTGAACAGCCTCTAGTTGTAACGGGGTCGCGTGAAATAGTGGGAGATGAGTTGCTATTTTGCTGAGTTCCAGAGCGCCTGCTGAGAGTGGCCGCGGGCGGCTGTGCCCCGCAATTTCGCGAGCCCGGCCAAGTCGGACGCTCCAGTTCTGATGCTCTCAAGCGCAGTGGATCCTGCCTCCCCCCACTGGCTGGGCGAGGATGTCGCGCGTTACCTCCCGAATAGCCTCCAAGCGACCATTCCCTACGAGGGGCACGGCTACTTCTCCGAGTGCATCAGCGGTATCACGGCGGAGTTCATTTCGAAAGGAACAGTGCGGGGGCTAAACAGTTCATGCTTGAAAGGGACGAAGCGTTGTCCAACGCTCAATGAGGCCCGCCGCTGGCCCTACTCTTACTGCTCTAAAGAAGAGGGCGAGACAGGGCAGACAAATTCGCCTGTCAGTGGACTGTTCACTCGGCAGCCACTTAGCCCTGCATCTCGCCGGAGAGGAGCACCATGCGCCCCCGGGCCGCAGGCATGCGCGCGAGCAACGCCCGGGCGACGTCCGTTGCGGCGATAGGCCGGTAGTTCGCCGGAATGAGCTGTCCGAGGAGTTTGCTCACGACCGTCGCCACCCTTTCGGCCGGGCGCTTTGGCTGGCCGAGCGCCTCGCGGTCTCCTACGAGCAAAGACGGACGGGCGATGACCAGGCCATCGAAAGAGAGTTGCGCCAACGCTTCCTCCAGCTCACCCTTCACGCGGTTGTAGAAGATGCGTGACTTCGCATCCGCGCCCATCGCACTAACCAGACCTGCATGCCTGGCACCCGCGGCGAGTCCCGCATGGGCAACGGCGAGGTTGGCTTCGGAGTCCAGGGACCGGAAGGCGTCCCGGCTACCGGCCGCCTTGATGGTTGTGCCGAGCGCCATGTAGACCTCGTCGAGCGGCGGGAGCGGCGGGAGCGCGTTGAAGTTCACAATGTGCGGGGTGAGCTTGGGGTGTGGGACGCCGGGTTCGCTCCTGCCAAGCGCATGGACGGCCGCGACCGAGTCGTCAGCGAGCAATCTTTCCAGGATGGCCCGCCCGACCAGGCCCGTTGCGCCTGCTAAAGCGACAGTTCTTGTGGTCGCCCCTTTCGGGCTGAGAGGAGACATGTCCGTCATCCGATTGCGCCCAGCTCTTTTTCAACCGCGCGCTAATTCTTCTTGACCCACTGGCCGCCCTGCCATCGCCATTCCTGGTCATAGACATCGTTGTCGGCAGTTGAGACCTGTTTCTTCACGGGCTTGCCGTCTTCGAGTTCCCACCTTTCGTCCCAGCGCTCGTTGCGGTTGTAATCTATCTTAAGGCGGTTCCAGGTCGTGCTGCCGCCGTCACGGTAGATGTTGACCTTGTAGGTTTCTCTCGGAAAGGCGTCCTTAATCTTGTCGCCCGACTGGTTACGCTTGGCTTCGAGCAGGGCGAGGATCTTTTCGTCACGGCTCGCGGGGCTGGCTGCCTGGCGCTGCGGTTGAGAGACGGGAGTTGCGTTGGCCGGCTGGGCCTGGTGGAGTTCCGGCGAACGGGTAGTCGGCGTCGTCGTGCCGCTGCGACAGCTAGCGCTTGAGACGAGCAGGAAGAGCGCGCCGCCGAGGGCGACGGTGAGAAGGAGCCCGCCGGGAACGACGATAAAGTTTCTGAAGGTCTTGAATCTCATCGGTTGTGATCTCCGCTCATTTCGTGGTTACGCCCCAACGCGCTGGGCGCTTTCAGTTAGATGTGTGTTCCGGCTCCCGCGCGCACGTGCCGGGCGTCATCCCGCGCTCGATTGGCACGGTGCAGTTGCAGTAAGAGTACAGACAGGGAGTCGGGCCGCGTGCGAGCCTGAAGTCCGGCGAGAGAAAATTTCCCAGGTATTGACGCCGGAAGCGTCGCGCCGGGTAGCACCTCCAGGCGTGTCCCCGATCGTCGAGCGTGAAGTAGAGGGCGCCTGCCCAGCAGGGCTGCCCGGAGAAATCCGGGGCGAGCACCCCCGTCATGTTGTGGCCGCCCAGGGAGAGCAGAAGCTCCTGCTCCTCGTCCGTGTATTCGATGACCTCGCGGTCGCGCTTTTCCGGCTGAACCTTGAAGGTGACGCCCGCGCGTGCGAAGGTCTCCGCGTAATCAGTGAGTTGCGCCAGGTTATCTCTGGTGGCCACGCAGGTCACGTTGAAAGATACCTCCGCATCGAGATGTCCTGCCATCCAACGGCATTTTTCGACGAAGGCTGTGAACTCCTGATTATTTCTCCCGGCGTATTCCGGGTGGAAGCTTGCCGAGAAGACTCTGAGCGAGGAGCCCGAGGCGTCAAGGAACGCTTTCAGTCGTTCCCTGCTCGCGGAAAAGTTGGTGACGACGCTAACGAGATGATTCTGGCGGCGCAAGCCCTCAGCGATTTCGCAAAGTGCCGGGTGTGTGAAGGGCTCGCCCCCTGACATCTTGATCTCCCACCTTCCGGGAAGTCTACTGAAGGCCGCGATGAAGGCGGGGGCATTCTTAAGGAGCCTTTTCCGGTCTTCGAGAAACTGCTGCGTGCAGTAACTACAGCGGTAGTTACAGGCGGTCGTGATGTTCCACGTGACGGCTCCGGCTGCAGGTCTGCGCGGGGCATCTGTTCCTCCAGAATGATAGACGGGGCGCGGCGGCCAGGGGAGCAGGCTCTTATCTCTTTTCTCAGCTCGCTCGATCCGAATCGGACTGAGGTTCCCGGGCGCGCCCGATAGTTGGTTGCTCATTCTCCTGTCTCCAGTGCCGCGCCGACGCCCTCAATCATGCCGCGGTTGGCGGGAACAGTGCAGGGGCAGATGTCGTAGGCGCAGGCCCTCGGTTCTCTTCTCAGCCTGAAACTGCCATCGAGCACGTTACCCAGATATCCCTCGCCGTATCTTTTGGCCGTGCGGCAGGAGTAAGCGTCTCCCCATTGCGAGAGCGTGAAGTATTCCACACCGGTCCAGCAGAGGCGGCCACGGTAGGAGGGCGCGACGTTGGCGTCATGGGGCCAGGGAGAGATGCCGACCAGACGTCGCACAGCAATCTGTTCTTCCACGTCGTAAGAGAAGGTGCCCGTCTTAGTCTTCATCACCTGCGGGAAATATTTGAGACCAGCGGAGAGTATCGTCTCGCGCACGGCTTCCAGGCCCTGGACTGTTCCGGGGACGAGGACGTTATTGACGACGAAATCGGTCCCCGGCGCGAGCCACGACTTGAAGGTCGCGGCCTTACAGGCGAACTCCTCAGCGTTTACGTACTCAAGATGGAGGCTCGCCGAAAAAACCTTCAGCTTGTGACCGACCAGCTTGACGAACCTCCTGAGTGTGGGGAGCGGCGCGGAGAAGTTCGTGAGCACAGAGACGTCGTGGTGCGTCTCTGCCAGGCCGGGGACTACCTTGTCCATGAAGCCGCGGAACGAGAAGGGCTCGCCCCCTGACATCTTGATCTCCCACGTGCCGGGCAGGGCGGAGAAGAATTCCAGGAAGCTTGTGATCTCTTCATCTGCGGGATGCCCCTGCCTGAATTTACGGCTCTGGATGCAGTAGGAGCAGTCGTAGTTGCAGTGACCGCAGACCTGCCACTCGATGGTGGGGCGGCGTTTGTTGCTGACCTGAACGCTGGTGGCCATAGCCGCGTGCGCCTGTATCGTCGCGCTCATGTGGCGGCCTCCGGTCTTTGCTGGATAACGGGGAGCTTTCTCATCGGGTGAAGGAGCTTCCCTGCGGCGTCCCGCCCCGTGCGCAGATAGTATATCGGCTCGCCGAGCGCCTCTTTCACCTTCGCGCCAATCTTGACGTTCTGGTTTACTTTGCCGCACTGGGCGCAGCCTGGGAAGTAGCGCCCTGACATGAGTCGCGTTCGGCGCTCGTTCCACTGCGCGCCGAACCACTGGAACGAGAATGTGCCCTGTTCGACGTGGCCGACCTCAACCTCGGTTGAGCAGCAGAGCAGGATGCGACCGTCAGCCGTAATGCGCGCGTAGTACCAACCCATAAAGCAGCCTATCTCCGCGATTGGCGCGGTGGCGCGCCCGCCCGCCTCAAGTTGTATGCGAAAGACTTCGAGGTTGGTCATGATGCCAAGCTCGCGTGCGAGTGTCTCGGCCTGGGGGACGAGTTCGTCAAGGAGCATCCCTCTCTGCTCCTCGGTGATGGCGCATTCCTCTGTCCCCTGTGAAAGGCTGGCGAGCTTGTAGGTAATGCTGGCCGCTCGGTAGTCGTGGGCGAAGCGGACCATTTCGACCAGTTCTCCTGCCGTGTCGCGGTTGATGACCTGGACGTGCTTGAATCTCTTGCCCGCGCAGGCAAAGGCCGAGAGTATCTCCTGAAGCCTCGCGAAGTCGGACGGTTCAAGATTGGGGTGAAACCTGCAATAGGATTCGGGGCTCACGCCGTTCACAGAGATGAGCATTGAGTCCACGCCGAGATCAAGTATTTTGTCTGGGTCGGCCAATAGCGCGTTCGTCAGCAGGGTCGTGTGCCAGCCGTAGCCCTTTACCGTCTCAATCATCTCGTAGACCTGGGGGTGGACGAAGGGGTCGCCCATGCCTGAGAGGATGACGGAGCGGACGGAGTTCATTGAATTGATCTCGGCTGCGACGCGCTCGAAGCATTCAAGCTCCATCTTGACGCGCTTCCACTCAGGAGTGCGCTGGTTCCACAGCAACGGCGAGTGGTCCCAGCACGTCACGCAGTTGGTGTTGCAGCCGTTGGCGAGGTCGAAGTGGACGGTCTGTGGGCCGACGATAACCTCGCCACGGGCAATGCCCGCGATCCTCTGTTGTTCGGCAAAGTTCTGCTTAATCATGAATTCTCCGCCGCGAACAAGCTTGGTTCTGTGCGGGGTGTGGAAAGTGTGGACCGCCCTCGCTTAACTTGGTTTTGATCGAAGCCGCGCTTTCGCCCTCATCCCACCAGTTGCGCAATTTCTCCGCCCACTCGCGGGCGCAGATCCGCGGGTCTCGGCCTGCTGCCAATGGCGCCAGCGAATTGATGAGTCCGCGCGCCGCTTCAACCGCGCCGAAGGGGAAGAGGGCTTCGGCAAGCTGACGAGCCGCCGTGATGTAATCGGCAGCCTCCGCCTCATCTGCGGGCGGTGGAAAGAGAGCGCAGAAGTCTTTGCAGACCAGTGCGGCAAAGCCAGGCGGCACGCCGCCAGCCTCGAAGAGGTCTAAAGCGATCGCGGCTCTCTCTCCCGGGTCGGCGTAACTGTTCTCGGGGATGTGGCGGCCGGCGTTGCGCACGTCTTCGATGGTGGCGCCGGTTTCTCTGAGCCTCTTGAAGAATGAGGGGGTGCCGACCGTCATCGCCTCGCGCAATCGCTCCGCGCCGAGCACGGTAGAGAGCGTCTCGAAGGCCGCCTCACGCGCGTAATTTTCGGGGACGAAATCTCGCGCGTTTTTCGCCAGCCGGGATCTCAAGTCCTCGTCTCCGGCCAGGAGCGTGACCGCCTGGCGGACCTCACCTGGCAAACAACTGATAGCGGCTCCGGCCTCGACTGCGCGGCGCACACGTGCGCACTGCTCGTCCGCAATCTTCTCCTGGGAGAAGAAGGCTGTCGGGACGCCCGCGTTCAGGAGTTCGTGATATGAGTTGAAGCCTGCGGCCGACACAGCCAAGTCGAGCGCGGCGAAATCCTCTGCGGCCTTGAACGAGGTGAGCCAGGTGATGTTCTGCGCCCGTCGCGGCTCGCCGCGATAGAGCGGCCCGGCCCCGACGACGAGGTGAAGTCCCGCGTCTTCGTTGAGCGCGTCGATCATCGCTTCCAATGAGGTTCCGGCGTTTGAGTCGCCTCCTCCTCCGGCGCTCAGGTAAACGGCGAGCTTGCCTTCGGGGACGCCGAGCCTGAGGCGCGCCTGCGCGCGCGGCCGGTTCTCCTCGAACGATCTGAGCATGATCGGCCCGAGATACCTGGTTCTCTCGTCCACGCCCTCTGTGTTGGGCTGAGCGGTCGTGCCGTTTTCGGTCGGTACGAGGATCAGGTTGTAAGCGCGCAGTAGCTGGGCGACTCCCATCTGGGCTTCGAAAGAGTTTTTGACGGCGCGCCGGACGAGCACCTTTTTGCCGGGGCCGTCGAGCGCGTAAAGCAACTCGCCGAAGGAGCCTGCGGGGAAGGTATCGACGAGCAGGATGTCCGGGTTGATGAGCCCGAGCGTGTGCCAGACCCACTGGCGCGCCAGGCGCAGGAAGGCGGCCTTGTCTATCTCGGTCTCCTTGACGATTGTCTTGCTCGGTATCTTCCAGGAAGCGAACCCCTCCTCAAACGCCAGGCCGGGCGCCTCGCTCGACGTCAGAATGTGGGCGTCGAGTTGGACGCCAGAGAGCTTGGCGAGCCTGCGCATCCAGCGGAAGATGGCGACACACCTCGTCAGGTGGCCGAGTCCTGACCCGTTGACCGCGTAACCGACGACTGTCAGTTGTGTAGTCTTCATGAGAAATCCATCTCGCTTAAGGCGGGCGCAACGCCACCCCCCTGCGTGGCCTCGGAGAACTGGTAATGGCTCGTCGCTTCAGGGTTGGTCGCGCGGTAGTCGGAGACTTCCGGGATGAAGTTGCCGTCCAGCCGCCCGTCCGTCATGACGTCCCACCACAGATAGTTGCTGAAGAAATCATAGTTGTCGTAGCGGTTGAAGCTGTAGATGGTGGTGTGCGACGTGTGATAGCGGCCCCACCTCTGTCTGAGCTTCGGCGTCGGGTCTTTGAGCCAGCGCTCTGCGTCCGAAGCGGGGACGCGCGCCGAACGGTTCTTGGGACGGCTGTATTTGATGGCCTTCTTTTCCAGGCTCGCGATTCGGTCGAGCAGCGCTTCGGCGTCCGAGTCGACGTACTGGCGCGTTAGCGCTTCCAGGTACTCCGTCTTCTTCTCCAGACCCTCGATGTGCTTCAGCGTGGCGAGAATCTCGGGCCGGTCTTTCGCCCTCTCGGCCAGGTCCGCGCGGTCGGCGTGCTGAACGTGATCGAGCAGGCGCGCTCTTGCTTCGGCCAGCACGTCGTCGGCGAGCGTAGTCAGTGATCGCAGTGCCTCCTCTCTTTCTGCGACGAGGCCGTTGATCTTGCCAATCTCTCTGTCAAGCCGGTCGATGTCCGACTGGTAGTTGTCCGCGGCCTGTTTGACCTGACGGTACTGGTAGGCGAGGTCAGAAAAGCTGGGGCGTATCTTCTCCCCTTCTTTGCCGTGACTGATGAAGCTGTCTTCAATCTCGTCGCCCCGCTTCCAGTCGCGGTAGTATTGAAGGCTGAGCTTGCTGACGTTGTAGTCCGGGGTGTCGTAGTTGCGTTCGAGAAGATCGAGGAACCCTTCGAGGGACTCGAACCGGCTGACTGATTGATCGATCAGCTCTTTCTGGCTCCCGACCTTCTCTTTGGCCAGCGTGTGTTCACCGACGATTGGATCAATCAGCTGCTGCCTGTTGACGTAGAGGGGGTCTTTCTCAATCTCGGCGATGCGGCGTGAGAGGGTGTCGCGGCGCGCGTGGAGTTCTTCGTTCGGGCTCTTGAGGGAGAAGGCCCTGAAGCCCGTCAGCGGGAGAATGGCCTCCGTGGTTGCGGGGGCAATATTGGGCAGGTAGATCGTCGCAAGTTCTGTCAGTTTATTTTTGAGCAGGCGGCCTAGCTCTGTAATTTTGGAGGCGTTCTCGCGCTTGAGTTGCTGGGATTCCTGGTAGGCTGAGCGCAGGGTATTGATTAGTTCAGTGGCCCGGCCAGTAATCTGCGCGGCGCTGAGGGTTTCTGTGGACAATGTAGCTCTCCTCTAAGCGTTCCCACCATGAGCCGGTTAGTTAAAACGCACTGCACGCCTGGTAAGCGCCAGTCGGGTCAATTGCCGACGCTCCTTGTTCGACATGGCGGATGATCCCGTCCTTGTCGATGACGAAGGTCGCCCGGCTTCCGACAAACCGCTCTTCGTCGAAGACGCCGTAAGCCTTGACCACCTGCTCAAGGAGCGACCCGTCGGCCAGGCAGTAGATGAGCGTCTCATCCGTATAAACTCGTTTACAGGTGGGACAGAGGCGTTTAATCTCCATTTACTCCTCTCTGCGGGCTCCAGAAGGTAGCTTAAGCTGATATAAAACGTGGTGGAAAAGCTACTCGTGAGAGCAAGTCTTGTCAATGGATTTCCGTTAGTAAACTCGACGGCGGCTGAAACACTTGCCGCACGTCTCGTCTTCGCAGGTGGGGCATTCACCCCACCTTTGACCAAAGGGATGCTGCACCCCTTTGGATTCCCAAGCGCGAAGACTGATTCATCCCCACCGCAAGCAGTGGGGCATCCTCAGGGTTCTTCGTAATTGCTGGATGAAACTATGGCTGCTTGGCGTAGTCTTAGGACCATTAGTTGCCGCAATAAAACCAGAGTCGGCTATGCTGATCTTCGTGTGTTGGCACTTTTAGTTTGATCGGATTTCCTCGGGCGACCACCCTTCTTACCGTTCTCACGAACTGCGGCAGCTTTCGCTTCTGACGTCACGCTCCCGCCCTTTCGGCCTAATTCAGCCATCCACGCGCGCGTACCGAAGATGCCTTGCAGCAGTCCGGCCAGACTAAAATGCGCGTCCAACTTATCCCATCCGAGTGCTAACCCGGGAGGCAGTATTTCCACTTCCGCCAACTCCTCTGGCTTTGCGCCAGCCAGACCTTGCACCAGTTCCGGCGGGAAGACAAAGGTACAACCGTTCGTCAACTCGACGATGAGCTTGCCGGATTTACGATCGTAGCGGGCGGACTTGGCCCGCGGCTCTGTCTTCATCTTCTGTTCGCCGCGCCGTGTAGCTTGCGCGTACTGCCGCTTGAACTCTTCGTCGCTCATTCTCCACTTAGCCATGCCATCTCCTCCATTCGGCTAACAGCATCTCCTGATGATCCTCAACCAGCCTGAGTGCCCTGCGTGTATTTCTAACTCTCATTTCTCTGTTCTCACGGATCGAAGGCCCTTCGTCCTCCCCGCCCAGGTAAATAATGACCTGACCGTCTGCGTCGAACACATGAACGTGCGCGGGCGCGTGGTCATTAGTGAAAACTATCACCCTGAATCCACTCTTTGTCAGCACTCTCGGCATGGTAAGAATATAATCTAAGCGGTTAGGTTTAGTAAAGGTATTTATGCGCGCTCAAGAGCGCCTTACAGGGTAGCATCTAAAAGCCCGTTAACTTATCTTGACACATTTTTACATAACGTATATTGTTTCCTGCCGTATTGGAGGCAAACAGATGATGGATTCAACCCCAACGGATTTAATCAGCACGACTGAAGCTCAACATTTGCTTGGTATCAGCCGACCGACAATGGCGCGATTGCTCAAAGATGAGGTCATACGCCACTTCCCTAACCCGATTGATAGAAGAGTGAAATTAGTCAGCAAAGCGGAGGTTGAGGCATTGAAGCCCAAGCGTGCGGAGGCAGCATGAAAACAATCGCTATAGCAAATCAAAAGGGCGGTGTCGGTAAAACTGCAAGTGCTGTCTCCCTCGCCGCGGCCCTGCGCACGCAACATCGAAAGCGAGTCCTGCTGTGCGATCTGGACGCTCAAGCTAATGCTACTTCGTGGCTGGCAGATAACGCCGGTGAGAATGGGAAATCCACATACGATGTCATTATGCGGAGTGCTTCCCTTCCCGATTGCATTGTCAAAACCAAGAGCCGGATTGATCTTCTCCCCTCAAACCTTAGAACGGCCAACCTGGATGTCGAGCTTTTGGGCGTTATCAAGTTCCACGAAAGGCTGTCAGATGCCCTCTCCGATCTGCCAGATAATGCTTATGACTACGCTATTCTGGATTGCCCGCCCAATCTATCAATGAACACACTTAATGCTTTTGGTGCGGCGTCGGTAGTCGTGATCCCCGTAGAGGTCAAGCAGGAAGCCTTTGACGCCGTTTCGCATCTGATGACCACCCTTTTGAAAGTCACTGGTGGACGCTCGACGATTAGACCATATGGGCTGCCTACTTTTATGAACCGCACGAACCTAGCAAAAGATATTCTGGAACTGATGCAGGAGCGTTTTCAGTCTCTTTGCCTTCCGCCGATCCACCAGAATACGCGCCTTGCTGAAGCTTTTGCTGCCCGTAAAACCATTTTTGAGTACGACCCTACATCATCGGGCGCGATGGACTATATGAGAGCAACGAAGGAGCTTGTTAATGACCTCGAAGAAGCGAAAGTACGGAAATCTCTCAGAGAGACCGCTGCCGACTGAAGACGAATCCCTAGTTGATGACGTTTTCGCTGCTTTCACCCGCCGCCCCGCCACAATTCCATCAGACGCCCCCCCTGCACCTCCTGCATCCCCTGCACGGAATGCATCGGGTGAATCAATCGCACCCGATGCACCAAAAGCCCATTATCCCCTGCACGCTGCACCCGATGCACAACATTCACCCCCTGCATCACCTGCGCCCGTTGCCGGGTTTACCCGCGTCCCAAATGACATGCTCGACCGTACCTTACCGACGCTGGAAGTCTACGCTCAATCCCTGCTCGTGCGCCTCTACAGGCTCTCCAGAGGCTTTAATTCAGACACCTGCAATGTCAGCGTCGGAAAGCTGGCAACTGCCTGTAACTTCAGCACTAGAAAGGTTCAGATGGGTCTTGCTGCGCTTGAAATGCGAGGCCTTATCCAGCGCCTGAAGGAAGACCATAAAAATAAGGACTTCAATCTTCGCGGTATCACTTTCAAGATCCTAATTTCTGACCCATCCCCCGCACGGCGTACACCCCCTGCACAACTTGCGCCGGATGTACCACCCGCACCGGGTGCACCGGATGCACCCAATAAAGTAAATACACAAAAAGAAAACACACAAACACAGGAAGTGGGTGTGCGTGTAGGTTCCAAGTTCACAATTGAAGAATGCCGAAGATACGCTCAGCACCTTAAATCGACAGGGCAGGGAATTAATAACCCTGGTGGTTATGCGACAACCATTGATCGCACAGGTGAAGCTGATGAATTGATCGAAAGATTTCTTAATCCGGTCTCATCAATTCAGGTGGATGCTTCGCAATGTCCAGACTGTAAGGGGAGTGGATTCTATTATCCGAACGGTCCAAGTGGCGGAGTGGCCAAGTGCAAACATGAGAAGCTGATAACGCAGAGTTGATTTATGTCCCGCCATCGATCTACATAGCTGATGTTCACATATGGTTTCACCATGTTCCACAGAGAACTAAACATTTGAGAACAGGGAAGTACTTTTATCATTTCGAGGGATGGGAAGGTTAATTCCGATAATGCATCTTTTCAGAAGAGAACTGTTGGCTGTATCTGTTCAGGAGGGAAGCTAAGAACAGCCAAACAAAGAACATCTTGGCGTAAGAGGATTGGAAAATAACCTGGCTATCAAGTTCCTCTCATGATGTCTCGGATTTCAAGCTGAGGGAGCAGGACATAGTGTCGCGGTGAAAAGAGCGGTTTCCGATTACGAGATCTTCGAGACCTGGCGCAAAGGGCCAGCGGTACTGTCAACTTAACTTCGTGGACAGATGAATTAACAAAATAAGATGAGTCATTACTGCCTTTCGTCAACTCTACGATTCAACTCTCACCTTCTTCAAGCCGCCATCTGAAAACAGCTCACCTCA
>MWWH01000029.1_pt1 | contig 30267 bp, 29 predicted proteins | sample 1047231 | NCBI WGS metagenome assembly MWWH01 (sample SAMN06349967, study PRJNA376086) | soil metagenome | isolation source: MG3-2 sample Antarctic (ecotone) soil | place: Antarctica | collected 2015-01-13 | reverse complement strand
GACGACTGATGCACCTGCACCACGAGATTATGATTTCGCGGTTTCATTTTATGATGGAGAAGGCTTGCGCCAAATCAAACGGGAAAGTGGAACTTTTGGGGTTTTATCAAGGCTCGAAACTTTGGAACACGGTCGAAGCGTCAAAGATTTTTTACGACGCAAGCGGGAATTTCTCGGAATCAAACGAGACGGAAACTTTGCCCCACCGACCGGACGCATTTTTCGCGCTTTATTTTGGCGACCGCGAAGGCGAAGAAAAAACGCAGTATTTTTTCTACGAAGCCGACCGCAAAAACACTTCCATTAAGAAATTCAATAAAAAGCTCCGCGCTCATTTTCACTACGTCGTCAAGCAGAAAAAACACATCGAGGATTACGGCGTAAAACGCATTCGCGCCGTTCTAATCGAATCAACCGTTGACCACTGGACGAATGCGCTTCGCCTGCACGCACGGCATCCGGTCGTCGCGGGAAAAAAGCCGTCGCCGCTCTTTTGGTTTACGACTTCGGATTTGGTTTTCGAGCGGAAAACGACCGTGAAAATCAAAGGCAAAGAAAAAGAAATCCCAATGTATTTAGAGAAGCCGGAGCTTGTTTTTGCGAAAATTTGGGCGACACCGCTCGACGATGACGAGAAGCCGAGTTTTCAGTCATTAATTGATTAAACAAAATGAACAACTCACGTTTTAGCTGTATCGTCTGCCGACGCTCGTTTTCGAGCGTGGCGATGCTGCGGGCGCATTCGCGCGAACATCAAAAGCAAACAAAGCATTGTAATAACTGCGGCGCAAATTACCCGCGCAACGCATATCACCGGTGTTAGTTTTACTTTGCTTTAGAAGATAGCTTCTCCGGCAGAGGTAACTCATCATCAACTAGGTATTCTAAAGCGATGCCAGCCGCCCGCGCATAGCATAACAACAACTGGATAGGCGGCTCGCGTTTATCGTTTTCAAACTCGGATATTTGCGAGGCGACAAGCGGACTTTGCCTGTAATCCAAGCGTTCTACCATCCTTTCCTGAGAAAGATTTAAGTAACGCCGGATTTGTTTTAATTTTGAAGCGAGATAAACGGGCTTTGGTCGGCTTGAACGTCCCATCAGATTCCTCCTTTTGGGAGTTTTGAATCCGATGTTCTGGTCTTGCTTCCGCTACTATTTAGTAGTATTGTTTGTTTGCGAAATTGGTCTGCCGATAGCTCACCGATTTGTGAGATACGGGCAAAAGGCATATTACGAAGATAAACAAAATGCCTTTCGCATAATTGGTAGCAGAATTATGCGTTAAAAGTTTTTCAAACTCAATCGGCAGAAAGGCAATGGAAATCAAACATTGTTTTGTTTAATTCAAATTACCAAGAGGGAAAAGATGGAACGCTCGATTGAAGCGATGAGGCTTTGTTCTAACTGCGGCGGGATTATAGATGACGGGGCAAGATTTTGTAGGTTCTGCGGTTTTGATACCGCCAGATTAACTGCAAGTGCAGAAGGCGACACTGCCGCTACTGAAAATCTTGCGCCCGAATCTGAAAACAAAACGCGGCGCGGAAACAATACAATTCTGTATGCCCTCGGCGGCGTTGCTGTTTTAATTGCACTGGTTGTTGCCGGGTTTATCGCGGTTCGGAATTTTTCAAATCGAAACAACCAGTCATCAAATCTACCAGAAACTTCTAACGCAAATTCTTCTTCGCCATCGCCTTTTACTTTAACGGCGAAAGCGCAACAAGTTGAAGAAAAAATCCTGCGCGGCGAAGCCTTAAGCGCGAATGACCTTGAAGGACTTTCAACATCTGAACTGCGGATTTTAAGGAATGTGCATTTTGCTCGCTACGGGCGGAAATATGATAAAGGAGCTTTGGGCGATTACTTCACTTCCCGCCCTTGGTATAAGCCAAACAGCGATTATAAAGATAGCATGCTTACTGCGACGGATAAGGCTAATATTGATTTAATTGTAGCGGCAGAAGGGAATTCAAATAATCAAACTGCTGCTGCAACTACCACCACTTCCTCGCCTACACCTCAAGCAAATCCGACTCCTATGCGCGGCGAACTTACCCGCGAAGCAGTGCTTTCGCTTTTGAGCAGCTATCGAAAAGACGTTATAGCGTCGTTAAAGCGTCCGCAGTATGAACAGAAAAGGTATGAACGGCTGATAAATGACAAAATTATTTCCTGCAAAAAGTTTTATCCGATTCAGGGCGTAACCAATATATTTGAATATAGCAATTGTTCTCCAGCCAGTAACGGACGCGGTTTGATAAAAAAAATGGATTCGGTCATCGCAGAAGTCGGCTATAAAGTCCCGTCTAGGGTAAACGGTATTTCCAAAGTTGACGCAAATACTTCATATGCCGATGTTGTTTTCTCGTTTCAAGCAGGTGACGGATATAGCTTGTATATAAAAAATATTGATGATTTTGTTAGCAGTATCGCAACAAATCTAAATGATGAGACGCGCCGCGTGATCTTAAGACTGTATGACGACGGCTGGCGTGTGGAAAGAGTTGATTAGGCAGTCTAAATCAAGCACGTTCGGCAAAAAGTTTAGTTTTCTGAAAAACTTAACCTTCTCAAAGATTTCAAAGATGAAAACAAAAATGAGATTTGGGCAAGAAACTTATTTTGAATAATTATTATGAAAAATTCAGACACAAAATTTCAGCTAATATTATTTTTCAATATTCTATTTTTGACATTGCTTTTTTGTTCAAACACCTTTTCACAAAAGCCTGTTTTGAAACCAAAACCATCAACCGCAAATGATTCACGCAAGACAGTCGTAAAGAATTTACCCTTGCCGTCGAAAAATTATCGTAGCTTCAGTAGCACATTAGTTGACCTCGATATTACTTACAAACTGAGTTTGCCGGAAAATTGGTTTGATTCTCTTGCGGCTGCTCCCTATTCGACGGCTATGCTTTTTACTCCTGACGAAAGCCTGACATTTGAAAATATCGAAAAATTAAGAAAACAATTTGGCGAAACAAAAGTTGATAAAAAATATATCCAAAGCAAAACTACGCACGGCGTAGTTTTTGGTCTTTCCGAAACAACCTCCTCAAATCTTAATGACGCTTTTAATGAACATATTGCAGATGTAAAAACAACATTTAATTTTTTGAGACAAAACGGCAGTCCGAAGAAAGTCTATATCAACGGCGAGGAAAGTATGACTGCCGATTTTGTAGGTAAAAATCCGGCAAATGGATATGCGGAGATGAGGCAGATTTATGTCACGCTTCTAAAAGCCCCTAAATTTAATAACTCCGCAATCTTTTTCTTCGAGGTTTTTGCGCCGCAAAAGGATTTTCAGATATACAAAACAGCGGCTCAAGATATACTAAATTCAATTCAACTATCTCAAGATACCTCGTTCAAAGCGGTTAGTACCGAAACACATGGATTTGCTTTCACATTGACCGGATGTGTAAGAGTTTCTCAGAGGACTGTAGGATGCAATTTATTTACCTCCAGCCAAGATCAAGATAGAACAATTGAATTCTTAAGTTCAAAGATTGGTAAAACCGGTGGTTCAAGAATATTCGACAATTACGGGAATGAATATCCCATAAATAAACTGACATTTGGTAACAAAGAATCGGGTGCGTTTATTGTCGCTGACACGCTTACTATAACTCGCATAACGGTTGAAAATGTAGAGCCAACTACTGAAGAGATTTCGCTTATTCAGTTGTGGTTTTCATCTAAAGGTTCTTCTGAGGCGTGGAAAATAGAATTTAGAAAAATTCCTATTTCAAAATTATATAAACAGGCTTTGTAGATAATTAGACATTACAGTTGAATTTCACCTATGCCTTGCCCTAGCATTTGCTAGGGTTTTCTATTGTTCTTCGTGTTATAATTAGACAAAAGAGTTAATTTGTCTAGGTGTCAAAAAACCCCTAAAAAACTGAGTTCACAATCCCCTATTATCAGGACTAAACGCTAGTCAAAAACAAGGTGTCAGAAAACTAATGTTTTTTGACGCTTTTTTGTATGTTTAGAAATAAGCGAATACATTTAAAATTGAGACTTTGATTTTGAAATGAGTTTTGAAGCTAAGAAATGATCATTTATGAAAATTTTTGAAGTAACCTGAAGTCATTTCATAAACGCTCGTTTGTGTTACTCATTATCCCTTTCTGAGAGGTCTTGAAATTTTTAGTTCTCGCATCCGAACATATATAAAGGCAGGGTTCACATCAAATGTGTCCCTTATCCATCTTTCCTTCCAGTTACATTCTAAAGCTCGTTTAATACAGTGTTCCGGCATCAGCAAAGCACTTGCAAACCGCCAAGCCTGCCACTCTGGGTTTTCGTAAGCCTTGAGGTCATCAGGATTATACATTTTTAATGAGGATTGCTTGTCATTCACAAATTTTTGTTGAAACTTTCGATTGCGGCGGGCATCTTTGACGTGCAGAAAGCAATGACCGATTTCGTGCGCCTGTGTTGCTCTCAATCGTCGTCTGGTTACATCACAATTCCCGAAATTCATCAGTTTTAATGAAATAAAACACTTCATTTCCTCGATGCTAGTGCAACCGTCTATACCTTCTGGGTAATCCTTAGTGTCTGGCTCTACGTCAGTCTTATCCTTTAACTCAAACTCAAAAAATTCTTCAACGTCGAAACTCATAAGCCTTCTTAGAGCCTCAGGCTGAAATGCTCTTACGACCTCGCAAGCTATATTTTCTATTTCTTTTGCGCTTCTTGGACGGGCTTTTAATACGCTAGCCATTCCCTCATTCTGAGGCTTGAGCTATCAATTTTTCAAGTTCTTCGTCAGACATATTTTTTGCCCGCAGAAAAAGGTCAGATAAGCGGGGTCTTTTTTGAATATGCTGCGCGATTTCTGTGGGGCGTTTAGTCCGGGCTTCCGATGCAAGAGTTACCAACCTATCACCTTCGACTCGCAGAAAGTCCTGTAATTTGCGAACTGTTTCTAAATCGGGTGCGCTTTTTCTGCCCTGTTCAATATCTGAAAGATAGCCAATAGAAAGATTAACGTATTCCGCTGTTTCCCGGAGTTTCTTTCTAGCCTTTATTCGTTCTTCTTTTAATGCGTTTCCAAATTCGTTCATAGTGTGTCCCAAAATCATTATACGCCATTAGAGGCGTAATATCTATAAAAAGTTGTCTCACTCTTGAAACGGCGTAAAATAACACTTGACACCGGAAATTGTTCAGTGTTAGAGTAATTTTTATTACGCCTCTTTTGGCGTAAAATTTAGAAGTCAAAATAAGAAAAACAAAACAATATGCAAGGACGAACCGGCGAACGATGCCAAGTCAGTGGTGTTTACAAATGTAACACACATCCTTCAAATACAATTCCGTTAGCTATTAATAACGTATTTCCGCCCTGCTCAAGCGGAAGTGGTCACGGAACAACATGGGTTTTGGTTAGACGAGCTTAAATCTAACCAACTGACTGTAAAACACGCACGAAGGATTTTCACTGCGGGCGTGTTTTACAATAAATGATACAAAAACGAATGAGAGGTAAATAAACAATGAGTGAACCTAAAAATCACGGTAACGCTTGGACTCCTACTAATGACAAAACATTAAAAGATTTAGCGAAGGGTAACACGCCGACACGATTGATTGCATACAAGATGGGACGCACAGAAGATTCGATTCGGGCAAGGGCATCAGAGAAAAATGTTTCCCTTAAACCGACAAATCAATCCCCGTATAACAGGAAGAAATAAGGCAGCTTCGGCTGCTTTATTTTTTTACAGTAAAGAAAACGAACATTTTCTTTACTCCGATAAATATAAGAATATTAGATAAAACATTTTATTTGTCTAGTTTATAAAGGTGTCAAAAATTATGTGTTTTTTGACACTTTTTTTATTCTCTATTATTGTTCAAATATGCGAGTAGGAATTTATGCCAGAGTATCAACGCACGATCAGCAAACCTTACCGATGCAGCTTGAAAAAATGCGCGAGTATATCAAAAATCGCAATTGGGAACTAACGATTGAATTTGAAGAAGTCGGGTCCGGCGCAAAGACGCGCCCGAAGCGCGAGGAATTAGTGAAAATGGCGCGTCGTCGTGAGATTGACGCAATCCTTGTTTGGAAGCTCGACCGCTTCGGGCGTTCGATGGCTGATCTTGTAATGACATTAAATGAGCTTCGGGAAATCGGAGTTGTTTTTGTGTCTTTAACCGAGTCCTTAGATTTTTCCACTCCGTCGGGCAGGGCGATGGCGGGAATGCTTTCGACCTTTGCCGAGTTTGAGCGCGATATTATCCGCGAGCGCGTGAAAGCCGGAATCGCCAATGCGCGAGAAAAAGGCAAGCCGCACGGCAGACCGCAGACCGCTCAGAAGAAAAAAGACGAAGTTATAAAACTTTGGAATAAAGGCAAAGGGTTGAATAAATCGGAGATTGCGCGGAAACTAAAAATCTCCAGAGGTTCAGTTATAAACTTTCTGAAATAAAAAATTTTGACATCGTTAAAGGGCTGAAATCCCATCATAATGTTCTGCCTCAAAAAAATTTTCTTGACAAAATTATTAGATGAGGCGTAGGCTAGTATTCCTTATGTGAACTAGCGTTAGGAGTAGGGTTTAGGACTTTTTTAAGGAGAGTTACTGGATGGATTTTATTATAAAGAGTTCGGTGAAAAGTAAAGATATTAAGGAACATACGCTGTTTGTGGCATTACAATCGAATACGCACGGCGTTTTGTTATCTTTGGCTTTAATTATTCCTCTTGTCTTACTCTTTAGTAATTGATATGGTGTTTAAAGGTGTTAAACCTGTGTCAAAGGAGGAAAACAATTATGGTTACGATTCGTATAAACGAAACGAATGATTTAAGAAGAAAAAAAGCATTTGCTGAGATATTTATTAACGGTGCCGTTGAATACACAGAATTCGACGATACTTTTCGAGTGCCGGTGCAAACAGTAAATTTACTGCGAACAAAGGGATTCTCATTCAATATCATTTCATCTGCATATAAAGCTGATGAGGGATCTTACTCAACAATGATGTGATTTCATTCCACTCTCCCGGAGACAACAAATCTATGCCCTTGAAGACAATTCCGAGTATCAGATTTGAAATCTATTTACCCGTCAGTTATTCAGCCTCAGACCCGTCTCAGGAAAACAATATTCATTATGTCAATCTCGGTGAAGTAGTAGAGTATCTGGCTAAAATGATGAAGGACTATAAAGGATACGAAGGCTACACACTTTCAAACCCGCAGGGGTTACCGCCATTGGCGGGTGGTTATCAAGGTGAAGAGCTGGAAAGAAATTATTATATCGTCCTCGTGTTCCCCGATCATCTAATGGGTCGGGCAGTAAATGATGTAACTAAGATGGTTGAGTATTTCCAAACACTATTTAACCAAAGGGAGATTTTTTTACTGCATACTGCGGTCATGCGTTACCAACCTCAAGAGTCTTACGAAACCCAAACGCCGACAGGAACAGCTAGCTCTTTTTAAGACACAAAAGTTTTGTGTCTTTTTATTAATCCCATTCTGGCTTGCTATAATTAGGTGAACGAACATTCACTTATGCCTACTCTCAAAAAGAAATTAAAACCCTGCAAAGACCACTTTCTAACTTTACGCGCCGAAGCCACGCGGAATTTTACGGTGTGCGAGAAATGCGGGCATAAATTATTATGCGCCGATACTTTCAGACCCGTTAAATTTGAAAACCGTTATTTCTTTGACCACTGATTCTTATTTGCTGTTTTCAATTAGTTCCGGCGAATCCGTTGTTGGGCTATTGACGGCGCGGCTGACCGCGTGAGCCTCCATCGCCTCGGCTGGATACGGCGCGAGAAGTTTTTGCAGTTCCCCCGTGTTGGTGTTTTTTGCATCAAGCCACCGCTCGTAATCCGCGCTTTTGAGAATCACCGGCATCCGGTCGTGAACCGGCTTTAGAACGGCGTTCGCCGTCGTCGTGATAATCGTGCAGGTTTCTACTGATTCGCCCGAAGTTTTATCAAGCCACGTTTCCCAAAGTCCGGCGAAGCCGAAAACTTCCTTTTCCTTCAAGTAGAAATAAAACGGTTGTTTTGCCCCCGTCGCTGTCCGCTGCCATTCGTAAAAACCGCTTGCCGGAATGATGCACCGGCGCGAGCGAAACGCTTCACGAAAAGACGGTTTTTCTGTTAAAGTCTCGCTGCGGGCGTTTATCATTCGATTGCCAATATCGGCATCTTTCGCCCACGACGGCACAAGCCCCCATTTAAGCTCGGTGATGATTCTTTTGCCCGCATCGCTGCCTGCGACGGCGGGAATCATCTGCATCGGCGCGACGTTATAGCGCGAGCGGAAAACGCCCGGATTATCAACGACCGCTCGAAACTCTTTTTTTATTTGTTCGGGTTTTGCCCTGCTTGAAAATCTTCCGCACATATCTTTTATTATAAATTAAGGGTCTAGAGTAGCAAAAGTAATTTAGAGCGGAAAACGCTCCAGTAATTTTAACAGCAAAAGCTGCAAGTTTTCATTACGATGATTAAAGCGATATTCACATTCTTTCAAGTGCAGATAGAAGGTTTTCGGCGGCACCCCATTAAACTTCTGCAATCTCCTTTTAGCATACGACCAGAAACTTTCGATCCCGTTGATATGAATATCGCCGGCGGCGAAAACATCAAGCGAGTGATTAACCCGCAGATGTTTGGAATAGCCGACATCAACCAGTCCGTTGTAGCCGCGCCAGCCGTCCGAATGAATTACAGAATCGAGACTGACCTTGCCGCGAATAATGTTTTGCAGGGTTTTCTTAGCCGCGTCGGGAACAATCTCGGTCGAAACAGAACCGTTGCGTTTATAAATCCCAAAGACGATAGTTTTGCCGCTCGCTCCGCGCCCGCGCTTGCCTCTGACTCGTCTTGCTCCGAAGTAGGATTCGTCAACCTCGATTTGGCAGCTCGAAAAGGGCGAAGCGCGTTCTGCTTCTTCGGCGACTCTATTTCTAATTTTCAAATAAATTTGATTAACCGACTTGCGCGTCAGGTTAGTCAAAACGGCTGTTTTCTGAGCGGTCAAATCAAAGGCAAAATACCTGATGATTTGTCTGGTTTTCCGTTCGCTAATTTTAGCAAACCGATAATATCGGTTTAGTTGTTTCATTTCAGTAGCTTACCATTACCAATTTATTGGTTTGCTACTCTAGACCCTAAATTAATTGATGGTTAATAATTCGTTCCAATTTGTCGTATAACCCGGACTCTTTCGAGTTTGCTTCATCTTCCAATTCCCTTCCGTTTTAACGCACCCGAAACGCACCGTGTCTTTGCCGAATTTACCGTTTAATTCATCTACCGCTCGCATCAATTTGTGCTGCTTTTCAAACCGCGCATCATCGAACATTCGTTTCGTGAGAGAATCCTTCGGCACTAGACCGCTCAAAATGATTCCGGCTTTTCGGTATTCGTAGCCGCGCTTGAAAATTCGTTCGAGCGTCTTTATCGCCCATTCCTGAATTTCCTGATTACTGTCTGTCGGGTATGTTGAACTGTAAGTCGCCGTGTTCGAGTAAGGTTCGGGCGCGGGACGAAAACGGTCTGTGCCGATGAAAATTGTAACCGCGTTTGCGGCGAGATTATGCTTTCGCATTTTCTCGCAAGCTCTGGTCAGAAAATAAAGCACGGCTTCTTTTATCAGCTCATAATTAGTGATTGTTTGCCCGAAGCTGCGCGAGCAAGTGATTGAATGCTTTTTTGTTTGAACAAGCTCGAACGGCAGGCACTTTACGCCGCGAAGTTCGAGCGCGATTCTTGCGCCCGTAACCGTTAGAAGCCGACGGACAAACCGATTGTCCATTTCCCTTAATTGCCAGGCTGTTAAAATATCGTTTGCTTTGAGTTTGAGAGCGGAACGATAACCGATGCCCCAAACGTCTTCAACATTTGTTTCCTTTAGAATCGGTTCGGTCTTATCTGAACGGTAAAGATTCAAAACGCCTTTCTCTTTTAGTTCGCCTTTCTTTGCGCGGCGGTTGGCAATTTTAGCCAAAACCTTTGTTTCGGCGATGCCGACGGAGACGGGAATACCCGTCCATTTATACATTTTTTCGCGGATTGAATGAGCGAGATTATCGAGCGAGTTCCGGCGCGGTTCAAGACTCATAAACGCTTCGTCAATCGAATAAATTTCCACATCCGGCGTAAAGTTTTCCAGCAGACTCATCACTCTTCCCGACATATCACCATACAAAGCATAATTCGATGAAAAGATTTCCGCATCAAATTCGCTCAAAAGGGATTCGATTTTGAAAAGCGGCGCGCCCATCGTTACGCCGATTTGTTTTGCTTCTTCCGAGCGGGCGATAACGCAGCCGTCATTATTTGATAAAACTACCACCGGCTTTCTCTTTACGGACGCATCAAAAACGCGCTCGCACGAAGCGTAGAAATTATTGCAGTCAACGAGCGCGATAGCGTTATTCATAATGAATTAGTGTCTATTAATTGAGCAGACGACTTTTCCCCAAATCTCGAAATCCATATTCTCGTCAATTATGATCGGCTTGTAATTCGTATTTTTCGGCATCAAAAATACTTTCCCCGCGTCGTCTATCAGAAGTTCCTTTACGCACATTTCATCACCAATTCGCGCCACGACAATATCACCAGATTTGGTTTCAATCATTCGGTCAACGATTAAGGTGGCGTTTGGGCGGATACCCGCGTCAACCATCGAGTCGCCACCGGCGCGAACGCAGAACGTCGTTGCGGGATGCCGGATTAACTCTTTATTCAAATCAATCGAGGTTTCGATATAATCGTCAGCCGGAGAGGGAAAACCCGCCGACACAAACGAGAGCATCAGCGGCAAAAATAAAGGCTCGATGCGCTCAACCGGATAAACGCGACCTTTTATAAAACTTTCGATTTCCTGCATATTAAGAAAAACAAATCTTAAAACCCAACAGTTCTTAGACGAAACAAAATCCTTTCTATGAAACAGTTATATCATAGAAGGAAATAACTTTGCCAGAAGTTTTGCGAGCGGCAAAAACAGAAGGCTTTCAGGAGACGTATATTTTGCTTCCTGAAAGCCTTCTAATGTTTGTTAATTTATAATACAGCCTTTTTGCGGCAATAGGATTTATTGATTATCAACCGTCGCCTCAATCTGATTTTGAATCGAAACGGGAACATTCGAGAAAAAGTCGTATCCTGTCAAAGACTCAACGTAATCAACGCTCACGCGGTATTGTTTCCAATCAGAGACGACGCTGTTGGTGTTCGGTATATAAACGGCAATCAATCTGGTCGAAGCGTTGACACGCGAAACGTCGTTTGTGCCGTTCGGCAATACCATAATCACCTTCCAAGTGTAAGCCGGAACCGAGACATGCCCATTGGCGATAAAGCCGCTTGTTCCCTGCCCGCCGGAGATGATGTAAAGCTCGTTTCCGCTCGTTGCAAGAGTGCGCGAATAGCTTTCTAAGTTTGCCCACGTCTGCTGATTGTTTGTCGGGGCTTGCGGAATCATATTCGTCATCAGGAAAGTAGCGGAGTTGTTCGCCACCGTGTTTGTTCTATCGCCCGACGGACACATATGACCTCTGTCGTAACCCGAACCCGAATAATCGGTATCGGTAACGTGATACCAAGCGGTGGGAAGTGCCGGGTCCGGTCGGAAATCGTTCTGCCTTTGAACCGAGCCGAGCCAGGTTGAATCCAGATGCCAGCTTGTCCAGTTCGGTCTGCCGTCATCACGGTTATAAGATTCGGCATACTGCGTCTTGACCATTAAATAATTGAGCGGTTGATTAACGTCCGTAACAGCATTCGACGGATTGCCCATCGTCAGATGCTCGCTCGACGGCGGCGTTGGAGTCGGTATCGGCGTGACGGTCGGTGTTGGTGTAATGGTCGCCGTCGGAGTCGGTGTTGGTGTCGGCGCGGCGTAGGAGGTGGCGACGATGTTGTCGATGTTAATGCGGTTTGCTCCGCCCGACGTTTTTCTGATTTCAAAGCGCACGGCGGTTGCCGAGTTGACCGTGAAACTCGCGGTTGAAAGCGAAGTCGAACCCGTCGTCACGGTCAAGCCGACTTTTGTCCAAGTCGAGCCGCTGTTTGTTGATTTCCATAATTCCCAAGTGCTTGAAGAATCCGTGCCGTATTCGGCGTGTTGAACCGAGACAGTTCCCGCGCTTGCGACGTTAAAGTTCATTGAAACTTTTCCCGTGTTCCGAACGCGAGCCGACCAAGAGCCGGATTTTCTGTCGGATGATGTATTGCCGGTTAAAGCGTCATCGAGATACCAACTGCCCGAACCTAAAGTTACGTTGGCGGCGGCGTAAGCGGTTTTACCGCCCGCTTCAAACCCTTCGTTTAGGTTATTGGTTTGCGAGTTGACGACAAAAAAATTAGCCGCGCTCCAGACAAGCACGGCAAGCAGAGTAAAAACGGCGTAATGTTTTCTATTCATATTGTCTCCTGTTTAATTTTCTCCTGTTTAATTTTTCTTTCGGACAAAAACAAGACGAATATGCGGTAAATCGCGGAGAAAGACAAGCAAAAACAGATTAAAAAGTTGTTACCGACAATTTGGTTAATCAGATAACCAGCTATTTAACTATTGATAAATATCGCACTGTTGCTACCATTCCCTTACTTCCCCGTTTCCCAAATTCAAAACAAAAGGAGTGAAAATGTATGCAACTGCTGACGGAAGAACTGCGGGCGGAAATACCCCCGCTTTACGCGCAGGAGAATAATTATACAGCACTTTTGCTTAAGGACTTGAGTCAATAGGGAGGACGAACAGGAAGGCAATGATTATATCTTTTTAATTTGTTTTTCTATTTTCGTAATATCCCTCAATTTGCATTCCCAAAATACGATGACTTTCCACCCTAAGTTATTTAAATCCTTATGCGCTTTTTTATCTCTTTCAATATTTTTATCAAGTTTATTATCCCAGAATTCGACGTTGCTCGCGGGTCTCTTTGATTTTTTACAATTCTGGTGTCCGTGCCAAAAGCAGCCGTGAACAAAAATCACGGTTTTATATTTGGGAAGCACAATATCCGGTTTTCCCGGTAAATCTTTTTGATGAAGTCGAAATCTATATCCGAGCCGGTGCAGTAATTTTCTTATTGCAAGCTCAGGAGAAGTATTCTCCGATTTCACTTGCGCCATAATTTTACTTCTTTCCGATTTAGTGAATTTATCCGCCAATGCTTTATAAAGTGAGCAAATGTTTATTGTCGCTCAGTAAATCATTCAGACTTACATCTATTTCTTTTATTAAGTTAATCTGTCCGTCAATTCTGGCAAGTAATTCAATCAATTCCTTAAATTCAACGTCCGAAAAATCGGCTCTCGTGTATGAATGCGAATAGGCTTTAAGCCATTGCTGAATTACCTGATACCCGGCGACCTTATAGGCTAGAATTTCGGACGATACCGGGCTAATTGAAAGTTTCAATGCCGTATCTTCATATAAATTAATTGTGTTTGCCGCCGACTCAATACGAAAAGATGTCAGCTTAAAAGGCGATGAAAACAACGAGAGCAATTCATTTAGATTTTTAGGAATTTTTACGGTCTTTTCGGCTTTTTCCAATTCAGCAAGAGTTTTTCCTCGTGTCGAGATTTCAAGAAACATTTTTCCGTCAGCCGGGATGGGAATACGCGGACTTGTTTCCGAATCGGAGGCGGCAAATAACGCTCCTTTGAACTTTTCAAGGTAAGCATTCGAGCAAAGGATCGCATAGGAATAGAAAACTAATCGCTCTGCCACGTCATTTTCCGAAAGACCCGTTTCCGTCTTTATATACTCCAATAACCGCTCATTTATATTCAAACGCGGTTGAGAATTCCAGATCGCGCTTCTGCCCGTTGGCTTATAATCAGGAAAGAAATTGCAAAGAATTTGAGAATTTCCGCGCTTGCATAAATCGTTATCCGGCAAATACCAACAGAAGGAAACGAATCTGTGCAGTTCCGCTCCGATGTCTTTCGTATCAGGCGCAATAGCTATTCCGACCGTCGAATTATTTTTGAATGCAGCAAGAATTTCAGGACGCGCTCTTGTGCCGCTGTTTTTCATAATGGCAAGAGTGCGAAGAGCTTCTTCCGACAGTAGGGCAAAGGGATTTAATAACGGGCGGTAAGAGTATCGCACTAAATTTTCGTCCGGTTTCTTTAGGGAGTTTGCGAGGGCATTTCTAACCGCCGGAGATAATTTTGCCGGTTTCGGCGGCTTACTTTGTCCAGTAAACCATTGTGCAAGAAGAGCCGAAACGGAAATTCCGGCAACATTGCCTATATCGCGTGAACGTCTTGTAAGAAGTGATTTACTAATATGAAAAAATAAGCTGGAAGGTGCAAGTTTAATGCCCGAAGAATGACGAGCAAAAACAAAATTGTTCGAGTTGTCTGGAGTTAAATCGGTCGAATAAATAGACCAAAACCGCGAATATAAGCGCGTGTTATATGAGGCAGAGGGAAAGAAAGAGTAAGAATTGTTATCAATACCGAAGGACTCGAAAGTTTCCATTAATTCGTCGTCGTTTCTTGTTTGCGCCAACCAATTTATCTTTTCTTTTCTTGTAAATCCCGTTATTGACGAATAATGCAGCTTAGTGTCTTTTCCTTCGGTCTTTTCGGCGGTCAAACAAATTAGCAGCAATCTTCCCTGCTGTGTGTAAAACAAACTTGAAGCCCCCGATCCCGTTCTTAAATCCTCGTCTAAATCAACCACCCAAATCTTAGGAAACCGTTCCGTTATCCATTTTCGAGCATATTTATAACTTTCCTTTTCCGCAAATGACGCGGGCAAAACCAAAGCCAAAATGCCCGGATTTTTTCCTTCCAGTTTCGCGCAAGACCATCTTAGAAATTTTACAAAAGGATTTTTTAACTGTTTTTGAATATTTTGCCGACCCGTTCGATTTTCTTCCGGCGGTCGAAAATCATCAATCAACCCTTTTATAATTTCAAAACTGCCGCCGTCGGCGTGCGTATAAGAATCGGAGGAAGGCGGGTTTCCAATAACTAAAGTCAATGGAGGTCTGCAAAGTTTTCGAGCAATATCTTGTTCTCGTTTAATAAGGTTAGTCGCGCCGCCGGTCGCTATCTCGTGTTCAAGTTCATCGCTGAGAGTATTGGTCAAAACTACTTCCAAACCGTCCGGCAAAGGCTTTCCGGCGTTGAGCATTGAAAGACGATAATGAGCCAGAGCATAAGGCGCGGGCAAAATTTCAAAGCCGGTTATTTGCGGTAAAGATGCCGGGTTATCCGCAAATTTTATTATATGTTCTAAAAAAGTCGCCGTTCCGCAGCAGGGATCAATTATCTTATTATCTTTTGCATACAGGGAAACGCCTTTCATTTCGCGCTTAATCAATGTTTGCGTAAGTTTTACCGTATAAGCCGTTAGCTCAGGCGGTGTCATATAAGCCCCAAAATCGAACCTTATGTTAGGAGCGAAAGCATTTAAAAAGGTTTGATAAAGCGTGTGATAATCCGGCGTAGTCCGTTGAGCAGTATCCAATTTGATATGAGCCAGAAGAAGCAAACAATCTTGATACCAAACCCCAAGACGACCCGGCGAATTCAATTCATTCCGTAGAGTTTCAATAATTGCCCGGAAAGGTCTCAGCCGTCCGGTAAAAGCATCGTAAGAAGCTGTAAACCAAAACTCTTTAATTTTCTCAAGTCTTTCCAATGGAGAATCTTTCTCATCGTCAACGACCCTATGAGCATACAGAAGCCCAAACGCTAAAACTTGAGCGACAAAATCCGCGAAAACGTCGGGAGTATTAAGAGCCGGATCGTGATGAGTTTCAAGCAATCCCTTTAGTTCGTGTAAAGCCGTTATCGTCTCCTCTTCACTTGCATTCAGTCCTTCGCCCGGAGTTAAGGAAGCCAGTTCACGCACACTAGCGGACATTTCGGCGGCTCTTTTCGCCACTTCCCTTACTAATCCGTCTTCTGAAATGATGCGAGACCCGGAGGCAGAAAAGAAAGTGCGAAATTCGGTTTCGACTCTCGGATCGATGGAAAGTTTGCTCCAATCCCACGAACCAATCGGCTTATTCAACAAGGATAATTTTTTGAAATCATCCAACGCATCGAAGAAAATAAACTCTATCCCATCCGTAAGAATCACTTTCGCGCCGAGGTTGATGTATTTTTCAAGTTGAATCCTATTCTGCTCGATGTTTATCCAAGAATTAACATCCAGTCCTTTGGCTTCAATATACCCATACAATCCTAAATCTTTAGAGTTATACAAAAGCCAATCCGGGCGACCGGCATTAGCTTGATTGCGAGGTTCGGAAAGGATTTTTACTTCCGGGTTAATTGATGCCGATAATTTTCTAAGGAAATCGTCAATCGGCGGGCGGTAAGATAATTCGGGAGTCGCTTCGCCGGTTGCCAGAGCTTTTTCATATTCAGCTTGCAACGTCGAAAGATACGCTCGCGTCAATGTTTCAAAATCATCTACATTGATGCCGCTTAAGGTTGAATTTTTCTTTGATGACATTCGATTATTTGTTTGCCGATTGCGGCGGCTAATTTCGGCGGAACCGCGTTACCTATTTGCCTTGCAATATCAACCTTATTTCCGGCGAAAACAAAGTCTAAAGGAAATGTTTGAAGTATTGCGCCTTCTCGAAGTGAAATTGTTCGCGTTTGCTCAGGATGCCCGAAAAGCCCCCTACTGAAGCTGTCGAATCTAGCCGTTATAGTAGGCGCGACATCATCCCACGACATTCGCCCATAGACGTTGCGATGACCTATCACCGCCGAACTTATTTTATGGCAGTTCGCCAAAAGATGTTCCGGCAGATATTCCCTGCCCTGCCCTTGTTTGAGAGCGAGGAGTCTTTCAATATTTATTTTTGAAAGTCTGTCCCTTCTGTGTTGGGGAAATTTCGGGTGATCGCTGCCGTCTTGAGGCGGCTCCGGCAAACTGCCTATTACATCCTTTACAAATAATCTTTTGCCTTTCGGCGTAGTCGGCACGGGAAATTGAAAAGTTGAAAAACCTTCATAAATTTTTTCGCCTACTATAAAAACTCTTTTTCGTCTTTGAGGCACTCCAAAATCTTGCGCGTCCAGTGTAGCTTGATGAATCCAATAGCCAAGTGATGCGGCTTGTTTCAAGGCTTTATCTAAAATCAGTTTGCCGCGTTTCCCTGCAATTCCCGGAACATTTTCCATTAGGAACCACTGAGGCATACATTCGCCTACAAGTGATATAAATTTGGAAACAAGATCATTTCTTTCGTCGGTATCATCCCCTATTCTTTGAACTGAAAAGCCCTGACACGGCGGACCGCCCGCGAGCAAAAACAATTTCCCCTTTTTTAATCCGGCAATTTTTAAGGCGTTTCCGTTCAGCATTTCATCAATTCCCGCCAATTTTGCCGGATGTGAAAACCAATTTGGATTTAGTTCCTGCGTCTTAACGCAAAGAGAGTCAAAGTCAAAACTCAGCGGCACATCATAACCCGCCGATTCAAGACCTAAACGCATTCCCCCCGCACCGCAAAAACTGTCAATACAACTGTAAATCATTCTTCCGTCGTTTTTGTTTTATTCCTGCAATGACACTAGAGTAAGAACTGCTTACAGGAGTGGTAATTGACTGTGCGGAATTTGCTTGCTCAATCTCGTTAGGTGGAGCCGATTGCAATTCCACAAAAATATTTGCCGCCACAGCACAAGCAAATTTCGGAGGCACGGCTTCGCCAATTTGTTTGTAAATCGCGTCTATACTTCCCTCGAATTCAAAGCCGACCGGGAAACTTTGAAGCAAAGCCGCTTCTCTAATGGTTAATCCGCGATTCTGTTCAGGATGAACAAACCGCCCGCTTGCCGGATTACGCGCATAATGAGTGATTGTTATTGACGGCTTATCCCAAGATAATCGCCCGTAAACATCATAATAGCCTTTGATTTTATCCAAGCACGGCGGACCTACGCCGGAAGGACGACTTCCGCCGTCTTTAGGAACGGCTTTAATCGTTTCGATTGTCGAGGCTCTATGACCGGCAGATCTATGCAACTTGTCTTTAGGATGTGCAATGCCGGGTTTTACGGGGGGTAAATGCCCGATTGCTTGTCTGACGGTTACGAAAGATTCGGACGTTAATAACGGCTCCGGCGAAATAAAATCCTTACGCATTGCAACGACTAAGGAGCGAAATCTCTCTTGAGGCACTCCAAATGCCGCAGCGTTATGAATATTCTGATTAAGCGTATAACCGGCGTTCGTAAAGATTTTCTTTGCCGCCAAAAAATAATTCCAATATTTTTTTGAAAGCATTTCCGGGACGTTTTCCATTACGATGCAAACCGGATTGAGTTTCACGGCGACGTTAGCAAAGGCACTGATTAAAGAATTCCTTTCGTCTTTCTCATCCCAATTTTTTTTCCGATGTGAAGTAAATCCCTGACACGGAGCGCACCCCAAAATTATTAACGGCTTTTTAGCATCGTATCCGTCCAATTTTGTAAGAAAGTTTTTTAGAAGTTTTTCGTCCGACGCTAAATTGCGAATATCTTCCTGAATGCCGGGAGCGTTGAAATTACGCTGAAAAGTTTTTAGAGCATCCGAATTTATGTCGCATCCGCCAATAATTTTGAATGACTTTTTGACTTTACCGAAGGAGGCAAAACCTAACGACATTCCCCCCGCGCCGCAAAAAAAGTCAATTACCTGAAAAGGCGCGTTTTTGTTTAGGTTGGTTTCAGAGTTAGACCAACTCTCAAGAGCTTGCATTGAAAGCTCCGTTAATTTTCTTCTTTTTCCTCTCAAAATTTTCTCCGAATTAAAAAGATGTCCGAATTGCAGAAAAATAATTCTACAATAATTTTTGCTTGAATATGAAACTAGAAAATCATTTCAAAAACATTTGATTGGTCTTGTTAAATTTTTTTGGAAAAAGTTCGCTTTCCATACAACTTCCGAAACATCGAAGAATCATTCGATTACACTCGTCCAAAATAAATGTTATAATAGATATGTAGATAGTTAAATAGTTAAATATATGACGAACCCAACGTATGAGCCGATAAGCGAAGATCCGAGTTTACCGGCGAGCAAAAGCGATTTACAAATTCTCGCCAGTGAACTCGGCGAGCGGTTTGAAAATCTGCCGACGCGAGAAGATTTCAGCCAGCTTTTAAGTTCGGTTGATAAACTCGCCGGTGAAGTTCGTATTTATAATACGGAGAGAAGCGCGGAAACTCACCGGATCGAGCGAATTGAAAAATGGATTAAAGAAGCGGCGGAAGTAACGGGCGTGCCGATTGAGTTTTAGGAGCGCGAGCGGAGCAAAAAAAAGAAGCGATAGATTTTTCTATCGCTTTTTGTTTTTAGCGGGACAACGCGGATTCAAACTCATAATCCGGCTGCTCGTCAAACAATTCCGCGGGTTCGTCAATTTCGCCGTTTTCAAAAAGTTGCGACCAGACGATCATCGAAAGTCGCTCGACTTTGTTTTGAAGTGCTTCAAACTCCGCGCGGTTGACGAGTGCCACTTCCCTATTCTCTTGCGGCGATTCCGGTATCGCGGAAATTACCTCTTCCGGCGGTTGTTGCTGAGACTTTTGATTCTCCTCCGCGCTTTCTTTGACCGGTTCCCTACTGTATGGCTGAATGCCATACGCACACGCTAAGATATGCGAGGCTTCTTTCGCCGGAACTTCGTAGAGTTTAGCGATGAGGTCAATCACGCCGCCGCCTTTCAGGACGCAGCCTTTTGCAAAACAATGAAAGCGGTTAGTGTTGATGTTCAAGGCAAAACTTCTGTCTTTCCGGCATTTCGGACATTTGCCGCGACATTCGCCGTCTTTGGTAGCTTCGGATAAATTTGTTTCCAAATCCCCCGCTACGATGGCGACCGAAAGTGCTGTGCGAAGAACGCTGAAGTCAACATATTTGGTTTCCAAATCAAGTTTCGGGCGCAATTCCTTCAAGATTAATTTCGTCATTGCCAATCACCTCCGTTTGCCGATGCCTGCGCGGTTTCTAAAATGGCGACCGGCGCGGTAGGATTTGAACCCCCAAGCGATGCTTCGACGAGCGGCGCAATAAACTTGCCTAAGCGGGCGGTGGTCTGATATTGAGCCAATGGGTTTAATTCCTTAAAGCTCTCGGTAAAAGCGTTCTCCAGCGACCACAAGGTTCGGTCGCGGAAATCCTCCCATTCTGGCGAGAAATAATTCCGGTGAACGTCTTTGATAAGCGAGATCGGAAACCGCTCTTCGAGAAACGCCTGATAAATCAAAACTTTCGCTTCATCGTCCGTTATCTCCATCAACCGCTTTGTTCGGATGGCTTTGCCGAGCGGTTCAAACCCGCGATGAATGCGGTCAATACCGACGGACACTGATTCGATTAAATCAAGCCCTTTGGTATGCTTTGCCAGAAGCGGATTGAAATCCCCGCAAAACATCATATTGTCGCAGACGCGAACGCGGTAGCCCGCGACGAGTCCGAGACGCATTGATTTATCGTTGGAATTTCTCAGCCCGATGGCGAAGCGCACGCCTTCGGTGACGGCGTTAATCTCCAGCAGCCCGAAGAGTTTCATGCCGTCCGGGGACGCGGCGAACTCCGCTTTGACGATTCTAAACCGCCGCAGAGCGAGAGCTTCATCGAGCGCGTCAACCAACGCCTTATGCGCGATTGGTTGAAACGTATCCGTCGCCTCCGGCAGCGGAATAAATTCCAAATCCTGACGGCTTATCTTGCGAGTTGTTCGCCCGTCGGACATCAAACTGCCATTGTTATTATTTCCAGCCGGAACAAAATCTCCCGGCACTTCCTCGTCTAAAATCAGACGACCGTTTCTAAACACAGTTTCCTGTAATCCGTTCATAGTTTTTTACCTCTTTTTGTTTTTGTAAATTTCAGAAGTCTCTCCTAAAAAGAAAGACCGGGAACCGAATGCCCGAAGCGGATTCGGGCATTAAAAAAGAATCGAGTTGTTGGGAATCTTCTAGCGCGGCGCGGAATAATTATTTTGAGCCGAAGCGAAACCGATTTTTGACCAAATTAAAATCAATCCAAACTTTTCCGTTAGACATATAAACCTCTTTCAAATTGGTAATGTGTGAGGTAAGTTTGACAGGTTTCCGGCAGATTTTTAAGAGAGTGTCAAGGGTGCAGATGAGTCCGATAATGTAAGATAAAGATAATGCCTTCGAGTTCCCTCCCTGATTCTAACCAAAGGCTTACGGTAGGGCTGAAACCTCTGGGTAAAGCGTCGCGCCCAAAGACGCTATTGAATCGGTCGTGCCGAGCGGTTTTCGCCCTACTCGCTCGCAATACGTTCGGAGAGTTGCAACTCGAAGGCAGGAAGAAATTTTTAGCGAGGCGTTAGGCAAAAATTTCAAATTGCAAAAAATGAAATATCTAGCTATTCAAATAGTTAGATATTTTTTTATTCAGTAATTTACATATCTAACTATCTGTGATAACCTCTCGTTTTATGATCATTACAATAGCGAGTTTCAAAGGCGGAGTCGGCAAAACGACAACCGCAGTTCATCTAGCCGGATACCTCGCCGGGAAAGGTTCAACACTTCTCGTTGACGGCGACCCGAACCGCAGTTGCTTAGATTGGGCTTCGATAGGCGCACTTCCCTTTCAGACCATTGACGTGATGCAGCTTGCCAAATATGCCGGACGATACGAACACACCGTCATTGACACAAAGGCGCGACCGGACGAAAAAGACTTGAATGTTTTAGCGACAGGTTGCGACCTTTTAGTTTTACCGACAACCCCGGATGCGATGTCGCTGAAAGCGACTTTGAAAATGCTTTCGGCTTTATCGGAACTCGATAGCAAGACTTATAAAATTTTGCTCACGATGATACCGCCGCCGCCGAGCCACGACGGAGCGGACGCAGCGGGCGTTTTGACCGGAAATAAGTTGCCGGTTTTCAAAACGCAGATTCGGCGTTACACCGCATACAAGAAAGCCGCGCTTCACGGTTTGCTTGTTCGGGAAGCTAAAGACTCATACGCGCAGGAAGCATGGAGCGATTATCAAAAATTCGGAAAGGAGATTTTACGCTGATGAGCCAATTTGACGCTTTATTTCAGACTGACACTAAATCAAAAAAGGAAATCAAACCGAAAACCAAACAGGCGAGAAAAAAACCGGAGGCTTCCCTATCTCCTGCCGCCAAGGAACCGCCGAAAGCGGTTGCACCGAAACGGACGACCGGCAAAAGCAGCAACGCGGATTACACGCAAGTTTTAACCTACGTTCGACGTGATACTCACAACGCCGTGCGTGCCGCTTTGATATTCGACGAGCGAAAACGCGACTTGTCGGATTTAGTCGAAGAACTTCTCGACGGTTGGGTTAAAAAACAAAAATAAACGACCGTAGTGCAACACGAACAGACCGTAGTAGAACACGAATCTACCGTAGTTCAACTCGAATCGCGCCGTAGTTCAACACGAGTTTGACCGTATCACAACACGAGAAAGACCGTAGTAGAACACGAGTTTGACCGTAGTTCAACACGAGAGCGGGCGCAAATAAAACTTGCAACTAAAACAAATACAAGGATTTCCACAAGTCTCTGATATAATTAGATATGTTCAGATTACTTTTAAATACAACAACAGAGAGCGATAATTCTTATCGGACGCAGAAGTTAATTTCTGTTGTTGTTAAAAATTCTCACTTATGGAAAAATCTTTCTCACCGCTTGAAGATTTAATCGCCAAGCGTCTGCTTGACGCGGGAACAAACGGGGAATCAAATATCGGAATAGAAAGCGTGAGCCAAAAGACAAAACAAGTCCAGGAAGAAACGGAAGAAGCAGATGCAACCGTAAGTCTTGCCGAACGAGAAAGCGCGACCCTCGCCGAGCCGGATTTTGTGCGGATGGAAAAAAACATCGCGGCGTTCGGTTTCTTCACGCCGTCGAGCAAGCGAATTAAAAACGCGCCGAAGATTATCCGGTTCACGCAGATGGTTGACGGCAACCGGGTAGAAGCGGAAGTAAAAATATCTCCAAACGTCGAATACGGAATTCCGATAACGGCAGATCAGGACAAATATCTCGCGTTTCAAAGAATCATCGAACGATGCAAAAGGGAAACGGGCAAGGTTGAAAACCCGATAACTTTCTCGACCGCCGAATTAATAAAACTGCTCGGTCAAACCGATGCCGGACTAAACTTCAAAGAAGTTTACGAATGGCTCGATTTGATGCAGGGAACTCAAATCAAATCGCAGGGCGCAATTTGGATCGCCGGAAAAAAGCGATTCGCAACCGACGTTTTTAATTTGTTCAGCCGCGTCAAACGAGTCGGCGACGAACTCGAAGACGGCAGCATCGCCGATAAAAATTACGTCTGGCTTTCCGATTGGTATTTAGAAAACTTAAACGCTCATTATCTTTTGCCGGTTGATTTTGAAAGCTATAAAAAACTCAAAAACAATATCGCCAAAGCTCTCATACCGCTGCTGCAAGTTTGGCTTTTTGCGAGCAGGGAAACGGGCGCGTTTGAAAAACGATACGGCGAAATTTGCCAAGTCCTCAATATTAAAAATTACAAGTTTGTTTCCGACATCAAACGGTTTTTCGGTCGCAGCTTGGACGAGCTTGTCGCGCACGGTTATTTGTCCGGTTGGGAAGTAGTAAAAACCGTCGACGGGCGAGACTTCAAAATTATCCTCAAACACGGAGTTAAATTCTACGCCGACCGCGCCGCAATAAAACATCTTTCCGGGAGAAAAACAAAAGAAGGCGAAAAACGCCCCGCAGAGCCGCGCAAAAACATTGACCGAGCCGAGCTACCTAAAGAGAAAAAAGACACGGCTACGGTGGCAAATTTTTCGCCTGAGACAATTTCCGAAGGCAACCCCGACACCCATTCGCCGGATAATTTGCCGAGCGCAATGACAAACGATCATCTGGAGCTAATAAAGACGCTCCATCTTGCCTACCAGATCGGATATGAAAAAGCGGTCGAACTCGCTACAAAATATTTCGCGGAAGCGAAAAAACAAGTCGAAGCGTTTCCGTTTCGGGAAATGATTCCGAAAAATAAAGCCGGATTTTTGATCGAAGCGATAGAACAAAAATACAGCTTGCCGGACGCATACGATGAATTCGTAAGAGGGAAGCTAATCGCTCAAGCCAGTGCTGAACGGCAGGCAGAAATTGACCGCTGCCCGCTTTGCAACGAGAACGGCTGGCGTAATGTGAAAAGCGAACAAGATACGTTTTACGGCTTGATGCACCAATGCACACACGACGCGGAAATCGAATCGCAGTTTGAAGAGCATACGCTTTAATTTGCCAATACAAATTGGAAACCAAAAATGCTAGAAGGAGGATATATGGCAGAACTACAAGAAGAGTATTGGCAAAAACGCGAAGATTGGGGCGAGGCAGAAATTGAATTAAACGGCAAAGCAAGACAGCTTTTTGCCAAAATTCACGACGCGCCAGAAGATTACTCGCACTATGCAATCAGAACGGAGCTAGGCTTAAAACTAAAACACTTGCGCGGGATGCGCGATTATGTTCACGTTCGTTTGGAAACGCCGGTTCCACGCATCAAGCTAACATTTATGCAGGGCAAAAGTATGCTCGCGCTTGACCAGCCGGTAAGGGAACGCGAACAAGAAATTGGTGTCGTCGTTGACAGCCGAGTAACCGGAACGGATTACCGTGCCGTCGGTAATTGCCAGGCGTGGTTTTATCCGGTTGACCGAATTCTCGTGTTGTGGGAAGTAACGCTTTACGAGTCGAATAAACAGGCTTTCGCACCGCTTGAAAATAAATTGCTACGCGATGCTTGGCAACAATTTGAGAAATGGCTGCTCGCGCGGTTTCCGACGACCGAGCGCATCGTCACGCCCGGCTGGGAACCGGCTTACTCGCCGGAGGAGTGGAGCGAGTTTTTAACCAAACAAGGTTATCAGCCGTTTGGCGACGAGCGCGGAGCCGAGAGGATTATCAGAGAGGTTAATGATGCCGATTTGGATGATTGAAGATTGCGAGAAATGTTCGGGAAGCGGCTGGTCATATTGCTCGAAATGCGAGACGATTTGCGACCACGACCGGCTTTGTCCGAAATGCGGCGGCGCGGGACAAATGCCGAAAAAGAAAGAAGGCTTCGCGGCGATGGTCGCCGTTACATTCGAGCATTTTAATTCGCGCAGACAGGCACAATCGGAAATTGACCGTTGGCGATAAGTCAATACAAAAACTTATTGTGAAACACAAAGCGAAAATGTTTCTGATTTACTTGACCAAAAGAGCAGGGAAGTTCCGGCTCTTTTTATTTTTTACCACGCGATAAAATTATCATTTTGTCAAAATCGCGCCGGATTAGATGAAATTTTAAGTTTAGCGCAAAGCACATAAACTATGACCATATAGTATGTGTAACCACACGGGCTAAACCGCCCGTAAAACTTACTCCGCCCTTGCCTGCTTACCGCAGGCTACCCTTGTCGCCTCGACTCTCGCAACCTCAAAGCTAGACGCTTTTCGGTTTACTAACCGTTGCCGCACCAAATAATTTAATGCGGGCGAGAGGCGACTTCGCTTTTGCGCTTTTGACCAAAGCGCAAACCAAAAAATGAAAAACATTACTTCCGTATGTTTCATTCATTTTTCGGACGCTTCGGGTTTCGCCGTCTGACCGGGCGGCTTCAACCTTCGACAAGGGTAGCCTGCGCTATCACTCGACCGTTAGCGAGGCAAGGGCGGGTTTAAGAACCATCAACAAACTGGCAGGGAAGCCGAAGCGGTAAAATTATTTACAGGCGCGGCGAAAAAGAATATACTGGTTGCGCTTTTCACATTCAACTCAAGGCAGGTAAAAAGATATGTCGCTGCTTGGCAATCTTCTGGGCAATTTATTTGAATCTTATGTTGTCAAAGAATTCGCCATCTATAAAAATTTCATCGAGCAAATGGTCGCGCAAGAAAATGCCGTTTTGCGCTCGTTCGGTATCAAGCCGCCGCGCTGCATATCCGCAGTAAGCTATAACGAGAAGCCGCCCCGTGACGGAAAGCCGGTGATTGAACTTATCCCGCCGCAGTTTGAGTTTCCGCCGTATCTGCAATTCACTATCAAAGAAAACCAATTTGGTATCAAAGAAAATCAATTTGTTGCCACAATCTTTAACGACATCAAGAAAGCAGAAGGCAACTATTTATTGTGGGGATTAGGATTTGCCATCGAGCAGCAGGAGGATGATTTCATCTGGACGAACCGCAATCCGTTCAGGCGTTACCTTGAATTACAAAAAAAACCTTCCGAATATATTACTTTTTATATGCCCGGTATTTTAGCGGAACTAGCCCAACCCAAACAAGGGGATTATGAAGATAAGATTATTCACTATTGGGCAGAATACCAGCAGCCTCTGGAAGCCGTAAAGGGATTATCGAACGAAGAAGCGGGAAACGTGCATTTAAGAGTACAGCTCTACAATTTCGTAACCGGCGGTGAAAGCCAATGGTTGCGCCATCCACGGACTTATTACACCTACCCAGACAACGGTGATGCCGCAACAGCAATAGCTGATAACCTGCTTTTTAAATTGCCGGTCGTGCCTGCTCAGCCTAAAAGTCTCTACGCGGGCTTTAAAATTCTGCCTTCCAGCGATATAAAACCGGCGCGGATGATTGAGTTTTTAAACAGTTTGCATTCCTTAAATCAACTCTTCTCATTTGAATTGATGCGAAAAGACGAAACCGCTTATTTTCAGTTTTGGTTTCCGTCTGAATATGCGGACGCAGTTCAACAAAAATTAAATCTTTATTTTCCCGACTTTGAATTGATGAGTGGCGAAACGTTCCCCGCACCTCCATATTTTATAAATTGGCTGAAAAAATATTCGGCTTACCATCCAATCAACCGTCTGCGCGATTATCAAATAGATCCTTACGCACATTTTGCTTCGTTTTTTGAAAATGCCGCCCCTGAAGATCCTTTGTGTTATCAGATTCTTTTTGCTCCACTCCACGATAAGGCAGCGGAGATTATTAAACGGCATCTGGCAGAAAGAACTTTTTTGCCAAACTATACGGAGAGTTTTGCAAAGATCCTTCCCGCGTGGCTCGTCAACGTCACCATTAGTTCCACAAATGAGCAAACAATGGCTGCGCTTATGCAGGGTGTTCCGGCAGCATTTAATTCTGGTGATAATTTCAGCCGCGTGTGTTCGAGTATTCTGTCAGACACAGAATTGCCGCCTCCATTCTTTCTAACTAACTACAGCTTATTTAACACCGAAGAATTAGCTTTAGTAGCACATTTTCCGATTAGCCCGCTGCCACTTGAACGGCTCGAAAGATTATCTATGAAAAATGTTCAGCCGCCGGAACTTTACCAGACCGGCAGTGTGCAAATCGGAGAGAGCCGCGCGCGCGGGCAGATGCAGCCGGTGATGCTCCCGGAAAGCGTCCGCGACCGCCACCTTTACATTGTCGGCAAATCCGGCACGGGCAAGTCAACCGTGATGGAGACAATCGCCCTTCACGATATTCAAAACGGTGGCGGGGTGGCGATCATTGACCCGCACGGCGATATGATTCAGCACCTGCTTGAAGTGATGCCCGAACACCGCGTCGCCGATTGCGTCCTCTTTAGTCCGAAGCACTGCCCGATTTCGCTTGAAATTCTCGCCGCCGAAAACGAACACGAAATAGATTTGCTGAGCGACGATTTGATCACTATGTTTCGCCGGACGAGCGAGTCGTGGGGCGATAAGATGCAGGCGATTCTCCAGATGGCGTTTCAAACGCTGCTGCGCGTTCCGGGCAGCTCATTTACCGATATTACGCCGTTTCTAACGGACGAGAATTACCGGCGGCGGTTGCTCGCCAAAATAAATCACCCGCAGCTCGAAAGTTTCTGGGAGCAGCGGTATGACGTGCGGCAAGCCGAGCCGATTTTAATCAGGATGGACCGGTTGACGACCAGCGGCACGATGCGCCGGGTTTTAACGCAAACCGAAAAGAGTCTGAATTTTTACGATGTCATCACCGAAAGCAAAATTTTTCTCGCAGATCTGAGTAAAGGCTTTCTGGGTGAATCCACGAGCCACCTGCTCGGCTCGATTATCGTCTCGCAGATTCAGCTCGCCGCGATGCGGCAGGCGCAATTGCCGATGGAGCAGCGCATCCCCTTTTCCCTGTTTGTCGATGAGGTGCAGAATTTTACGACGAGTGCCTTTAGCACGATTTTATCCGAAGCCCGCAAACAAAAACTGCGTTTGACCATCGCTCATCAATTTGTCTCGCAGCTTCCCGCGGAAATTCAAAAAGCGGTTTTCGGCAATGTCGGAACGATGCTGTTTTTCGCGCTCTCGCCCGACGATCTGGGCGCGGCGCGGCACGAACTCGGAACCTTCGAGCCGGCGGATGTCGCCAATCTTCCGAAATACCACGCTCTCTGCCGACCGGTCACCGCCGCCCGCGATACCTTTTCCATGACGACCTTCGCTCCGCCCGCCGCGCCGGAGAAAAATTTCGCCGCGCTGATAATCGAACAAACGCAGCGGCAATACGGCGAGCCGACCGCAGCAGCAGGGAATCAGCCCACATCGCCGCTTGTTTCAACCGAACCGTCGCCGCACCACCAGCCGCCGCAAAATTTGCCGCCGGATGCCGCTTTGCCCCCGGCGGTTCGGCATCGCCCGGCACCAGCTCGCCCGCTGACGTTTGCGACGAACACGGAAAAAATTATGTATTTTCTGCGGTGCGCCGAATATTTGAGCCAGCCGCAGATTATCGCGCTAACCGGATTGCAAGCCTCGAACGCCAGCACCGCGCTCAAAAAACTGGTTGAAACCGGACAGATAAAATCGCTTGATGAGCGTCGCCCGAAAATTTACTTTATCGGGCGAGGGTGCAATCCGACGACGCACAATCTTCTGGTTCGTGATTTGTTCGTCAAAATTTATGCGTCGAACTTTGCGGTGCGAGCGGTCAAATTCAACGATAATCTTTCGGAAATAAATCCCGACCTGACGGTTGAATTTATCCGGGATGACGGCTCTCCCCTCTTCGCTTATTTTGAACTCGACCGCGGAACCGAAGGGGCGGCTGAACTCGTTCGCAAAGCGGATCGGTATGCAAAAATTTCGAGCGATTCGCCGGTCGGTTTCATCTTTGAACGTGAACCGGATATGCAGCTTGCCAGAAAGAGTATTCCCTATCAGTTTATCTACTATGCGACGCTCGACCAATTTAGCTCACTAGAAGACGCATCGTTCTATGCGGGCGATGCTTTGACAGCAGCACCGCCCGCCAATATTAAACTACCTTTTTTCGGTAGTTAAAACCCCTATAATTTATAACTGTAAACTGTTGATAATAAAAGACATTACACCCTTAAACCTATAACTCTCTTATATCCAAATAAGCGGCAAATTATACCCGTTTTTATAGCCCCCAGGTGATTTTGAGCCATCTCGCGGATTAAAAGTGAGGGAATCTCACCTTATTTATCAGTGAGAACTCAGAAATTCTCGCCCCGGATTTGGGAGAACACGCTTGACGGATACGCTATGCCTGCTAAGCTGAATTTATCATTTATCCGCCCATCTTCAGTCCCCCGTTTTGCCGCCAATCGTAGATTGTTTTCAACCGAATTAAAAAACGATTTTTTTTAATAATTATTCGACCGTTTGATTATTTAATCCGATTAATCAATGCCAGAGGAAAAAGGAAAACGTCTCAAAAAATACTCGCGCGAGAAAACCGAAAATCTGCCGCCGCGCAGAATCACCGCGCGCTCGATTGAAATCGTTGATATAATCGAACGCTATAAATTCGTTCCGACCTCTTTAATCGTGCGCTTGGTTTCCGGCGATATGCGAACGACCGAGCGGCATCTGCAAAATCTTTATCATCAAGCCCTCGTCAACCGGTTCGCTTTCCCTTCGACTTATTACCCGACCGAGTTTATTTATTACCTCGACGATAAACGCGCCCTCGCGCTTCTAACGAACGACGGGCGCGAAGCCGAAAAACTCGATTTTGAGATTGTCAGGCGCAACCGCGAGAAAAAGTATTCTGAAATTACGGCGAGCAGGGAGATGATAAAAATGCAGGGACGACTGATGCACCTGCACCACGAGATTATGATTTCGCGGTTTCATTTTATGCTGGAGAAGGCTTGCGCCAAATCAAACGGGAAAGTGGAACTTTTGGGGTTTTATCAAGGCTCGAAACTTTGGAACACGGTCGAAGCGTCAAAGATTTTTTACGACGCAAGCGGGAATTTCTCGGAAT
>MWWH01000027.1_pt1 | contig 30931 bp, 27 predicted proteins | sample 1047231 | NCBI WGS metagenome assembly MWWH01 (sample SAMN06349967, study PRJNA376086) | soil metagenome | isolation source: MG3-2 sample Antarctic (ecotone) soil | place: Antarctica | collected 2015-01-13 | reverse complement strand
CAAAACAAGGCTGATATACTCGCCCAGGCGGGTGGTCAGAGAGTGTTGTGTCATCGTAAACCGATGCTCTCACGAGTCTCTGACTCATGACCACTCGCCTTTTTATCAAATGTGTCCAGACTTCAGGTGGGGATACTAAGTTTCTAAACTTCATCTATGGCACCAAGACCTCACCTCTGGCGCGTGCCAGCCGAATTAAAGATCGTCTTCGCGTAAATCGAACGAGTAGAAGTGGCACATACGCCGGATGTCCGTGTAAGTCTTGTCGCCGGGTGGCTCGATGAGGACGACACGAGCCTCCAAAGGGAGAATGGCGCGCCCGCTGATCCGCTGTCCGCCAGACGTGAAATCGATGTCCAAGACCTTGGCGAAGACGTGCTGGAAGTCCTCTGGAGTCTCTTCGATGTGGAGGATAACGAGCGTCCCGCCGTCAACCTCCGCGACCGGCGAAAGCGCGCCCTTGCTGAAGGCTTCGAGGACCTGACGCGCGTTGCCGCTACTAAGAAGTTGCCGCGCGTCGTAGACGACGAACGGCTTCCCGGCTCGGTCGCTCCGCTCGTGGATGCGACGCGCGACCTCTTTTGCTTGCGCTTCGTCTGGAGCCTGAAGCAGCAGGTGGGCATCAGTCTGACTTTCCTTCTCAATAATCCTTGTTAGCGTCTTTTTCACTTCCTCCATAGCATCTCCCTATTTCTCCCTTGTTCGGTTGATCAGAGCAGTGCTGGCATCTTCCCTTCCCGTGCGGCTCGTTACCCAAATCTCGCCAGTTGTCATTCAAGGTGCAGTCCTCAATTACTTACAGGTGCGGTCGATTTGGCTTCAAGTGCAGTTAATCCCTCGCCGAACATAAAAACTCAGCTTTTTGCCGTCTCCTCTTTACTTGCGGAGCCGAGTTGTACCTAAAAGTAAGCCTAAAACTCAACTATTATGAACTATATTCCGGTGCTCTAGCGCGGCTGTTTAGCTTGGGTCGGGACCCTGATCTAGCCACTCGTCAAGGGTCGGCTCCTCGAAATGCCCTCTCAGCCGGTCGAGGTGAGTTTCCTCCTGATCGAAAATGGCGAGTTGGTGCGATTTGAATTTGGGCTTAAAAACTCGGCTGTTCTCGATCTCTGTCCTCTGCTCTGCCTCCCGCGATAAAAAGGCGCTGTACGCCTCCCGGCGCTCGTTCCGGTACTCCCCTTCCCTCCCCCTGAGAAAGTCGTAATAGGTCGGTTGTAGCGTCTCCCTACGCCTCTGGCGCGTCTGGTCGGCCTCACGCTTGGCCAACTGCCTCCTGACCTCTGCTTCCTTCTCCAGCGCGGGTTTTATCTGCTCGGGCAGCTCATAATTTTCTTTAATGGCTTTTATTAGCCAAGAGGCGAGGTCTTTGATTCTCCCGGCGTTTCGGTGGGGTAAAGCTTTGAGCTGAAGCTCGACTGATTTCCGGTAGTCTCTGACTAGCTCTCTGGCCGTCGGCTCTGCGATGTGGAAGCCCAAAAGCTTGGTCACGAGCGGGTCTAGCTCTTGGGCTTCTGCCTCGTGGACGATCTGCGCTGGCGGGGGCTCCGGCTCGGTCGCGGCGGGCGGCAGCGCGGGCATCTGTCTCGGGCGCTGGATCGCGCGGGGCTTGGTAGCTTCCCGAAATTCTGCCTTCGCCCGTCGCCCTGGCGTGTAGAGCATCATCCAGTCGGGTTCTCCGCTCTCGGCCCTTTGCTCCTGAATCTCAACCTTTGCCAAGTAGCCGGATTTCAGATGCGGAGAGTGAACCTTGTACATCTGCTTTTTGACGTGCTCGTAATCGAAGTAGCGGGTTTGAGGTGCGCGGGCGCAATAGTAGGAATAAAGCATCTTGGCGCGCGGTCGTTCGTTTTTCAGTGCCGCATAAATCTGATAACTGAGAAGTTCATAAAACCGCTGGGGTGCAGGTGCAAGCTTTCTTAGATAGTCATAGTCGAGCGGGCGCGTCTGTGCATCATTCAGTACCTTCCTATAGGAATCATGGAGCATGATATAAACAGCATCGGCATGACTTCCGTCCGGAAACTTCTCGCCGGTGAAAACGACTCCGTATCGGGTATCGGAGATTTCTACTGTTCTCACTGTTCCGTCACTCCCCTTGTAGCTGATCTTCGCTGTAATGAGCGCGCCTACATTCTGCAAGAGTGCTTTTCTAATCTTGTTCGTGTCTCCACCTAAATCTAATTCCTCTGCGATCCCTCTTAGGCTTCCTAGCTTAACGACCTTTGGGATTAGCGGTCTTTCATCATCAATTCTTCGGTTGATGACAAGCGTATCCAGTTTGTATGCAAGTGCTCCGGGTTGTCCGTACTTGTTGTTATAAGAGACTTCCCACTTAGTTTTAAGCTCTCCGCTTCCGCTGCTTTCATTAATCTCAATATTGATATTTCCTCGCTTCGCCAATCGGTGAACTGGAAAGCGAGAAAGTGCCGTCTCGATTCTAATGGTGTTCTGTGGATTTAATTCTAACTGTTCCGGCTCTTGATTCATTTGAATTTTCTCGGAAGCAACAACAGCTTGTTGTTGTTATGTAGTAAGTCTAAGAACTGTCTACAAAAACCTTAGCGTCCGATAAGTATAGCAATGTTCAATAGTTGCGGGGGAAAATTTATTCCAATCGTCTCCCCAAAGCGTGCGGCTCGTCTCCCCAAAGCGTGCGGCTCGTCTCCCCAAAGCGTGCGGCTCGTCTCCCCAAAGCGTGCGAGCCAATGGCTCAGCTAAAGTCATTTTAAACAGCTTGCCTTTTTACCAGCAAACCAGTACACTGTCTAGCCAGTAAACGGCTGGGGGTGGTGGGTTAATTACGATGCCTTGCAAGATAATCTCACTAGCTCAACAGAAGGGCGGCGTAGGCAAGACTACGACGGTCATTAATCTAGGCTCCGCGCTGTCTCAGCGTGGAAAAAAGGTGCTACTTGTTGACCTCGATCCACAGGGCGCGCTCTCAGCCGGTCTCGGCCTCAATCCCCTATCGCTGGAAAAGACGATCTATAACGTTCTCCGTAGCTCGTCCATTTCACTAGCAGAAATTATCACTCAGTCCAAAACGGGCTGTGATCTTGTGCCCGCGAACATTGATTTAGCAGCCGCAGAGGTGGAGCTAGTAAGTGAGCCAGGGCGTGAGCACTTTTTACGAGAAGCCTTATCGCCCGTTATTGATCGCTACGAGTATATCTTGATTGACTGCCAGCCAAGCTTAGGACTCCTTACCCTCAATGCTCTTAGTGCCTCTTCAGGCGTCATCATTCCAGTACAAACACAGTATTTTGCATTGCGCGGGATGGACTTACTTTTTCAGACAATAGAGAAGGTGCAAGCTCGACTCAATCCAAAGCTAAAGATCGTGGGTATTCTTCCGACCATGTATGATGCCCGCACGATTCACGCCCGCGAAGTTTTGGAAGAGTTAAAGCGTACCTACCCGAAATTAATACTAAGCGCCGTCGTCCCTCAAACAATCAAATTTGCCGATAGCTCGATGGCTGGAGATTCTGTCTTGAGTCTCAATCCAGACTCGCAAGCGGCAGAGGCTTATAGAGAACTAGCAACGGAGGTCGAGAAGCGTGTCTAAACGTGTTTCATTGAGTGCGAGACGGGCACAAGATAAAAAGGGAATCGACGCCCTTATTCGATCTACAGGCGAGCCGAAACAAACGGAGAAGCCACTAGTAAAAGCCACATATTACATCCGCCCTGAGCAGGTCGTAGCTCTTGAGTCAATTCAGCTAGAAGAGAGGCAGAAGACAGGGAAGCGAAAAGACAAGTCTGAGTTGGTACAAGAGGCACTAGATTTACTATTCGCTAAGTATCGCGTTAAAGTTACTGGTTAAGTGGGTTGCTGTTTTGCTGGTAAAACAGTAAGGTGTTAAGAAGGCTAAGATGCGCCATAAAGCTAAAGAATTTTCGATCTTGGGACCTTCTCGCTCGATTACACTTCTCACGCGATTGAAAAATCCCGTATCGTTCATGCTGATTATTTCGAGTGGCTGGGAAGGATACCGGAAACAGTTTGCACGCTATTGTCACGGACCCGCCTTATGGGGTTAAAGAATACGATTTCGACCAAATAGAGAAGAGGGCAAATGGTAACGGCGGCATCTGACGCATACCACCCTCATTTGACGCTCACAACCGCGTGCCCTCCGCACACGGTCGCCCCTTAGCGGCATAGACTGACTTGCACCCGCCACCCTCATAGCTAGTGCTAGCCGTGCCCGCGCGGGACGATACGCGCCACTCTTCGCGCTCGTCCCGGAGTCGCTAATTCTTTGTTGTCTCGCCGCCGAGCAAACGTCCCACAGTAGTAGTTATCAGACCTACATCATCCGGCTTCATCAGAAAAGCATCTGCCCCGGCGCGGCGGGCATCCGCCTCACAATCCGTCGCCGAGAACATGATGATCGGCGTGCGTCGGCAATGCGGCAGACTGCGGGCATACCTGATGAGTTCGATTCCGGTAGCGCCCGGCAGATCATTGTCGAAGATCAGGAGATCGTAGCGGATACCAGCCGCGAGCCTATTTAGAGCTGAGGACCCATCTCTGCAAAGCTCAACCTTCCACCCTTCCAATTCCAACGTGTCCTTCAACGCACTGGCTACAATATCGTTATCTTCGACGCATAGGATTGTGACGGGGAGTATTGCTTTAGGCGTTCTACATTGCCCGGTGTTCTGCGGGGCGCGGATGCGTAAGATGCTGCGGCGTCTCTTTTCTGGTGGGGTACGCAGGTGCGCCAAGTCCTTATGCCTACTCGCCAGCATGGAGGCGAGCGTGGCGTGATGTTGGAGGCCCAGCAGGCGCGCGGCGCGCGTCACACTCCCCCCGGCATCAATAAGGGCGCGCTGGACATATCGAGCCTCGTATGCGCGCACCCGTTCGAGCAGGTTGAAATTCGCCCAGAAGTCGGTGAGACTGCGACCTCGTCGTGGTCGGACGGCGGCGAGGCTGGCGGAGACGATGCGGCTCGCGCAGGCGCGCAGGCGTGCCATCGTCTCGGCGTCCTGCGTCTTGTCGAGTAAGTAATCTGCCCGCTGGTACGTCTCCAGCAGCTCGTACTCGGGGAGGCGGACGGCGTGTTCCTCAATCAGTGTCAACAAAGCGCGCCCGGCATCCTCGACCGCCCCGGCTTGCTCCGCTAATTTAGCCGCGCGCCTCAGAGTGTTTAGCGACTCGGTGAAGTCACCAAGATTCGCCAGGACGCCACCTTGCGTCGTGAGTGCTTCGGCGAGTAGTGCTTGCTCGCCTCCTTTTTCGAGCGTTCTCACGGCCTCGCGGATCGTGCGCTCCGCTTCGCGCGTCCTACCCTGTGAGAGAAGGACGCGGGCGCGTGTCTCGTCAACCTGTGCCACGCTGCCCTTATCCTTCACGCCAATGAATAGGCGCCGGGCACAATCTAAATGTTCGTGCGCCGCTTGGTATCGTCCGATAGTGTGGAGTAAGAACCCTAAGTTGTTTTCCGCTCGGGCTCGGTAGCTGGTATGACCCGCCTGCTCGAAGTAGTACGCCGCTGCCGTGTACTCTATGATCGCCCGGTCTGTGTAGTCGGGTCGGTGTTCGGCTTTGGCTAAGCAGGAGAGTACACAGGCGAGATCGTTATGAAATTTTCCTTTTAGCGCATCATCGTTGCTTTCCTCAAATAATTGGGCTGACTCTGTCAGAATGCGAAGCGCGTCGTTGTAGCGACCACTATGTAGCTCAACTACCGCGAGACGCTTCAGTATCTCAGCCCGTAGCTCCTTCTCGACACCCTCACTCAACCTTTTCAGGGCGTCGTGATACGTCACCCGCGCCTCGTCGTAAGCCCCGGCGCGTTTGTAGCAGAATCCGAGTTCGCTTTGCGCGGCGGCTGCCCTCGTCGTCTCTCCGAGAGACTGAAAGCGGGCTATACTCTCGCTGATTAAGTCTTTGGCGGCGTCCAGCGCGCCCTCAAGCTGACGAGCACTGCCGAACCAGCCGGAGAGCGTGCCGGCGCGCAAGAGCACCTCCGCGGCTGTCAACTCGCTGAGCCCTTCAAGCACCGGGCGCTCACCGACGCCGCGCCACAGTTCGCCGAGCGCGTCGAGCGCGGATTCATATTGACCTCTACGCTCGAAGTCTTCCGCGACTCGGCACCGGAGCCGCGCCCGCTCGTCGCCACTTAACGTCGGCTCGTCTAATTGCCTCAACAATGTCTCGGCTAATGTCATGTGAGGTCTGCCTTTCTTGTGCTTGCGGTAATTCCCTCAAGCACGGCAAAGCCGCGCCCTATCATGCGGATAAGGCGTTTTCCCAAGCTAGGGTGAGACTGACTCACCTATACCTCAGAGGAAAGGAATCGAGATGAGAAACTACCGAAAAGTTGTCGCCACGTCGGCGCTAGCACTCGTTCTCTCAACATCCGTTTACGCTGGTGACGGCATAATGACCACGGATAAGGCGTCTCCTACGCCGACGCCGACGGCTACCAGCACGACTCAAAACTTAGCTACGAACGGCATCATGTACACGGACGTTGCTAAGCCAGCGACGGGAACGACGGACCCCACCACGGAGATCGCGTTGAACCTGCTGCAAAGCGTTCTGGCACTGTTCTAGTCGGGTGAACAGTCCGGCTAATTGTCTGGCTGCCGTGAGGACTCACGAGCGGCGCGGTTGGGGTGTGCCCGCGCGCCAATATACAACAAATCTTGCAACCCAGTTAATAAAAATTTGAGCGGCAAAGCGTTGTGCATCTCTAGATGTTCCCATGAGTTGTGTTGACAAAATTTTTCATCGAGTCCTAAGTCATACGGTACTTATACGTTGCACGGAGGCTCAAATAAAGTGTTGACAGGATATAAGATAGGCGTATGATGCGGCTGCTTTTCACGCTCTCTTTGCAGGTTATCTCAAGCAGGTTCCACAAGGGAAGTATCCTCACGTGAAGTTAGTCAGCACATCATTCGCAATCACTTCAGCCCTCTTACTCTCTCTCTTAGTCGGGCAGGTTCAGGCTCAGGATTCGCCCCAAGGCAACGACTCCACTTCGGCGGGCTCCCCAAGATACTCGCTGTCCTTGAACGGCACAGGCTCATACGTCGTCGTGCCGAACAGCGAAAGTCTTAATGTCACGGGCTCGCTTACTCTGGAGGCGTGGGTCAAGACGAACGACTCTGCCACGCAGCAGGGCATCGTCGAGCGTTACGGCGCGACCGACGGCGGCTACGGGCTGCGCTTGCAGTGGGGCAAAGTCTTGTTCGGCATAGTCAGGAACGGTCCCGGCGATTCGGATTACGTGGTGGGGAGCACGCCCGTGACCGCCGGGGTGTGGCATCACGTCGCGGCGGTATACGATGGTGCGGAGTACAGGGTCTATCTTGATGGGGTGCTCGACGGCTCGAAGGTCGCCACCGTACCCATTGGCAGCGGCACCAACAGCCTTAAGATCGGCGCACGCGGGGACGACGCCAGCTACACTTTCAACGGATTGATCGACGAGGTGCGTATCACGTCCGGTGTTTTGTACGGCGCAAACTTCACCCCGCAGGCGTCATTAACGGCGGGCGTGGCAGTCGAGGCTTTAGACGGGGCGGGCGTGAGGGGCGTTTGGAGCTTCAACGAAGGGAATGCTAACGACACCTCGGGCAACGAGAATCAAGGCTCCCTCATTAGCGGCGCGGTTTTTTCGGCGCAGACTAATAATTACGGCGACACGACCTGGCTCGAAGACGGCTTGCCGGCCGGCGCCACCCCTTACGGCGACGAGCCCTGGCTCTGGAGCAATGACAACCCCGAACCGACTTCCGGCACGTTGTCTAACAAGTCGAACCTGTACGGGGGGCTTCACCAGCACTATTTTGACGGAGCTACTACTACCTTAACGGTCAACGCGGGCGACGCGCTGGTCGCTTACGTATTCTTAGACCCGAACAGCCCGCCGTCTGAGGTGATGATGCAGTGGAACGACGGCTCCTGGGAACACCGCGCCTATTGGGGCGCGAATAACATCGGGGCCGGAACGGACGGCACGAACAGCCGTCGGTATATGGGCGCGCTCCCGGCTGCGGGGCGGTGGGTACGTCTGGAAGTCCCGGCGAGCCTAGTCGGGTTGGAAGGGCAGTCGTTAGGTGGGATGGCACTGACGCTCTATGATGGGACGGCCATCTGGGATCATCTCGGCAAAACATCGCCGCCCGCCGTCACAGCAGTCGCCGGGGAAGAATCTTTCAGGATGTCATTTGACACGTGGCAAGACGGGACTGATTTAACAAACGCTTACTTCAACGCGGGCTTTTACGCTCGCTTTTCAACCGCCCCCGGACGTTACGTCTGTGCACATAAAGACGCACCCTATACCCCAGATGTATCACGACCTAATAGCGCCAGTAGATGTTACGTCGGTAGCCCTAATACCAGAGACCATTTCTCGCCGATGACGTTGGAGTTCACAAAGCCGGTGAATAATCTTAAGTTTTATGTAACCGGCCAAGATAGTGCTTGGGGTGCTCTCATTCATCAATTTACTGTCTATCGCAGCGGAGCTGGGCCGTGGGAGGGACGGATATATGCTGACGGCACTAAAAACCCGCTAGTCTTTGATCTTAATGCTTACGGTCTACGAAACATAACTTCGATATATTTTCATACGACGTGGGACTATTTAGGACTCGCCTACGATGACATCACTTACACTGTTCCTATAGCGACACCCACGCCTACACCGACCCCGACGCCCACGCCCGAAGTGAAGTCCGTTAGTTTCGAGCCTTTGTATGAGAATGAGTTACCGTTGAACCCCAACGTGGTCGTTGATGCTGGTAGCAGCGGCTGCGCGGGCGACTGCGGATACCGAATATTCCCCGACAAACTGACCCCAACCGGGGACGCCGTCAATCGTGCCACGGTCGGGTTACGAGCCGATACCAGTTACCCGCCAAACACCAGAATTTATTTCCGGTCGTTTGATATTGATGACCCCTCCTCGGACAACGCCTACATAGACAACACCGGCACCGGCGGCGGCGACAATAAAGGCGGGGTTGGGACCTTCGATATTCCATCGGCACTAACCGATTCATCTGGTGTCGCGCGGGTGAAATTCACGACCACCATGTTCGCGGGCGACAACTTCAGAATTGCCGCTAGTGCCAACTTAAACTACTTGAACAACTTGACCGTAAGCGGGATAAAAATTGCCGAAACCGGCGGCACGGCGTTACCGACACAGCAGGCGAAATCTAGCTGGATGCTCACGGTCTGGAGGCGCGTCCATGTCGAGTTGGACTCGATGGGCACCGTGTCAAATAACAGGGTGAGCGGCGTGATCACAGATGTTGTGGTGCCCACCAAATGCCCGAAGGGCTCCGGCTTGACCTACTGCCCGGATTACTCCAGACGATTCGTATACGTCAATCAGCAGCTTGTTGATGCCAGGTTTGAAAATGGAAGGCTGGAGGCAGGTGGCACCTCATACAAGATCGTTAGTAACGTAGGCAGCACCTTCTCCAAGAACGTTAGCAATATAGACAATTATTTTACGATTTTAACCCCCGGCATCGCGCCATCCGCAGGTAGTACTTTTGTCGCTTTCGATGACGACGACTACAACAACTACGGCACCCCCGCCTGGGAGCAGCTTAACGGGGACGAGGGGGAGGACGTTGCGGAGTTAAGCCTGACGCTCTCATTAATGCAGGACAGCCCCTTCTGTAACCCCGACCCGCTTAAAAGTTGCCCTAACGTTTACGCGCAAGCTTACATCCAACCCGAGTACGATTGGGCTAGGAATGCAGGTTATGATCAGAGCAACGTACCATTTCAATTAAATATAGCCGGTGAAGTTCAGTCATTCTGGGATCAGGTCACTAACTATATACACGCCGGCGGTGATGAGAGAGATGACTTTTGGATCGTGTATGTCCAGTTGGGCTATCAGCAGGATGTAAGTAACGACAATGATCCTAACTATGAGTTCGACTGGATGGCGTCAACCGTGATGGATAACACCATCGAAGCCGACACTCGTGATGTATTGGGAGCAACCTTGCCGAAGGGCGCCCGCGCGAGTTTAGTTTTTCTCGAAACCATAAGAGATGGCTCTTTGGAAAGCGGCATACATTTTAGGGCTAGAGTCACCCCGCATGAGGTCGGACACCAATTCGGATTGAGAGGTGATGTTGACGGGTATGGGCTAATGTCCTACGCCGGCCCTCTTCTTTTAGACCCGCGCCACATTAACATATTACGCTCACGAGTTAAGAGTCCGGGGCAGAATTGAGGGAAGACAATGAAAAGCAGACTAAAACTCACAGTCTTCGCGGCAGCGATGATGTTGATTACGGTCTCCGCCGGCTCCCAAAGTCAACGCGCGCAGAGGGCGGCAACCGACACTCCGGGTTTCACCGAACTGACGCTCGAACTGGACACGCATAAACAAAGATTTATTCAGTTCGAGCCGATCCCCATCGTCCTGCGGATTAGCAACAAAACTACCAAGGAAGTCGTCGGGCACAACGCGCTTATCTTTGGCACGCCTTACATGAATCTGTTCGTGATCGGGGAAGGCGGTCGGAGGCACAGGATACCGCCCCCGACCTCCATGACTGTTTGTTGTGGCGCGAACTCCACCCCATTCGAGCCGGGGGACAGTTATAGCCGCACACACCTTTGGACTTTAAGCTTAGGCGAGACTTTCCCGCAGGAGGGGGAGTATCGCCTCCAGGTGGAGTTATCCGATCTCAATTCACAAGAGAAGATAAGCTCGAACGTGGTGAAGATTAAGGTGGACGCCCCCACAGGTCTTGACACAGAGGCTGTGGAGTTCTTGAAGCACAACGCCGACATATCTAACTTCCTCAACGGCGGTTTCCCGACCAAACAAGATACCCTGAAAGAGTTTGTCGCGAGGTACGGCGAGAGCGTGTACGGAGATTACGCCACCTTCATTCTCGCCGAACGCTACCTCGGCGCGCAGGAGTACGATAAAGCCCTGGAACATTTTACGAAGCTCGCGGATAAAAGGGACTTTTTCTACGCAGATAAAGTTAAGGAACACCTGAAGAAAGTAAAAGATAAGCTGGGAATTGCCCAGTAGCCCGTGGATGCTTGTAGTAGCAGCTAAAAGCGCACGACGTAAGTGAAGCCGCCCGTAAGTCGTCACAGACCGCCGGGCGGTCCTTCTTTCAGGGCAAATACGAGAAAGCCTTAGAGCAACGTGAGTTCGGGATAAGAAATTAGCTAAGTCGTTGAAAATAGATGGCTCTTCCCAAAACGGCTAAACTCTTTGCGCTCAATCATGTCGTTTGAGAGGCAATTTTAGCCGGTTGCCGATGATTTGACTTAATTTCAAGCTGCTTGAGAAGTTAAGTTGTTGACTCTGTTAGAGAATTATCCCGAACTCACGTTAGAGCAACTTTCCAAACTCGCCGACAAGCAGGATTTCGTACTAGCCGAGAAGGTTTCCGAGCACATCAAAAAGATAAAAGAAAAATTGGGAGTTATGCAGTAGCCTACCAGTACTTGTCGTAGCATCAACCTCTCTCATGCGCTCGTCGAGAGTCCTTATACTTGGCTAAATCACGATCCGCTCGATCTCGTCCAAACTAATCACATCGGTCGTCCGGTCGTAAAGCTTCGTCGTCCGCGGCGACTCGTGAGCCGCGATCTGCTGCGCGTGCTCGATGGTCCCGCCGTTCCTCAGATACTCGGTGATCCCCGTCGCCCTGAAGGTGTGGCAAGCGATCTCCGATGAGATGCCGGCGTCCTCAGCCCGCCGCTGAACCATCTTGTAGGCGTCGAAGCGGCTCATCGGGCGGATGGTCAGCTCGCGGCTCCTGCCCCTCGTCGAGCGGAACAGCGGCTTACCCTTCTCCTCACTGATGCCGGCGGCTCCGATGTACTCGTCGAGGTAACTCTCCGCCGTGTGGTGAACGGGGACCTCGTGGAACTTCCCGCCCTTCTCGTGCAGCCTCAGCCAGTAGCGTTTGCCGTTGGGGTAGTAATCCCTGACCTTCATGTTCACGACCGCCGAGACGCGGGCGAAGCTATAAACCATCGCCCCGATCAGTGCGCGGTCGCGTAAGCCGACGACGTGGGAAGCGTCTATGCTGTCTAGGAGCTTCCGCGTCTCCTCCGCCGAGAGCACCGGCGTCTTGCCCTTCTTGATGCTGTAGCGCGGGCCTCTGACGGACGCCGCCGGGTTGAACGGGACGACCTGCCCGACGACGAGCCAATCGAAGAGCATTCGGATGGCGGCGAGGTGCTGCTTGATGGTCTGTGGCGAACCGGGATGCTGCTCGATGTAAGCGGCGACGATCATCGGCTCGATCCGGTGAAGGGAAGTGCCCCGCTCCTCGCACCAGGCGAGGAACGAGCCGACGGCGTGGGCGTATGAGAGCCGGGTGTTCTTGTTCCTGATGTTGGCGGTGAAGAACTCCAGAAAGCGGTCGGCAGCCTTCCGCCCCTCGCGCGTGATGAGCGCCGGGAGCTGTGTGCCGGTGGCTGGCTCTCCGCCCGTAGTGGAAAGTGCTCGGGTGGTCATGGGTACAGTTCGTTAATCAGCTCGGCGCACGCGCGCAGGTATGCTATCTCGTGCCCGCTGATGGCAGTGCTTCCGTGCGCCCGGTCGTTCCTGAGTTTGGCTATGACCGTTGACAGGCTAAGCCCGGTCGTTAGTTCGCGCCCTTGAAAAACCTTCTCCAGCAAATCTTTGAAGTTGCCCTTCACCCCGACGCCGGTCTTCGTCCTGACCGCCATCTCAAGCGATGCGCAAGCCTGCATCGCGGCGACCGCGTTGAACGAGTAAACGAACCACGAGTAGAGGATTAGATTCTTGGCGGTCTCGAAGTGGCTGCGCACCGGCTCGGGGACGTTACCGTTGAGGCGCACATTCTCGACCTGCGAGTGGATCGTCTCGACGCCCATTTCAGTGATTTCGCCGGTGGCAATGTCGCGTTTGCCGCGGTTCCGGTATCTCACATCGGGGAGATACAGTTCCTCCAGCTTCTTTAAGCTCTCCATCAGTCAGCCTCCAGGGGCGGCTAATAGCATTCGCTCTCGTCGGGGCGAATCCTGCCCCCACATTTGCCCCCAGAATGAAGTTTCGGGGCGGGGGCTGACCCCGCTATCTCTTTTCGGCTCCCCGCCGCACGCCGGAGGCGGCCAGCCCGTGCTTGTAAATCTGATGAGCGGCCTGCCTCGTGATCCCCAACATCTCCCCGATCCGCTCGAATGTCGTGGGCGGCTCTTTCGACCGCTCGGACATGACGGCCTCGAAGTGTTTCGGCATTCCTTCCTTGCGCCGCCTGCCCGCCCGGCGTCTGATGCCGGTTTGCTCCCAACAGTAGCGGCTGAGGGAAGATTCGGAGAGCGAGTACCGCTTCCTCATCAGCGCGAGCGGGACGCCGTCCTCCCAGTCCCGGATGATGCTGGCCCGCACCGGACCCGTGAGCTTATCTGTCTTAATGTTTCCCGCCCCGCAACAGAGTTTCTTGGGACGCCGTGTTATACCACATAAAGGACGTTATGTTGCACAAAAGGCGAAGCCGAAAGCCGGGGCGGTCTGAGAATTATTGCGTGTAAGGGTTCAAGTATATGCGCCTCAAATAAGGGTTGTATTTTATTGCGGGCGGCGGTAAAAGTCGCCTCGGAGCGATTAGACCAACGGCGGTAATCGAAGGAGGTTTGAGCCATGCAAAAGACTGATTGGCTCCTGAAAGTTCTTTTGGCTCTTCTTGCGCTCGGTGTGTGGGGAATGGTTCTCAGCCCTTTCATACCAGGGTTTTCGTCGCGCGCCCAGGCGCGGAGGCAGTATTCGGTCTGGGTCGCTAACGACAAGGCAGGGAAGTTGGGGATCGGCGGCGAAGGGTCACTGCCTCTTACCGCGACCGGGCTGATGCAGGCGCTAGAGGAAACTCCAAAGCAGGGCTGGAGGGTAAATTCGGTCGTCTATAGTTCCGGGGGAGGCGGGTATGTTGTGATCGTTGAAAAGTAGCCGTTAACTCGGGCGCAGTTTTCTTCCGCGGCACAGGGTTTCTTAGAAGCCTGCGCCGTTCCACAGGCGTGCCTAGCAATCTATCCTAACGCTTGTTCGAGTAGGTGTGTGGAGCTCGAGTCGGACGATATGCGCCACCTCACTCGCAGTTGGTGGCCCGAAGGGAAGCCTATCGATATGGAGTGCTCACGTTGCAGCTCGCAAAACATAAAAACATTTGAGATGGCGCACGCCTCATATAACTTCGGCGTCAGTTCCGGGGACAGCATCGTTAAATTCTTGCTGCTCGGCCCTCTGGGTCTAATGATAAAGCCCAGACGGAACAGCGTCGCCAGCATTACCGCTCCGCCGGAAAAGCCTTTCCCTATTCTGGGGGTCGTGTTCGGCTTCCTGTTCCTCTCAACCATGGTGTGGCTCGTAAGCATCTACCTGAGGAGGGGGCTGGATTACCGAGAAACGCAGAATGCTTTGCTGTTCAATGCTGTAATGTTCGTCATAGCTTCTGTGGTTGTAAGTTGGGATTTTATTCGGTGTGCGAGAGCTAGGAAGAAATACCCGGAGCTGCTGGATCAGTGGGTCCACTCATGGATATGCTTACAATGTGGAACAACTTATGAAGTTCGTGAAATTACCGGGCGTTAGCGTCATGAAGGAAGAAAAAGAAGCGGCGATTAAAGCTGGAGCGCAGGATTACCTCATAAAGCCTGATGACATTTTCAACGTCGCGGGGCACGTCGCCAAATGGATCGAGGCAACGAAGAAGACATGAGAGACCTTATCGGGTGCTCTTCGTTTTGCTTGTGTGCTAACGCCCGTCGCGGCGCTATTTTCATTGTGGCAGAATCTGCACGGGCGTCCGCTTAGCAAAGCAAAGCTAAAAGGGCGAGGGCTGTACTCTCACCCTTTCGGTTTACTGATCCCGACCTCTACTCGCTCGCGGGCCCACTCGCTACACTCTCTTGGGCGCCCTGACCAAGAATGAAATCGGCGGCGCGTTGCGCGGCGCTCGCCGCCATCACGATTAGGCGCGCGTCACCTTTTAATGCTCCAAGCCAGCCCTTCAAGTACGCCGCCGAGTTGTCGAGCGTGTTTTCTATCCCTGCCTCAGCGCAGAGGAACGCGCTACCAAGTTCGGCTATCAGTTCCTCTCGTGAGTAGTTTTCAGAACCGAAAGCAGATAAACGGCTGCCCGCCACACCCGCGCGGTTAAGGCGTGACTCATGGCCGGTCGAGTGCGTCAGTTCGTGGAAAGCGACCGCGTAGTAATTCTCCGGCGTGTCGAACGTCTCCGGGCGCGGCAGGTTCACGAAGTCTCGCATCGGCGCGTAGTAGGCGCTCGGCTCGTCGTGGCGGATCGGCGGGCGCTGCGGCATCGCTTCGATGATGCGCGCTGCCGTCTCTATCGGTGTGAATGACCGTTCCTCTGGCAGCTCGGGCAAGTGATTTTCCAAGCCTTCCGTCTGCTCGATGTTGAATACACGATAGTATCTGAGAAGCGGCGGGCGTCGTTTCGAGGTGCGCTCATCGTCTATCTCCATCTGCTTGTCGAAGAATTTCCAGAAGATGACGAACTCGCTTTTCGCGCCCTTCTTCACTCTTCCGCCAAGCTGCTGCACCTGATGAAAGGTCAGCCAATACGGAGAAGCGAAAGAGGCCGCGCCTAAGAGAAGGGAATTGATGCCGCGATACGGCTTCTTGCTGATGAGATTGCGGGGGCTGTCGCCCCCGCGCCATGTCTTGCGCCAAACAACCGTGCCCGCTTCCAGTAGCGCAATAACTCTCTCGGTCACGATGCTGTAAACGTCAGCGCTCATCTCTCCCGCACCTCCTTTGCCTCAAGCATCCCCGCGAGAAGTTGCTTTGCGTGATAGGCAGTGCGGCAGAGGTCTAACATCTCGTCATAATCGAGGTCGTCGAGGCTGTTGATACAGTGGAGCACGCCGGAGACGCCGCGCACATCTTTGTAGGCTTCCTCAAGCTGCTCGCGGCTGACGATGATCGCTTTCGTGAAGTCCAGCGTGTCGGGCTGGCGTTTAACGAGTGCCAGCGCGGGCTTCGTTGTCGGTGCTGCTTTCGCGGTGCTAAAGTTCCTCATCTTCTGTTCCTTTCTTGACGGGAAGGGTGGAAGTGAAGGGCTAGGGAGCGTTGGCGCGCTCACCTAGCCCGCCTCGCTATTGCGCCTCGTGGTAACGCTGCACTATCCGAGCCGCCGCGCGATGCCAGCACGGTTGACCGTTCCGAAACGCCTTGCATTGGCAAGAACCATTCGCGCTGTAAATCTCATTCGACGGCGAGAGAATCAGCAGGGCGTGACCGTCGTAATGTAGAAACGGGTTGCCCTCGATCTCCTGCTTCGCTTTGGCGATGGCCGTCTCCCAGCGGCGATTTCCAGAAGCATTGTTGAAAGCCTCCTGAATCACCTCTGCCATTCTGTTTTGGTCTATGTTCATCATCTAGCTTGCATCCTTTCTTGGCGTCGGCGTGCGCCGTATTCGATGAAAGGATTATACACAATCGTGTATATCACTGTCAATAGAAATCTACACTATTGTGTATTTATTTTTCGCGTGCTACGCTGTGAATATGATTAAGTCGAACGTGCGGGAAATGGCAGAGCGGCGGGGCGTCGCCAACGCTAATCAGTTGAAGGACGCGCTCGGCGTGTCGCCGACTCTCGCGGCCAGGTTGTGGCGCGGTGATTTCGACAAGCTGGGCATGAACACGCTGGACAAGCTCTGTCGCGTTCTGCGTACTACGCCCGGAAAACTACTCACTTACGAGGAGGCGGAATAAGCCGTCAGAGGTGCCGTATTCAAGTCGGGAGGGAGTTAGATATGAAAGTACGAATCACGCTCATTTTATTGGCTACCGCCTTCCTGTTAGGCGGATGTCGTGCGTCCTCTAACTCTACCAGTAACGAGACAACCTCGTCGGTGAGTAGAATGCCGTTGTCATGCTCCGGGTGTGAGTATGTGGAGGATAAGGGAAGTAGATTCGTCGCCGGGCGCATTCATAACGGTTCCAAACAATATCAGGACCTAGTGATGGACGTTGAGATGAAGGATGCTGCTGGCAATATTATTGAGAGTATGTACAACCTCTCTTTTGCTCGCGTGGGGCCGAGCATTAAGCCTGACGGCGACATTGATTTTAACCAAGGGCTGACCAGGCGCGCGAGCATCACGCAAGTAACCTTTCAACTTAGGAAGCGTGGTAGAAACGATGTGAAGGCTACGCCGGACGAAGTGCTTTCCCCGCCCTACAATCTCCCGCTGCGTGTCTTACCGGTCCCTCCGGGTTATACGGTCCCGACACCTGAGCCTTAGGCGGCAAGGCTATAAAGTAAGATCGGGAAGCTTCGGCAGCGGCGGCGGTGGCACGGGCTTACTCTCGACCTCCGGCAGAGGGGCCGCGCCGACTCGCGCGCGGCCGAGCGCGCGGGACTGTGCTGGCAGCGGCTGCGCGTCGTACCAATGCCGGTAGAGCTTCAACGCGCGGCGGTTCGTAATAATGGCAATCATGTTGGGTTCGTTCGGGTCCTCACCTAGCCGCCTGACCTCATCGGCAGTCAATAGCCGCCGTCGCCATTCATGCGTTGACGTTGTTTCGCTGACGCGCTCGCTAAGTAGACCGTCGGGCGTCCGAGTAGAGCTGTAATGCTGCCCCGTCCGCGTCGTGTCGCCTAGCTCGCGTGAAATCTCCTCCGCGCTCCTGCCCCTGATGCCTGGGAGAATAAGCATCGTCCTCAGATTGTTGATGATCGTCTCCCCCCTCTCGCGCCCATAGGTCGCCAGAACCTGAGAGAGTGCCTGAATGCCGACGACGAAAGCGAGATCGCGTCCACGCGAAAGCGTCAGGATGCTATCAAAGCCGATGATGGTTCCGCAGTTCGCAAACTCGTCGAGGAAGAATGTCACCGGCATAGGGCGCTCGGCGGACGCCCGCCGCTGCGATAGCTGATAGATCGCCAGCGTGTAAAAGAGCGCAGACAGGGGGCGGAGGTAGCCCAAATCCTGCTCGTGTAGCACCCAATAAACGCCGGTCGATGCGCGTTGCAGTTCGGTGAAGTCCGGCGGCTGGAGGCTCGCGCTCGTGAACCTCTTGACGCTCGGATCAATCATCCAGCGCATCCGCGCGATCAGGGACGTGAGCATGTCGCCCCGCGACCGCTCGCTCGCCCTAGCCGCGGCTGCGATGGATTCCCGCACCATCTCAATCGGCGACTGCTGCAAAGCTTTGACGAGCGAGTTTCCGTCGCGCGCGTCGGTCAGAATCTTGTAGGCTGTCGCCGGCGTCGGCTCCGGCAGATGCGCCGTGTGAATGAAGATCGCGGAAAGGATCGCGGCTTCGCCGTCGATCCAGAACTGTTGCGTGTTCTTCGTCTGGCCGCTCTCGATGATGGCGCGGGCGAGGTTATCTGCCAAGCGCGGGTTGTCGCGGCAGAGGGGAATCCAGTTAAAGCACTCGCTCGCGTTCGGCTCTGTCGGGGCGTAGCGGCGAACGGTCATCCCAATTTGCTGAAGGTTGCCGCTCGTCATATCCCAAAGCTCGCCTTTAGGGTCGGTGCAAAAGAAGCTCGCTTGGTTTATCCAAGCGATGTTGGGCATGATGAGCGAACGGCTCTTGCCTGAGCCCGTGGGACCTAAAACCATCGCGTGCAGCGTCGTAATGTCGCGGGGCAGTGCTATGTAGTCACCCCCGAAGTTGTCACACCCTCCGAGGTAGAGGCCGCCGGGCGGGAGCGAGGTCTGGCTCGGTCTCTTTAGGTCGTGCTGCGTCTGCGGCGATGCGAAGTCGGCTGAGCCGTGCGCGTCCGGGTTGGTCGTTGGCGGCTCCTGAAAATAGGGTAAGCAGATGACTACAAGGGCGAGGGCGAATACGGCTGTGAGCGCCAGAGCTACGAGCAGTTGCTCCACCGGCGAGAATGATGAAATTTGCGCGTAGATGTGCGGCATGACGGTTCTTCTCCTCTTCCTATCTATCCCTGCCTACGCCTCGCTCGTGCCCGCGATCACGTACTCTCTCAACTGATTGTAGTGCTCCTCGACCTGCCTCAACCGTTCGCTGGCTTTGCCGAGCAAATCGGCTAATCTCTCGTTCTCCTCGCGTAGACGCCTGTTCTCTTCCTGAAGCTCCTGGTTGATTTCTTCCAGCTCTGCCTTCGTTAATGCCATAGTTGCGCGCCTCTCTCGCCCTGTGATCCTGAGCGCGTAGACCTCTGTCGGCTCGCGTCGGCGCTGGGGCCGGTTGCTGCCCGCGAGACTTGGCGCGGGCGTACTCAGCCTTCCATTCGCGGGTCTGCGATTTCTTCAACTCGTGCGCTTCTAACTTCTCCTGCCCGAACTCGCGGGCGTAAATTTTTCCCCAAGCCGTATCAAGGTTTCTAAACTTGCGGTCGCCGAGATTCAGTTTCCGGTCGTCCGTTCCGCGTGCTTGAATGTTTATGTGAACGTGGGTGTGTCGGGTGTCTTGGTGGACGACGGCCACAGCCCGCGCGTTAGAAAAATTCTTCTCCAGATACTCCCTCGCCAGCTCACGCGCCTTGCCGTTGTCAATCTTGCCCTCGAAAGAGAGTTTGCAGCGGTAGTGGGTCCGGGTCTCACCGCCGCCACGCCGAACAGCCTTCAGCTCATCCTCTTCCCGCTGCCGGTTATACTCGACGATGTTACTCCGTAAGTTTTTATAGTCGCGGCCCTTCAGCCAGCTCGGGTAGTTGTGCAGATAGACGGCTCCCGCGTCCCCGCCGGTCGCGCTCTCGCGCGTGATGTAGCGAGCGTTGTCGCCGCCAGCCCCGGCTCGTCCTACCGTAAACTCACAGAAGATGCCGCCATCCATTATCGGGTCTCCTTCGTGAAGGCCGTCGCCACGATTTCCACAGCCGCCGTCGTCTCCCTGATCGCCACTTGAACCTGATCGCCCGCACTACCCTTGTTGAGCCGCTTGGCTATCCGGTCGAGGCTGAAGCTCACCTTCCGAATCTCAAACACCGCCCGCTCCCGCAGCTCCCGCTCGCGCGGGTCGGGTGGGTTGCCGGTCGTCAGTCCGCACTCGATCAGGTAATCGTTTAGGGTGAGGTTCGCGGCCCGCGCCCGCTTTTTTAGGCGCTCGCGTTCGTCCCCTTTTGCCCTGATCAGAATCCCAAGTCCTTCCCGGCCTCGGCTCTGCTTCGGATTTTGCTGCCCTGATGCCATATCTTTTATGTGGGGTGTCGAGCCGTTGCTAGGTAGCACCGTTTATTGCTGCCACGCAGTTCTGATTGCCAGCTAGCACCGTTTATTGCTACCCGGCAGTCTCGATTGCTACCTAGCAATGCTAATTACTACCCTCGTGACTCCAGTAATCATTCACCACTCAAGCCAGACGGCGCGCCGAAGGCGCCCTCCCCCTGGCGCGCGCCAGAGCGCGTCAGGGCAGGACGACCGCGCTGCGCCAGCGCGCGGTCGGGATTCCGGCTAGCCGGAATCCGTATCCTGCCTTCGCAGTATCTGAACGCAGACGAACCCAAGCAAGCACTTTTCTTTCCGCTTGACAGGGGCGCGCAAATTGGCTTCTATCAAGCGGGGCATGGCTGGGTCCCGAACTCGCCAGCCAGTGAGCGCTGACGACTCCGGGCCGACTGGATTTGCCGGATCGTCATCTCGGGTCAATGAGAAGCAAGGGGAAGGGCGGGGCGTCGGCCCCCGCCCAATTACTTTTAGGGCGCTTCTTCAGGTACTGTACTGCAAGTTGTCAGTACCGTGCTCGAAGGTGTCAATACCGTGCTGGCACATACAAGTACAGTGATGGAAAGTTCAAGCACCGTGCTGCAACAGGCTGTCAGCTAGCCCTCTTCCTAATTGAGATTTTTCTTTGCCACTCTGTCTTACCTCTCCGTACTCCCCTAGATTCAGCATACCCACTCATCACAAACGATCACCGCCGAGGCGTCCAGATCGACCCGGAGCACTAGCTGGCTGGCTGCCCTTTGCAAGCAAGCACCTCGCCCGTTAGCGTTGCCGTGGGCCGTGGTTTGAATCTCAAAGCATAGGTATTCCCAACCGGGTGAGACGGCGGCGGAGCGCGCCGCGGCGATGATTGATCGGGCAGCGGTGTAAGCGGCATCTTTGCTCGTAAAGTCACATTCGCCGAACTCCTCAAAGGGGTCGGGATCGGCTTGAACGCTGATTAGAGTGTGACTTTTGACTACTACATCCCCGACGAGCGCAGGCACGTGGCATAGCTTGCCATCATGGGGCGATAGGAGAGCGCGCCGCACAGGATCGGCGGGAACTGCGGCATCCGCATCAACGATGCCGAGCCAAGTCACGCGATAGCGCTGTGACCCTGCTCCTGTATTACATGCGTCGTAGCTGTTCATAGCTCAGAATGGAATGTCCGGCTCTTCCCCGCCCTGCTCGTGCCCTTCCAGCCTCTCGACCTGTGTTCGTAATGTCTCGATCTGCGTTTGTAGTGACTCGACCTCCCAAATGAGAGCGTCTATATCCGTCTCCACATCATCGTTCCGCGCGTGGGCAATGAACACCGCGTCGGCGATGCCAGTGGCTAGACCATCCTCGTCTTTACCGGGCCATTGGTAGAACTCATAAACCTCTTCTTTACCCGCGATGGGATGGAAGCCGCTGGCGCTGGCGATGGTGGGCGGCAGCTCCGCCTCGTCGAATACATCTTCTTTGACAAGGTGAACGTGGTAAGTAGCATCACCTTCAACGTGCTGCCTTATGATCAACTTCTCTATGCCGGATGACTCCGCGCAAAGATAACAGTCCCCCTCGTAGACCCAACGGTCTCCCGTGAAGGATGCTTCACCCTCATGAACCGCCGCGGACATATAGACGGCGCCGGCCACCCACGGACCCGGCGAAGCCTCAGCCTTAATTTCCCGCCGGCGCTCGTTGCGCTCCTTGATTGCCTCTAATTTTTCAGGCTTCATAACACCTCACTAAGCGGCGATCTTCTGCGGCTCCTCGATTAAAATGAATTCGTCGCACACTCCCTGAAACGTCCGGCTAGACGATCCTTTGTATCCGCATCCGATGACACGCTTGCCGTGCTCCCGCAGCTTGACGGCCAACCCGGCGAAACCGCCGTCCCCGGAGACGATGATGAAGGTGTGCAGGGATGGGTGGGTGCGGACCAGCTCGACCGCGTCAATGGCGAGTTGAATGTCCGCGGCGTTCTTCCGCGGGTCGAATCCGCCCCCGAAGATCTGCACCTGCTGGATGCCGGCGCGGTCGAAAGCCTCCCCCAGTTTTCTGAGGCGGTAGTTGCGCCAGTTCGCGTAGGCGCGTCGGAGAGCTGTGCCCTCTGCGACGGTTACTCTCTTGATGGTATCTAAAATCTGTTGTGGGGACGGCTCGCTAGATTGATCGCGGCAGAAGCCGTAACCCTTTAGCAGGTTTTCCGTGTCGATCAGGAGTGCTACGCCGGGCACCATATTTTCCACCTCCATGGGCAATTCGCGGGAAGCGAACAGCCAGCGTCACCACTTTCTGAATCGAGACGCACCGAGTCAAGCACTTTCTTTCCACTGGGCAAGGGCGTGTGAATTGGGTTCTATAGGAGGTGGGAGTGGCTGGGTCCCCGTACTTACCAGCCAATGAGCACTGCCGTTCCGGGTCGATCATACTTTATTAGATCGTCGTCTCGGTCTTTGAGAGACAAAGAGAAAGTGGGGCGTCGGTCTCCGCTTTTTTTCGCTACTAGGTAGCAACCAACATTGCTACCTAGTACAGATAATTACTACCGTGGTGGTTGAGACAAAGGCTCTATGTAATGGCTAACTTTTACTAGGGCTATCAAATGTCTAGTGGGGATACTAAGTTTCTAAACTTCATCTATGGCACCAAGACCTCACCTCTGGCGCGTGCCAGCCGAATTAAAGATCGTCTTCGCGTAAATCGAACGAGTAGAAGTGGCACATACGCCGGATGTCCGTGTAAGTCTTGTCGCCGGGTGGCTCGATGAGGACGACACGAGCCTCCAAAGGGAGAATGGCGCGCCCGCTGATCCGCTGTCCGCCAGACGTGAAATCGATGTCCAAGACCTTGGCGAAGACGTGCTGGAAGTCCTCTGGAGTCTCTTCGATGTGGAGGATAACGAGCGTCCCGCCGTCAACCTCCGCGACCGGCGAAAGCGCGCCCTTGCTGAAGGCTTCGAGGACCTGACGCGCGTTGCCGCTACTAAGAAGTTGCCGCGCGTCGTAGACGACGAACGGCTTCCCGGCTCGGTCGCTCCGCTCGTGGATGCGACGCGCGACCTCTTTTGCTTGCGCTTCGTCTGGAGCCTGAAGCAGCAGGTGGGCATCAGTCTGACTTTCCTTCTCAATAATCCTTGTTAGCGTCTTTTTCACTTCCTCCATAGCATCTCCCTATTTCTCCCTTGTTCGGTTGATCAGAGCAGTGCTGGCATCTTCCCTTCCCGTGCGGCTCGTTACCCAAATCTCGCCAGTTGTCATTCAAGGTGCAGTCCTCAATTACTTACAGGTGCGGTCGATTTGGCTTCAAGTGCAGTTAATCCCTCGCCGAACATAAAAACTCAGCTTTTTGCCGTCTCCTCTTTACTTGCGGAGCCGAGTTGTACCTAAAAGTAAGCCTAAAACTCAACTATTATGAACTATATTCCGGTGCTCTAGCGCGGCTGTTTAGCTTGGGTCGGGACCCTGATCTAGCCACTCGTCAAGGGTCGGCTCCTCGAAATGCCCTCTCAGCCGGTCGAGGTGAGTTTCCTCCTGATCGAAAATGGCGAGTTGGTGCGATTTGAATTTGGGCTTAAAAACTCGGCTGTTCTCGATCTCTGTCCTCTGCTCTGCCTCCCGCGATAAAAAGGCGCTGTACGCCTCCCGGCGCTCGTTCCGGTACTCCCCTTCCCTCCCCCTGAGAAAGTCGTAATAGGTCGGTTGTAGCGTCTCCCTACGCCTCTGGCGCGTCTGGTCGGCCTCACGCTTGGCCAACTGCCTCCTGACCTCTGCTTCCTTCTCCAGCGCGGGTTTTATCTGCTCGGGCAGCTCATAATTTTCTTTAATGGCTTTTATTAGCCAAGAGGCGAGGTCTTTGATTCTCCCGGCGTTTCGGTGGGGTAAAGCTTTGAGCTGAAGCTCGACTGATTTCCGGTAGTCTCTGACTAGCTCTCTGGCCGTCGGCTCTGCGATGTGGAAGCCCAAAAGCTTGGTCACGAGCGGGTCTAGCTCTTGGGCTTCTGCCTCGTGGACGATCTGCGCTGGCGGGGGCTCCGGCTCGGTCGCGGCGGGCGGCAGCGCGGGCATCTGTCTCGGGCGCTGGATCGCGCGGGGCTTGGTAGCTTCCCGAAATTCTGCCTTCGCCCGTCGCCCTGGCGTGTAGAGCATCATCCAGTCGGGTTCTCCGCTCTCGGCCCTTTGCTCCTGAATCTCAACCTTTGCCAAGTAGCCGGATTTCAGATGCGGAGAGTGAACCTTGTACATCTGCTTTTTGACGTGCTCGTAATCGAAGTAGCGGGTTTGAGGTGCGCGGGCGCAATAGTAGGAATAAAGCATCTTGGCGCGCGGTCGTTCGTTTTTCAGTGCCGCATAAATCTGATAACTGAGAAGTTCATAAAACCGCTGGGGTGCAGGTGCAAGCTTTCTTAGATAGTCATAGTCGAGCGGGCGCGTCTGTGCATCATTCAGTACCTTCCTATAGGAATCATGGAGCATGATATAAACAGCATCGGCATGACTTCCGTCCGGAAACTTCTCGCCGGTGAAAACGACTCCGTATCGGGTATCGGAGATTTCTACTGTTCTCACTGTTCCGTCACTCCCCTTGTAGCTGATCTTCGCTGTAATGAGCGCGCCTACATTCTGCAAGAGTGCTTTTCTAATCTTGTTCGTGTCTCCACCTAAATCTAATTCCTCTGCGATCCCTCTTAGGCTTCCTAGCTTAACGACCTTTGGGATTAGCGGTCTTTCATCATCAATTCTTCGGTTGATGACAAGCGTATCCAGTTTGTATGCAAGTGCTCCGGGTTGTCCGTACTTGTTGTTATAAGAGACTTCCCACTTAGTTTTAAGCTCTCCGCTTCCGCTGCTTTCATTAATCTCAATATTGATATTTCCTCGCTTCGCCAATCGGTGAACTGGAAAGCGAGAAAGTGCCGTCTCGATTCTAATGGTGTTCTGTGGATTTAATTCTAACTGTTCCGGCTCTTGATTCATTTGAATTTTCTCGGAAGCAACAACAGCTTGTTGTTGTTATGTAGTAAGTCTAAGAACTGTCTACAAAAACCTTAGCGTCCGATAAGTATAGCAATGTTCAATAGTTGCGGGGGAAAATTTATTCCAATCGTCTCCCCAAAGCGTGCGGCTCGTCTCCCCAAAGCGTGCGGCTCGTCTCCCCAAAGCGTGCGGCTCGTCTCCCCAAAGCGTGCGAGCCAATGGCTCAGCTAAAGTCATTTTAAACAGCTTGCCTTTTTACCAGCAAACCAGTACACTGTCTAGCCAGTAAACGGCTGGGGGTGGTGGGTTAATTACGATGCCTTGCAAGATAATCTCACTAGCTCAACAGAAGGGCGGCGTAGGCAAGACTACGACGGTCATTAATCTAGGCTCCGCGCTGTCTCAGCGTGGAAAAAAGGTGCTACTTGTTGACCTCGATCCACAGGGCGCGCTCTCAGCCGGTCTCGGCCTCAATCCCCTATCGCTGGAAAAGACGATCTATAACGTTCTCCGTAGCTCGTCCATTTCACTAGCAGAAATTATCACTCAGTCCAAAACGGGCTGTGATCTTGTGCCCGCGAACATTGATTTAGCAGCCGCAGAGGTGGAGCTAGTAAGTGAGCCAGGGCGTGAGCACTTTTTACGAGAAGCCTTATCGCCCGTTATTGATCGCTACGAGTATATCTTGATTGACTGCCAGCCAAGCTTAGGACTCCTTACCCTCAATGCTCTTAGTGCCTCTTCAGGCGTCATCATTCCAGTACAAACACAGTATTTTGCATTGCGCGGGATGGACTTACTTTTTCAGACAATAGAGAAGGTGCAAGCTCGACTCAATCCAAAGCTAAAGATCGTGGGTATTCTTCCGACCATGTATGATGCCCGCACGATTCACGCCCGCGAAGTTTTGGAAGAGTTAAAGCGTACCTACCCGAAATTAATACTAAGCGCCGTCGTCCCTCAAACAATCAAATTTGCCGATAGCTCGATGGCTGGAGATTCTGTCTTGAGTCTCAATCCAGACTCGCAAGCGGCAGAGGCTTATAGAGAACTAGCAACGGAGGTCGAGAAGCGTGTCTAAACGTGTTTCATTGAGTGCGAGACGGGCACAAGATAAAAAGGGAATCGACGCCCTTATTCGATCTACAGGCGAGCCGAAACAAACGGAGAAGCCACTAGTAAAAGCCACATATTACATCCGCCCTGAGCAGGTCGTAGCTCTTGAGTCAATTCAGCTAGAAGAGAGGCAGAAGACAGGGAAGCGAAAAGACAAGTCTGAGTTGGTACAAGAGGCACTAGATTTACTATTCGCTAAGTATCGCGTTAAAGTTACTGGTTAAGTGGGTTGCTGTTTTGCTGGTAAAACAGTAAGGTGTTAAGAAGGCTAAGATGCGCCATAAAGCTAAAGAATTTTCGATCTTGGGACCTTCTCGCTCGATTACACTTCTCACGCGATTGAAAAATCCCGTATCGTTCATGCTGATTATTTCGAGTGGCTGGGAAGGATACCGGAAACAGTTTGCACGCTATTGTCACGGACCCGCCTTATGGGGTTAAAGAATACGATTTCGACCAAATAGAGAAGAGGGCAAATGGTAACGGCGGCATCTGACGCATACCACCCTCATTTGACGCTCACAACCGCGTGCCCTCCGCACACGGTCGCCCCTTAGCGGCATAGACTGACTTGCACCCGCCACCCTCATAGCTAGTGCTAGCCGTGCCCGCGCGGGACGATACGCGCCACTCTTCGCGCTCGTCCCGGAGTCGCTAATTCTTTGTTGTCTCGCCGCCGAGCAAACGTCCCACAGTAGTAGTTATCAGACCTACATCATCCGGCTTCATCAGAAAAGCATCTGCCCCGGCGCGGCGGGCATCCGCCTCACAATCCGTCGCCGAGAACATGATGATCGGCGTGCGTCGGCAATGCGGCAGACTGCGGGCATACCTGATGAGTTCGATTCCGGTAGCGCCCGGCAGATCATTGTCGAAGATCAGGAGATCGTAGCGGATACCAGCCGCGAGCCTATTTAGAGCTGAGGACCCATCTCTGCAAAGCTCAACCTTCCACCCTTCCAATTCCAACGTGTCCTTCAACGCACTGGCTACAATATCGTTATCTTCGACGCATAGGATTGTGACGGGGAGTATTGCTTTAGGCGTTCTACATTGCCCGGTGTTCTGCGGGGCGCGGATGCGTAAGATGCTGCGGCGTCTCTTTTCTGGTGGGGTACGCAGGTGCGCCAAGTCCTTATGCCTACTCGCCAGCATGGAGGCGAGCGTGGCGTGATGTTGGAGGCCCAGCAGGCGCGCGGCGCGCGTCACACTCCCCCCGGCATCAATAAGGGCGCGCTGGACATATCGAGCCTCGTATGCGCGCACCCGTTCGAGCAGGTTGAAATTCGCCCAGAAGTCGGTGAGACTGCGACCTCGTCGTGGTCGGACGGCGGCGAGGCTGGCGGAGACGATGCGGCTCGCGCAGGCGCGCAGGCGTGCCATCGTCTCGGCGTCCTGCGTCTTGTCGAGTAAGTAATCTGCCCGCTGGTACGTCTCCAGCAGCTCGTACTCGGGGAGGCGGACGGCGTGTTCCTCAATCAGTGTCAACAAAGCGCGCCCGGCATCCTCGACCGCCCCGGCTTGCTCCGCTAATTTAGCCGCGCGCCTCAGAGTGTTTAGCGACTCGGTGAAGTCACCAAGATTCGCCAGGACGCCACCTTGCGTCGTGAGTGCTTCGGCGAGTAGTGCTTGCTCGCCTCCTTTTTCGAGCGTTCTCACGGCCTCGCGGATCGTGCGCTCCGCTTCGCGCGTCCTACCCTGTGAGAGAAGGACGCGGGCGCGTGTCTCGTCAACCTGTGCCACGCTGCCCTTATCCTTCACGCCAATGAATAGGCGCCGGGCACAATCTAAATGTTCGTGCGCCGCTTGGTATCGTCCGATAGTGTGGAGTAAGAACCCTAAGTTGTTTTCCGCTCGGGCTCGGTAGCTGGTATGACCCGCCTGCTCGAAGTAGTACGCCGCTGCCGTGTACTCTATGATCGCCCGGTCTGTGTAGTCGGGTCGGTGTTCGGCTTTGGCTAAGCAGGAGAGTACACAGGCGAGATCGTTATGAAATTTTCCTTTTAGCGCATCATCGTTGCTTTCCTCAAATAATTGGGCTGACTCTGTCAGAATGCGAAGCGCGTCGTTGTAGCGACCACTATGTAGCTCAACTACCGCGAGACGCTTCAGTATCTCAGCCCGTAGCTCCTTCTCGACACCCTCACTCAACCTTTTCAGGGCGTCGTGATACGTCACCCGCGCCTCGTCGTAAGCCCCGGCGCGTTTGTAGCAGAATCCGAGTTCGCTTTGCGCGGCGGCTGCCCTCGTCGTCTCTCCGAGAGACTGAAAGCGGGCTATACTCTCGCTGATTAAGTCTTTGGCGGCGTCCAGCGCGCCCTCAAGCTGACGAGCACTGCCGAACCAGCCGGAGAGCGTGCCGGCGCGCAAGAGCACCTCCGCGGCTGTCAACTCGCTGAGCCCTTCAAGCACCGGGCGCTCACCGACGCCGCGCCACAGTTCGCCGAGCGCGTCGAGCGCGGATTCATATTGACCTCTACGCTCGAAGTCTTCCGCGACTCGGCACCGGAGCCGCGCCCGCTCGTCGCCACTTAACGTCGGCTCGTCTAATTGCCTCAACAATGTCTCGGCTAATGTCATGTGAGGTCTGCCTTTCTTGTGCTTGCGGTAATTCCCTCAAGCACGGCAAAGCCGCGCCCTATCATGCGGATAAGGCGTTTTCCCAAGCTAGGGTGAGACTGACTCACCTATACCTCAGAGGAAAGGAATCGAGATGAGAAACTACCGAAAAGTTGTCGCCACGTCGGCGCTAGCACTCGTTCTCTCAACATCCGTTTACGCTGGTGACGGCATAATGACCACGGATAAGGCGTCTCCTACGCCGACGCCGACGGCTACCAGCACGACTCAAAACTTAGCTACGAACGGCATCATGTACACGGACGTTGCTAAGCCAGCGACGGGAACGACGGACCCCACCACGGAGATCGCGTTGAACCTGCTGCAAAGCGTTCTGGCACTGTTCTAGTCGGGTGAACAGTCCGGCTAATTGTCTGGCTGCCGTGAGGACTCACGAGCGGCGCGGTTGGGGTGTGCCCGCGCGCCAATATACAACAAATCTTGCAACCCAGTTAATAAAAATTTGAGCGGCAAAGCGTTGTGCATCTCTAGATGTTCCCATGAGTTGTGTTGACAAAATTTTTCATCGAGTCCTAAGTCATACGGTACTTATACGTTGCACGGAGGCTCAAATAAAGTGTTGACAGGATATAAGATAGGCGTATGATGCGGCTGCTTTTCACGCTCTCTTTGCAGGTTATCTCAAGCAGGTTCCACAAGGGAAGTATGAACTTCACCCGATTTAGTGGACACGAAGTTTAGGCTGCTTGACTCAATAATTTCTCCTCATACTCCATCGGGCTCAAGTAACCCAACGAAGAATGCCGCCGCCTGCGATTGTACCAGCATTCAATGTAGTCGAAGATCGAGACCCGCGCCGCATCCCTCGTCGACCAGTCGCTCCGCTCGATTAACTCCCATTCCAGCGTCGCGAAGAAACTCTCGACCACCGCGTTATCATAGCAATTGCCCTTGCGACTCATGCTCGCGACGATGCCTTTGTGCGATAGCAACCGTCGAAACTGTGTCGCCGCGTACTGGACCCCGCGATCAGAATGATGAAGCAACATCTCACCCGGCGACCGCCCAGCCAAGGCCATCTGCAATGCATCGACAGCCAAGCTGGCCCCGAGTGTGACCTGCATCGACCAACCGACCACCCTCCGACTCGCCAAGTCCAGAATGACGGCCAAGTACAACCAGCCTTCGCGCGTTGGCACGTAGGTAATGTCAGCCGCCCAAACGCGGTTTGTCGCTTCGATCTCTGTCACCCTAAAGCGGCGCGCCAACACATTCTCGGCCACTGGGTGCGAGTGCTTCGAGTCGGTCGTTTGTGGTCGCAAGCGCCGCCGCACTTTCACTCGTAGCCCTGCTTGACGCATCAGCCGAGCCACTCGCTTCCGGCTACAGTTTTCTCCCCGCGCCTGCAACTCAGCATGCACGCGCGGGCTGCCATAAGTCCGACGGCTCTGTTGATGCACGCTGATAATCTGCCTCTGCAACTGCTCGTCACGCTGAACTCTGGCACTGGCGGTGCGCTTCCCAGCCGCATAGAAGCCCGCGCGACTGACGCCCAGCGCCCGACACATCAAAGCGACGCTGAATAGTGATTGGTGCGCTTTGATAGCGGCGTACTTCATCGCGACTCCCTGGCAAAATACGCTGCCGTTTTTTTTAGAAAGTCCCGCTCTTGTCGCAGCGTCTCGACTTCGCGGCGAAGCCTGCGGAGTTCTTCGTCCTGGTTGGGCAGTCGCCCGTTGCCGGGGAAGGCATCTGCTGGATTGTGGTCGGATTGACCTTCGAGTTGGCGCCTCCAGTTGCGCAGTAGGTTGGGCAGCACGCCTAACTCGCGTGCGACTTGCGCTAAAGGCTTCTCGCCTGAGGTGGCAAGCCGGACAGCCTCTAATTTGAACTCTCTGGTGAATTGTCGTCGTGGTTCTGCCATGAACACCTCTTGGCCCGAGGATAACATCGGGTCTTATCTGGGTGTCCATCAAATCGGGTCAAGATCAGTATCCTCACGTGAAGTTAGTCAGCACATCATTCGCAATCACTTCAGCCCTCTTACTCTCTCTCTTAGTCGGGCAGGTTCAGGCTCAGGATTCGCCCCAAGGCAACGACTCCACTTCGGCGGGCT
>MWWH01000026.1_pt1 | contig 30986 bp, 34 predicted proteins | sample 1047231 | NCBI WGS metagenome assembly MWWH01 (sample SAMN06349967, study PRJNA376086) | soil metagenome | isolation source: MG3-2 sample Antarctic (ecotone) soil | place: Antarctica | collected 2015-01-13 | reverse complement strand
GGCGGCACAATCAACGGCGCGACGATCAGCAGCACCGGCGTCAATGGTACTACTCTAAACGGAACGACAATCAACGGCGCGACAATCAATAACGGAGCAATTTCAGGTACTACTTTAAGCACCAGCGGCAACGCAACTGTGGGCGGCACAATCAACGGCGCGACGATCAATAACGGAGCAATTTCGGGTTCGACGCTGACAACAAACAGCTATGTCAATATCGGCGGCGTTGTATTGGCAATTAACGGGCAATTGACGGTAGGCGGCGTAGGTGTTGCAACAACACTAGCTCATCAAGATTTAACAAATGTTGGCTTTAACTCTAACAACACAACTACAACAACCCTGTTAGTGGGGACAAACAACAACGCGCAATATCGCGCAAGTTGGGAATACGAATCAACCGCGTCCGGGAATGCGTCAGTAACACCAAGCCTAAATTTCACCTCACGCGCGGGCACGGCGCATTCAGTTAATTTATCAGGAGCACTTGCAACTACAGCAGGCACTTACGCGCAAGGCACATTTGTCTTTTCAAGTAACGGACTCGGCGTGTCTTCAACAATCGCTTATGTTGGCACTAATGGGAATTTTAATTATTCCCTCTCAATCGAACGGATTTACTAATGGAACACTTGCAGATTACAGATAAGCCATCGCCAAACTTTCGCCAGGGGCGCGGCGGCTATAAGCCGCTCGCCATCGTTATTCATGTGATGGAGGGAACGCTGCCCGGAACCGATTCCTGGTTCAACCAGATTCGTTCTCATGTCTCTTCGCATTGGGGCATCGGTCGAAACGGCGAGCTGCACCGCTACGTGCGCGAGGAAGATACTGCGCAGCACGCTGGCACGGTGGATCGTCCGCAATGGAAATTGATTAAGCCCGGCATCAATCCGAATTTGTACACCATCGGCATCGAGAACGAAGGGCACTGCGGCGACGTGATGACTGACGCGCAATTGCACACAAACGCGGCGGTGATCGCCGCCGCCGCCGCGCGATGGGGCTTTCCCGTTGATGAGCAGCACGTCATCCCGCATCACTACATTCGCTTTATGAAGCCGTGCCCGGGCGCGAGCTTCGCCGGTGCCGACGGGTTCAATCTATCGCGTTTGATCCTCGCCGCGCAGCTAAAAGTCTGATGTACGGCAAAAGCCAGATCATTGAAATGGTGCGCGATGCCGCGCGTCGCTACGGCATTAACGAGGGGATCGCGCTCCGGCAGATCGAACGCGAAAGCAAGTTCAACCCGTATGCGCAAAGCAGTGCAGGTGCAAAAGGCGTCGCACAGTTTATGCCCGCCACCGCGCGCCGCTTTGGACTCTCGAACCCGTTTGACCCGCGCGCGAGCCTGGAAGCATGGGGAAAGTATATGTCGTGGCTCCTGAAACGCTACAACGGCTCGTATGGGCTAGCGTTGGCCGCTTACAACTCCGGCGAGGGGAATGTTGACAAGCATCACGGCGTGCCGCCCTTCACCGAGACGCGCAACTATGTTTCCGGAATCCTGGGCCGGATCGAGAACGGTGCCGCCGCGACAATCGCGTACACAAATCAACACGCCGGAGCTACGGTCGGCGTCGGCGGTCTGGCCGTCGCCGTGCTTTTGATCGTGCTACTAAAATAATGGAAAACGAAGCCGCGCTATCACAAATCAACCCGGAGCTGGCGGCGCGCGTGCGACGGATGGCCGACGCGCTCGCTGCTCGCGGCATCGCGATCCGCGTCAGCTCCGGGTTACGCAGCACCGCGAAGCAGGCGGCGCTCTACGCTGACCGGGCGAACAATCCTAACCCGGTCGCGCGTCCGGGCACGTCAAAGCACGAGCGGGGCGAAGCGGTTGACATCGTGCCCGTCGGCGCACGCAGCTCCGGCGCGGTCGCCGCCGTCGGCGAAGAGGGCGAGCGGCAGGGATTGCGCTGGGGCGGCAGATTCAAGACGCGCCCGGACTATCCGCACTTCGAGTTGCCGGACACCGTGCTGGAGCACGCCGTGCGGATCGCGAAAGACCCGGATGTGCAGATCAGCGGCGTCGGCCTCTTCATTATCGGGCTGGGACTTATTTTGATTCTGCGTAGCTAAGATTTGGAGGCATTACGATGGTGCTCGGCGCCGCTTATTGCTTCCTGGAATTTCACGGCATCCATGACGAGCTGATGAAATTCTCTTTCAACGCGGCGCTGGGCGGACTGCTCACGCTGCTTGTTCATAAACCGCAGGGCGAAGTCAGAGCGACGACGCAAAGCGGCGACGTGAAAGTTGATACGCCTTCATAAAAAATGCCGTATAGACTTCTTCATGCCTTTACTGAAGGGCAATACGTTACTAAATATTTTCTGCCGGGGCTGATTGGCTTAAGCTCCGGTGGCGGCTTCATGTTCGCCAACGAAGCGCCGTCAACTTTTCAGTTAATGGGAATCCCGTTTGCGATCCTCGCTTTAATTGTGACGGGTGCGGCAACTCTGTTCGGCTCCTTTATAGTCAATGGCGTTAAGCTCTTGCTCGGTCTGAAAGAAGTTACTTTGAAAAAGAATCTTGCAGACATTCAGAGTGGCGAAGCGGATACTTCCAAATCGGTTGAACTCATTAAATTGGTGATGGACGACTTCACCCGGCGCGAGCAGCACATGGAGTTGCGAGAGCAAAAACTGCGCGACGAAAAGCATGATGCTAAAGCAGAATACGAAGCCACACACCTTGAGAATCAACTGATTAAGCGACAACTAAAAGCATTGGGTTTCGAGATAACGGCAAACTCTGATATTGTGAAGATTCAGAGCTAAGGGCATACCAGACGCGCCCGCGTGCGACACCGTTTGTTTTTACGGCCATGCAAGGCGCACATGAGAGAAGGACGGCCTTCGTTTGTCAGTCTATATATTGTGGTCTGGAAAAGTGGCCGCTTTTCAGTTGGCCAATGAAGCTCTATTTTGACGTTTGCAAAAATGCTGAATAAAATTGAAAATGTGGTTCCGCCGGAGTCGGACTGAAGATCGCGATCACGCCGCACGGTCGCACCTCTACCGGCGAAAACTACACATACTATATCTTGTGGTCGGACGCGCTTTTTCAAAATCCCGCCTGCGAGCCTCTAAATCCCTCATCTCGCACCACAAGATATAGACAATCCGTCCTAAAAATTGCAGTTTCAAAGATTATCACGTCCGATAATAAACAGTATGTAAGTTCGCACGTGCGCCTCATACTTTTTGAGTAGGCTCTTTGCTGGCCGGGACTTTAACAATCGTTGCGCGGGCGGTGATGTTCTTCTCTGCCGGCGGCGGTATGCGGGGCGATGGCGGAAGCTGCTCGCTGAAGAGGATTGTAAAGAAGGTCGTGAGACCTGCACTGATGGCGCGGGCGAGCGGATCGCCGCCGACGGGATCGCGCGGAGGCGGCAGTTTCGGTGTTGGCCGCTTGACGAGCGCAGTTTGATTGTTAGCTTTGATCTTCGCCCGGCGCTGCTGTTTATGCTTGGTTGGCATGGTGGGCTTCTTTCGCTTTCTCTTCGCGCTGCCAGCGGCGATACAGAAAGCGCGTAAACGAACTGACGTTACGATCAACGGTTGACCGCCTGGCATCCTGGCGAAATTGATTGCGTTCCTCCGGGCTGGAGAAGTAGATCACCTGTCGGCGGTCGTCTTGCTTCGGCTCGGCTTCTTTGGTGACGGCGGAAGTTTTTGGTTTTTTACTCATGCGCTAATTGTTTGGAACCCGGACAAAGGGGGAAACGCTGGTCACTATTTTACAACCTTCAACGCTCCAAACACGCGCCTGCGCACGATTTTAGGCACACAAAATTCACCACCTAGAGAGTTTTGATGTACGCCTCCAGCTCCGTGCTTTTAATCAACCGTAGCCCATGCCGTCCGAGCGGGAGCGCGCGAAGGTGTCCGGCGCGCACCGCTTTATTGATCTGCGCGCCGGAGATGTTGTACTCGCTCTGCGCCTGCTCGAATGTCAGCAACCTCTCCGGCGGTGCAGCAGCCTTCAGTGCGGCGGCAATCTCCAGCAGCGGTTCATTGATGGATTGTGAGAGCATCCCGAACGCCTGTAGTTGAAGCTGCTGCACGGCATTGGCTTGATTTCTAACCATCAACGTGCCCGCTTCCCTGACGATCTGCGGCTGTGCCTGGGCCTGCGCGTTCTCTTTCTTCACTCTCGCCAAATCCTTCGCATCATAATCCGCCACGCGCCGTTTTCGTTTATCGCTGCCGGTTCGCAACATCTTAAAACTCTTTCCGACTCTGCCTTGCGCGGCGAGCCGTTCAATCGTGCGCTCTGAAACAGGTGCGCCGGGTGCGCCTAAAAAGGCGGCTGCTTTGATTTTGTTCATGGCGCGCATTGTACGCGCGCTCCGACAATAATCAAGCTGTTTTGTCGAGTGGTCAACGGGTGTCGAAGGGTCTTTAATCCGATTTCTTGCGGAGATATGCGGTCGCGTGGTCTTTAACGCGGCGGTCTGCTTTCGCCGAACGGCGGCGCGTCGGCCTGCCCATGTGACGCAGTTCGGCAATGTGAGCGTCTTCGCCCATATCTTCGGCCAGAGCTTCGACGAGCGAATTAAGTTGGCTGATCGTGCCGTTGATGATCTCCAACGCCTGCCGCTTGGCGTCGCGGGCGGTGATTCTTTGTTCGGACATAATTATTACCTTTGCGCGGAAGGCCGCCAACTCCAGGTTCTGTTCCGCGATGGCTTCCAGGCAGCAGCGTTTGTTAAATCTGATTTGATGTCGCACTGCCTGATACGACATTCGTGCGCAAACAGCTTTGAGCGCGGCTTCGCTTTCATTCACATTACTCACCGGTGATATGTCGCCAATAGTGGCGCAGCCAATTAAACCAACTGCGTCTGGTAAGCTGATCGCAGAGCAGGCATTTGTAGAAGACGAGCGTTGCCATATTGTGCAATGCCTTTGCTAATTGAGCCGGGTGTGGTGGATGAAGCGGCGTTGCTGGGGCGCGCTCATGGCTCCGGTCGTGTAGGCCAACTGATCTACCATTCCTTCGTAAGCTTTGATCGCGGCGCGCTCTTGCTTGGCCGTGTGGAAGTGAAACGCCACGCCCGCCATTAGCCCGGCCATCATCGCAAAGAGGGCGACGAAGAGAATCCCGCCGGTCGTCACCACGACGTAACGCAATCTGTACATCTCGTGGAGGGTGCAGGCTATTTCGCAGGACATGAGGAAGAGGCATGAGGTCACCGGATCATTCGAGAGTGTCGAGAGTTTTGTGCGGGCGCGAGCGTACATAAAATTCCTTTAGTGCATGAGGTTGTTGGTGTGGCCGACACGTTGACTGTCATCTGGTCGCGCGGTGTCGAGGGGCGCGGGCTGGTCAGTCCGGGCGAATTTCTCGCGCAATCGTTGAATGCGCAGGCGGCATCCGTCAGACTCGTTGCTGTGCAGCAGATGATCGAGCGCGTAGACCAAAATTTGTTGCTCAATGTTAGAAAGCTCAATGCGTTTCATCGCTACCTCTGCCAGATGTGTTCGCCAAATTGTGCAAAGAATTCTTCAGGCGTTAGCTCTTCCGTTTTCTCGCAGATCGAGCAGAAGCGTCCGGGTTGATCGTTGACGCGCGCCGGTCGGAACGAGTGCGGGCAGGTGCGCCGCTCGTACCAGAGACGCAGACGTTCCAGCCGCTCGCGCCAGGTGTTGCAGTGCAGCTTAAATGCGCGCTTTAGATTCAGATTCATTTGTACGCTTCAGTTCTTTTGCTTTTACACCGGCGATAAGGCCGAGTTTGTAGATGTCTGTCGGGCTTAGCAGTAGAGGCTCATAGTATTGAGTGATTACATTCGACAGTTCAATAAAATCCTCGAACGTCGAGAGAGCTTCAATCGCACGCTCTACATCTGCGTAACAGCGCAAGCGTTCATTTCTCCATGTGATGTTCATTGGTCACCTAACCTTGAAAGTAGTTCACGATTGGCTGCTAAAGACTTTTCGGCGCGGTTGTTTGATTCGATGATGCTGCGTCTTAATTGCGTGACGGCGGCATCGAATGTTTGGCGTGCCGAATAGTTGTAGTCGGAAAAGGGTACGATGCCGGTTGCGTAGTACGAAGAGATAAAGAAGCGTAGCCGGTCGCCGCCGTCCGTCTGGTCAATCCCGCACTTGATCTCTGGCAAGTCGGCAAACGGGCGGTGCCGGTGCGCCTCCGCAAACTCGCGCCGGAGTTGGTCAATGTCCTGTATCAATGAAAATAAACTTGGCCTCATGGTTGCCTTTCTCCGACACGGCGCTGTCAAGTGGTCGGTGGGTGTCGGTGCGTCTATTTCCAAGCTTTCTTCGTTTTGCCGCGTAGAATTTTCTCGATGCGCTGCACTTCCGGTTCGGTGATCTCGCCGCGTTCGAGTTGTTTCTTGAGAACGATGGCCGCGCGGACGTGGCGCTGGTCAATTTCGATTTTGGCGGTCTTGCAGAGCTTCTTAAATTCCGCAACCCAGAATGCGGCGTTGTAGCCGTCGTCCTCGCGCTCGACGTGGTTCAGGTAAAGCACGATCTTGCGTATCTTCTCTTTCTGCGCCTTGCTGCCGGGAATCATGTCGCCGACTTCGCGGATGATGCCGGGAAAATCCTGCCCTAACTTGTCGCGCATTCCCTGCGTGTGATTGGTCAGCACGCGCTGCCAGAGTTGGCCGTGCATGGTGAGCGTGAGCTGTGACGCGCGCAGGGGCGTGTGAAGGATGATGTCTATCGGGCGTCCGACGCACCAGCACCGCTCGAAGTGGATTAGCTTTACGTCCGCCAGCCGGTTCAATCGGAATCGTAGAGTCTCACGATTGATGCCTAATTCATCTGCTAACTCCTCCATTGTGAAAATGCGTTTGCGTTGCTGCCATCTCACCAGCAGCAGCCACAGCCCGACGTGCTCCGTGCCTAAGAGCGGCGGCATCTCGCCGCGCCACACGACGTAGAGATCGAGCAGCTCGTGATAGGCGCGCACGTAGCGCATCCCCTTGTCCCACCAGAGCGCGGAACGGAGATTGACGTATAACTCTTTGGGCGGTTGGCGCAGACCTTTGGGATTGAGGCCGTAATAGTTGGGAACGGTCTCGCCGAATGTCTGCCGGGGGCGGGTGGATTTTCTTTTCTTTTTTGTCATAGAAACTCGCCGTGCGCTCTTGACTAGCTACGGCAAAGCCTCTATGCTCTGGGTTATTGAGACGCGGAGCATTAGAAGCTTTGCAAATGTAAAAGGCCGACGGGAGCATAACAGCATCCGTCGGCCTTTTGCTATCTGGAATTGTTGGTGTCTGCTTTTCCTGGTGTGGCGCACTCACTCGCCCCCCCCCCTCTTTTTCTGAAAAATAAGGGAAACACAGGCGCGTGCAGTGTCGTTGTCCAACCAACGGGAGCTTGAAAGGGAGTGACACTTTCGTGTTACTCTTCCGCCGCCAGCTAGTTGGCTGGCTCGCTCCGTTGCTGGGGCACGGCACGCGCTTACGTGTCGTTGCCTACTGCTCGTGTCGTGGTACATCACTTCACGGGCTGCAACGGGGCTAGCCTAACACTCTGGGCGCCTTATCGTCCAGAATTAAAACGCCGTTCGATCTAACCATCGAGCGGCGTTTTCAATTTCGCGCATTGTTGCACACCTGAAACAACATTCCAAGAACAAAATACATGAAGGTTTAAGCGAGTGCTTCACCGCTTCGATTTTCGTCGCTCTCACTTACCCGCCGAAGGTTTTCCACAGTTATGCAAATTGAAAAATTTTATGGCGGAAATTCCGCCATAATATACTTGGTTATGGCGGAATTTCCGCCATAATATCGAGCGAGTCCTTATTACTGTTTTATAAATAGTTTTTCTTCTTATATAAAAATCATCCGGCGTATCTTGAATGTAATGAACTGTGGATAACCTTATCGGACGCACGAAGAAAAATGGCGGACTCCCAGCGATCAAAACAAATAGGCTACGCGCTCCCGCGCGACTCCACAGATGCTTGAATCGTTGATGCGCAACTTGAAGAGAAACGCACACGGCGGTGGGCATACAAGACGGATTCGCAACTCACGTTCCAAACTTTCTGCTAAACTTGAATGATGGCCGACGAACAAAACTCACCGACGCCGACGGGCAAGCTTGAACCAACACGCGGCGAAGCTTCGGGCGGCCTCGACCGGCTCGAACCTTTGATCCCGCTCGCCGAACAACTCCTGAACAACTACAACCGTGAGCTGGAGGGGCGCGTCAAACTGCACGAGAAACAGATGGAGGCGAACGAAATGCAAGCGAAGCGAGATTTTCATTACGACAAGGATGCTCTGAAATTCGAGCAGCACAAGTTTGACCGGCAATATGTGCTAGTCGTCATCATCACGGTTTTCGTACTGGCGACGGCGGGCGGGCTGATCTTTTTCCGGCAGAACACCGAAGCTGGCATCCTGCTGCTATCGCACGTCGCCGCGCTCGCCATCGGGCTGGTCGGCGGTGCAGGCTGGCAAAAGGCACGCAAGGACGACGAATAAACAGCCGCACAGTGAAGCGAGCGCAGCTTGTGGCGTGTTTTTAGCGCGTGATGGTCTTAGGAGACAGGCAAATCCATTTTGCGGCGATTCTGAAGGATGCTAGGATGCGACGCTTTTCGACTTCCCTACCGGAGTTCACACTATGGCTCTTCAAGATTGGTTGCTGCCGAATGAGGAAATTAAATACACCGCGTCGGGCAACGTAAGGTTCGCCGCTAGTGCTTACCGCTTCAACATCACTAACGAGCGCATCATCCTCTATCAGCAGATCGGCACATTCTTCAAAAAAGAGAATGTGATAGCCGAACGTCTGGAAGACATTATCTCAATGGCTTACAGTGAAGGTTACGAGCTTTTTGCTAAGTTCGGATATTTGAAAGTACAGACCACAAGCAAAACTGTGAAGTATGCCGGGCGTCCTGAAAACATGAAGGCTCTGTGGCAAGAGTTGCAGCAATATATTCGTAATTAGACGCTAGGCGGCGAAAGTGCCGTAGAGGTCGAGCACTTCGATGGAGACAAGTTTCTTTCCGGCGTAGTTAAAGATGAGGCCGCGCCGTTGATCGTCTTCGCTATGCGTCGAGGGCGTCGCCGGATCGAGCACGACAACCAGCATATCCACATCGGCCTCGTACTTCAGCAGCAACTCGCCCGGCGGCAACTCCACACGCCCGGCGGCGAGCCGTAGCAATTCCTCTTCCGCTGTTTCCTTTACGAGTCTCTTCGCCATATCGCGCGCTTCTTATCAAGCTTGGTAGTGATAAAGGCCGTGATGATGAATCCGTCCGCGCTGCCCAGCTCCCGGTACATGACATTAAGAAAGCTCTTTTTGCCCAGCACCGCGACGGCGATCAACGCTCCGGCGTGTCCCTGAAAAATATACTCCGGTTCCTCAACCGTATCAAGCATCGTGTCATAGTAGGCGGTCATGTACGGGTGCCTGTCAATGATCTTATCCCACCGCTCCTCGGTCAAACGGATGGGCACATCATTGATCGAATGTACGGTTTCCAGAATCATAAGCCATCAACCGGGCGCGGTCATCGCCCACGCCAGCGAGATCGCGGCGGCGAAAAAGCACAGTATCATCAACACAATGTAAACCCGCCGTCGCACGTCGCGCCAGCGCACTTCGGCCAACGCCAGAAAATACATTCCGAGAAGTGAAAAGAGAATCGTTGGTAAGGTTTCGGGCGCGCCTAAGAGTGGATTGCTCATGCCCCGCCCGAACGCGCTGCGCCGTGCGTAGGTTGCAACTATTTCCGACACGGTGACAGTCACCCGGTCGCATGGTGTCGGGGCGTGAAATTAGACCCATCCAAACCAAACGAAGATAAATGTGATCAACATGGTTGCCGCGACAAGCGCATATTTAATTAAATGTTCACGCATCACGCATTTTGCGCAACCGGTGATGATGTCGTGCGGAGCTTCGTCGAATGGATAATTGTCGAAGCGCCCGCACCGCTGGCACTGAAGTCTCATTTCAGTTTTCCTCCTTATCACCACTCTTTAAGAATTGTTTGGTGGAGTAGTCGCGCCCAAATTCAGCGTCTGCAATCAAAAAGCCTATCGGCAGCGATCTATTGTCCTGCTCCATGGTTACCGTTATTGTGAAATCGTTCGGCAGGTCTACCGTATCCGTGACCAGCTTTTTAACAGTGCCGAAGCTGTCGGTGATGGTCAGCGCGAATCTCGTAGTTTTCATCATCGTTCCTCTCACTTACTCATGTGATACTTGATCTTTAATTTGCGATGCGACGACACGCCACCGCCGCCGCGCTTCTTCGTCTTCGTACCCTTACGGCCTCGGCAGCGGCCTTCGGTAACGAACTGCGGCGTGTGTGCTGCCGCTCGCATTTCCGGCGCCAATCCGCCGACGCCAACCAACGCAGCGAGCGCGGCCATCACGCCAAAGTTTTTAGGTATGTGCATGGTTGTTTCTCTGTGATGAATTGGCGCGCGTCCTGCGGCGGCTCGGGTTGCCCGCGATGCTAAACAACACCGTCGCTTAATGCGGCAAAGTGCTTTTGTTTGCGGGTCGCCTTGGTAGCAGATAAGAGCTGCTGGCTGGCGCAGGACGCGCACCAAACTTTACTTGCTCCACGTTTCGCGTTGAGCAGCTTGCAAATAGTTGCTGCCGTCAAAAGTTACTACTAGCGGATGAATCTTGACGTACACGCGATCAGGTTCCTTTGCTGCTTTCATATCTTCGCGAAAGGCTCGCGCCTCTTCGATGGCAGCATTGACCTTTGCCGCGAGATGATCCGGCGACGTGCCTGTAAAAATGACGTACTCTTCGCGGCGGCGCATGGAGCTTCTGCGATTCCGGTAAACGTAGACACGGCGCACCGGCTTTTTCTTCGCCGGCTTTTTCTTCACAACTTTCGTAGCCATTCGATTAACCTCCAAACCAAAAATGCGAAGACTTAATTAGTTGTCTTCTCCATAGACGGGGCTATGAATATCCGCTTCGTAGCCGTCCACCGTGAGACGCGCGAGGCGTGCGAGTGCTTTGACCTTGTTGATGTCTTCAACCGTGTCAAGCTGCTCGGCAATCGTGCGTAACGTCTGCTCGAACATATGAGCGGTGGCGGTGTCACTGATGCCCGGAATGCGGTGCGGCGCGAGTACCGCGACGATGGCCGAGGCGGGCACGACGCGCAGCGCCTCGTCTTCCGGCACTTGCATAGTGCCGCGACTCGCATCGAACAGAATGATGTCGCCGCAATCAACTTCGTCAGGGATTACCCCTACCTTGTCGTTGCCGAGCGCAAAGGGAGAGATGGCCGAAATCATCTCGCGGATGAACTCCTTCCTATCCGAGCGCGGCGGATTGCGGCGTTTCCGCGAACGCGGGTGCTCCACTTCATCCAGACCACGCATCTCGCATCTGTTGTCCGGGCGCTCGCCGACGGCGACCACGCGGCCACGCGAAAGCCTCACACCACCGAAGAAAGGTTTCGGCGCAAGTTTCGGCGCATCTGCCTCTTCTGCCGCTGGCTCTTGAAACGGAAAAGGGTAGGGCAGTCCCACCAGTATTCCGGGTGCCGTGTCGTGCTCCGGCTCGACCTCGACGATCACGCGATTACCAAAGACCTGATAATTTTTATGCTTCATAATTATTCAACCTTTCGTTAGAGTTTTGCCGTCCGACACCATGCGACAACTTGACAGTCAACGTGTCGAATGGTGAAGGCGGGTTGGCTCGCCCGCCTTCACGCTCGCAGAGAATTGGCATAAAACGCGTTGTTTACGTTGCAACACAATTGCCTCACCGCGAGAACCAAAATTGAAAGAGCGATTAACGTCCTGCCGGTACTGCTGGCTTCGGCGCGCTGCGGGCGAAGACGCCGGTTGCGTTCAAGTAATCGACGACGATGCGGGTCACGGTCACGGCGAAGCTCGCGATCTTGTTCGCTTCGATCTGCGCCTTCAGTCCGTCGGGCAGCACATCGAAAGCGGCCTGCAGCAGAGCTGTAATGACGCCCAGCTTCTCCGTGCCGCGTCCCGGAACTTCGATTGCTTTGACAACCTCTACTATTTGCGGAACGATGCCGAGGGCGAGCTGCATGAGTAACAGTGTTTGTTTCACGTCTGATTTCCTTTCGGTGAAGCTGGCGGCGGGTTGCGTAGTCTCTCCTGGAGGGCGACGACGAACTCCAGAGCGTTCGGAATCTCCGCGATGGCCGGATGAAGTTTTGCAAGCGCCGCCAGCGCCTCCGTGCTCGATCCGGCGAGCGCCGCCTCCAGAAGATGTGAAATCATCGGATAGCGAGCGCGCAGCTCCACGATGAACGCCGCGCCGCGTTCCACCTGTGCGCGCTCAACCATCTCTAAAAAACTATCAAGCTGGCTCTTGAACAGCGCCTGCATCGCCATCTGTGCCAGCGACGGCAGTTGAATTTTTAGCGTCATTGAAAACTTTCTTCAATCCTTCCGCCCACGCGAGCGAGTGCGGCATCTTCAGGATGTAATGTGCGCCGGTCATCTGCGCGAGCGCGGCCACCAGCTCATTCGCCTCCAAATCCCACAGCGGCTCGATGGTCGCCTCCAGCTCCGGGTGCGCTTCGTAGAGATCGTCAATCGCGTCAACGGCGCGATCATTCGGCGCGTTGGCCGTGATGTCGTCAACGAGAATCTGGAGCACAGCGTTGAACGGATGCTGTTCCTGTTCCGTCGGCGCGGCCTCTGCTGCGTCATGCGTCGCCGGGTTGGGTTGCGTCGTGGACGGCGGGCGGGGCTGCTGGCGCGGCTGCGGCTGTGCAACCCGGTACGGAGGCGCGATCATCGTTGCGAGCAGCGGCGCGAGCGTTCTGCCGTGCGTGCCCACTTCGCGCACCAAATCCGCGATGTCGCCGATGATCGAGCGCCCGCCGCGAGCTTCACGCGACGGAGCCAGCCGCTCGCTGATCGTCGTGTACTTGTCGAGGTTGTTCAGGAACTGCTCGGTCGGATCGGCGGGCGGCGCTGCGGTTGTCGCGACGGCGGCTTTCTCGGTTGCGTCCGGGCGTTTGAAGCCAAGCGACTCCATCACACCGGCCAGCTTCGACGCCTGCGTGCTGAATGTATCCAGCGTATCAACCGGCGGCGCGGGCGGCGCGAGCGGTGCGACGACGACGGGCGCGGCCACCGCCGGAACTTCTTCGCGTAACGGCTGCGCAATGTGCTCTGTGCGCCGCATGATGATGCCGCGCCCGCGCTCATACAACGAAATGAGGTACGTGCCTCCGCCAAACTCGCGCTGGATACGTTTCGGGAAATCAACAGTCGGAGTAAACGACGTGCAATATTCTTTTTCAGCGCGCGTATCACTGCGCCCGTCCTCCGCGTAGTTGGGCAGGCGATCAACGCGCATCGTGTATTGCGCTTCATTGCCTCCGTCGCGCAGAATTATCTCAACGTCGGATAAATATTCGTCAACCTCGTCTTCCTCCGGATCATCATCCACCTCGCCTATCTCCGGCTCGTTTGCCTCCGGGTCGGTCACCGGCTCAATGAAAGTTTCGGTGCGATTGACGCGCACGCGCTTTGTGCGTACAGGTTTCGCAACAATCACCGGCTCATCTTTGACGGCTGCAATCTGCGCCTGCGTCTCTGCGGTCTTCCTTTGACTTACCATTAGCTTTTGGTTTCCCTTTGCGATTCATTTGCAAAGCGTATGCTCGCCCTTTGCAAAGCCTTTGCGATTCCTTTTGCAACCTACCAAAAAAACGCGCCCCTGTGGGGGCAACACGGCGTTTTATGGGCACGTGGTGGGCACATGAAGTGCCTACAAACTTTCGGCCACGCCACATTTCTAAAAAATTCTGTGCTACAAAATTCGTGACGGGCGGCACAAAGAAGAAAGCAGAGTGTTACGCCCGTCAGCGTTTTCTCACTCCTGTCTTCTTCCCACCGCCCGCCATGAGAACCTTTTATGGGACACGAACGCTTACAACTCGTCACCGAGCAGGGCATCAGCGAAAGCGAGCTACTGCACTCAACCAAGGGTAATCTGCAAACGGTGGCGATGATGGCCGCCTACACGCGCGCCGCCGCCAACGATGAACGCATTCGCCAGCTCGCGCTCCGCATCACCAGCGGGCAACCCGGCCATCACTTTCGCGCGCAGGCTGACGCGCTCTTTCGCTACGTCCGGGATGAAGTCGAGTATCGCCGCGATCCGAAGGGGCGCGAGCGTATTCAGTCGGCTCCCTACACTCTCTTGCGTAAACAGCGTGTGGGCGATTGCGGAGACAAGGCCGTCGCGTTTGCCGGGATGTGCGGTGCCATCGGCCTGACATCGCGCTACGTGCTGCTCTCCTACAAGCTGCCCGCCTTCCAGCACGTCTTCATCGTCACGAATATTGACGGCGCGTGGATTCCTTTCGATCCGACGAACGAAGAGGAAGATTCCGGCTGGAAGTCGAAGGGCTTGAAGGAACTGACCTACGGCATCTTCGGCGCGGACGCGAACCAGATCGCCGGTTTCAAAAATGCCTTCAAGAAAATAGGCAAAGGGCTGAAGAAGGTCGGCAAGGTCGCGATCCCGATTGCGGCGGGTTTTATTCCGGGCCTGGGCGGCGTCGCGTCGCAGGGCGCGGATGCGTTGCTCAATAAAGGCGGAGGCCAGCAGCAAGAGCAACAGCCGCAGTACCAGCCGCAACCGGAAGCTGCGCCGCCGCCGCAACTGCGCCCTTCTCCACCAAACAACGATATGTTCGGCGGCATCTCGCCGGTCGTTCTGCTCGCCGGACTCGGCCTGCTCCTTTTTCTGAAACGCTGAAAGGAAATTTTGCTCTTATGGCACTCAATAATCTTGCTTTCGTTGACGACGACGACAACACGCTAAGCGACAAAAGAAAGAAGCCGCAGTTACCCAAGGGACGCACGTTCAAGGATGCGCAAGCCATGCGGTACGACGCGCCTGCTGCCACGCCGGGTTATTTAGCGTTACTGCCGCCGCCGCCCGCGCCCTTCGAGCAGGTCGAGCGAATGCCGCGCGTCGAACCGCCGCGCAAGTTCGATGTCGTCGCCGGGCTAATCAGTCAGGGCGTCAACGCTGTCGCGGCGCGCAACCAGCAGCAGGGCGGAGGCGGCTACGTTCAAACGAACCGCGTGCACCCGGACACGCCGAACGATGCGGCCAACGCAGGCAACAAAATAGGTCTGGCTGCGGGCGGCGCTATTGACGGCCTGCTCAAGTTCGTGTCGGAGAATCCGTACATCGTCGCCCTCGGCGCGCTCGGTTTCTTTCTCTTCATGCAGCCCAGCCCGTCGCAACGCAGGAGTCGCTAATCATGCCGATCAATGGCCTGTACATCGAAGACGGTTTGGGCGAGCTGGGCGATCCCGACAATGCGAAACGCACGGCAACGCGCACGGCAAAGCGGAAAGGCCGCGTCGCGTCACCCGTCCCTGTGCCGAATCCACAAAATCGCCGTCATTGGCTGGGTAATCAGAAAACGCGCAACACAGGCGGCAATCTTGATGCCGCACTCGATGCCGCACGCCGAAGTTTGAAAGTCACTAACTACACGTTGACCCCAAACGGCACGCCGCAGCCGACGGGGCCGCGCCCGTCAAGTAATGCGTCGTCCTATTCAGCCCTTCGCGGTGATGTTATCCGTTTCGATCTCCAAATCGGTTACGGCCTGCGCACGAGCGGCTATACGAAGGGACTCACCACGAGTCTGCAAAACAAGCTAACCACAATGGGCTTTCAGGTGCTCCAGCTAGATGATTCGGATTTGAATTTTGTAACGGGCGGCTCAATCAAGGGCAACGTGCAAATCAACAGTAACGGCTTTGGAAATATTCAGGACGCAGCAAATGTGATCGGCGGACTGGCCGCCCAACTTGGCTATAACGTGACGCGCTCCAGCGCAGAGTTTGTTAACAGGTATCAAGACAATCCAAGTTTCAAGCCTGATTCAACTATTGCGCCACCCGGCAGCGATCCGAACAAACACGGGTCAATGCTCGATGGTCTGACAAAGGCGTTGGAAGGTGCGTTTGGAGGCAGCGGCATGACCCTCGGCCTTCTGGCTGCGCTGGCCGTAGTGGTCTTGGTCACTAAAAAGTAATGGCGACGCGACGAGCACAAACGACGAAACCGAAGCGCAACATGGCGGGCTACCGCGATGCGCTCGGAGTGTTTCATCCGATTCGCTCCGGGATGGAGCAGCGCACCACGCGCCGGGGAACGAAGCTTGTCGAGTCGAAAATTCCCTACAACGAATTTCTCTCCGGCGACTTTGACGATCCGGCGACAAAGAGAAAGAAGCGCGAGCGATACGATGACCTCAAGGGGCGCGCCGGTTATGCGGAAATGGAGCGTCAAGCAAAGCAGCAAAAGACTATCAAGCGCGGGCATTCACTCGCGCAGTTTGTGCGTAGAAGGGGCGGTATCGCTCCAAGTAAAGATGGTGAATTTAGTGGCGAGATGGCGCGGCTCGGACGTAAAGAGAGTGGCACAACCGGTCTTATCAATCAGCATAATAAACAAGGCAATCATCGCGTGACGGCTGATTTAATGATGGAGGCCGCGAACGAAGCGCACTACCGCACCACGAGCGGACGCAGGTTCGCTAATATCGGCGATTTCCTAATGGCAGTTGCCGATGATGCAAGTGGCACAAGGAAACTTTATAGCTATGCGGAGAACCCGTCGCCACGCCGCAATGCGGCCACACAGCGCAGTTTCTTCGATTCCGAAGCCACCAGCCGGGCACGCCCCGTCGAGCGTCTCCAGCGCGTCGAGGACACAAAGACGGGCGAGCAGGGAACGGTCATAGATCGTTTCACCAAGCAGGATGGCGAATGGGTCAAAGTCAAATACGAAGGCGCAGGCCGGGCTGCCTTTTCTCGCCCGCAGGAGTTGCGCGCAATTAATCCGACCATGAAAAAGAAAACTACAAAGAAGAGCGCGAGACGTTCGACGAAAGCTCCGGCGAAAAGAGCGGCGAAGAATCCGGTTGCCGTCTCGCACGTCTACGAAGTTGAAGCATATGCGCCGCGTCGCCGGGCGTGGGTTGTCATCGGCAGCTACCGGGCGCGAAGTGGCGACGGCGCGATCAACCAGGCCAAGCGCGCATCGGCGAACCATCGCGCGGAGTTCACGCGCTACAAAGCGATCCGCCGCAATCCGACGACGAACGGGTTCTTCGGCAGCGCACATAGTGCGATAAAGAAGACGAGAAAGGCTGTTGCGCGAGTCAAAGATTTTGCGCAGACGCGCACTTATAAAGTCAGTGCTCTAAAACACAAGGTTGTCAAAGAGCGTGTGAAATTTCCACCGCTACGCGCCAAGAGTGCCGAAGAAGCGATTGAAATGATTAAGCAGGGACGCGCTAAAAGCGGCGTCGATCACGACTTCAGTGATTTTCGGATCAGCGGCAAAGAGATCGCTGTCAATCCGGCGAAGCCAAACGGCTGGATCGGGCGTGTCATGAAGCGGGGAAAGGCCAGCCGCGCTTATCGTCGTCGGTTGCGACACCAAGCGGCGACGACCAGAGCAGAGGCGAAGCGGAAACAGTACGAAGAGGAGGCTCTGGAGAATCCGGCCACCACGCGCGCACCGAAGCCGACGAAAAAGACGCTCGAAAACTTCCGCGAATTTCAGGGCAGAGATGCGAGCGGTATGTTGAAGGTCAACGCCTCGCACATGATGCCCGCCGGAAGCGTCAACGGCGCGCTGGAGCGCATTAAGCTCAAAGGCCGCGACGAGATGATCGCGCCGTCGAAAAGCCATCTGATCGCGGACCACAGCAAACGGTTATGGATTTCTGAACGCCTCGGCAAACGCAATCTGTCGCTGGGCAAGGATCAATGCACGCTCGAAGGCGACATTGAATATGTCGTTTACCGCACGCAGAAAGCGCATCTCGGCGATAAGAAACTCGTGAGCTACATTCACCACCTGGGCGAGGAAACGGGCGCGCATCCGCAACTGTTTCTCGACCGCGAAGGCTACGGCGTCATCAAGGGCGGCGAGTATACACAGGACTCGCGCGGCATCATTAACTAGCGATGCAGCAGGACGCGACGCTAACAGAGTTTTTGCAAGTGCTACGCCGCGCGATGCGCTTGATTAAAGCAACGGGAGACACCCGGCGCGGATTGATTCAGGTTAAGAAGTTTTTAGATAAGAAGCTTTTGACAACTTAAAGAGTCGCACTAGCAATAGTCCCGCTCGCCATTTTGGAGGCCACACGCGCAAGCGTCTCGCCTTCAGTGGCGAGTTTTTTTTTGAGCGGCAGCGGCCTCTCGAAAGGAGTTCTCAATCATGGCGGAAAAGTACGTCGCCAACCCCGCGCCGACGACGCGGCTAACACTGAAAGGAGCTAAAAACATGGCACAAAAAGCCAGCAGCAGCAAAGCAACCGCGAGCCGTTCAGGACGGAAGCGAGCACAAAGAAAGAACCCGGTGACGGCGACAGCCGCCGCGCCCACAACCAACGGACGACGCTCAGGGCGTCGCCGTCACAATCCGAATCACGGGGTGCAGTTGAGCACGTTTGGCCTGGTGACCGGCGGCATGATCGGGGCAGCCGGTTCAATCGGCATCGAGTACGTGCTGCGAATGTTGCCCGTTCCGGCCACTCCGCTCGCGCAGGCAGGCGTGCAGGGCGGCATCGCGCTCGGCATTCACAGCTTCGGCGACAAGTTCCCCGGAGGGCAACATATCGCCGACACCATCGCGCTGATCGTCGCCGCGTTTGCGATCCGCAACTGCGTGTTGCAGTTCGTGCCCGCGCTCGGTCGCACGCCGATCCGATTGGGCATTGGCACAGGCGCACCGCAGCCGCAGGTAGATGGCACGGTCGCCGATTACCAATATCTGCCGGACGCTAATTTGAACGATTACGTTTACCTAGACCAAAGCGAAGAAACTTATCAATAAGCGTCGCGCCAGGTCGTCAAGTAAACCAATCAATCTTCAACAATAACAATTCACGCGCGCTCATTGAGCGCGCCTCAAGGGAGGAGCGGATATGAAAACCGCAGCAGCAACAATGAAAACACAGGCTGGCGCGCCGACAGCAATTGTCCAGGATATGCTCCGGCGTAAGGAAGCGGATGACATCGTCGCGTCTTACAAAGACACGCTGATGCACGAGCTGTATGACACGAAAATTTTCAAGGGCGGTCAGATTTTGAAGAAAGGCGACTATGAACTGTTCGCCGTGCCAATCGGTGAGAAGGACAGCTTCGCCACTGATGACAATACGCAGTTCACCAAAACGGTGGAGCACACAAATCTGAAAGAAGCGCGGCGCCTCTCGGCAAATCGCGCGTTCTCGATTGAAGGTATGTACGCAAACATCCAGGTCGTTGAAAACCCCGACACGGGCGACGACGAAACGGCGGCAGTCGCAGATTCCACGCCGATGCCAGGCACTACCGTTTCAGCAGTGGGTCTCTTACAGGATTTTCAGCACCTGGTCGCCTTCGAGTTATTCGAGGACGAGACCTCTTACGAGGGGGGCAAACTCCGTCGCTTTACTTCGCCGCAGGGGATCAACGGTTTCGCCGGGTCGACGTCTAACGAGGCGGTCGCGCAAAACGGCCTCGGCAAAGCCTTCCGCCTGCGCATCCCGCGCGACATTTGGGGCAACCGCGATTTCGGCGTGACGATGACCGTTTTCCGCGACATGAAGGTGACGCGCACCTGTCGCCTTGACTTCATTCTCGATGGGTGGCTGATGCGCCCCGCCCGATAGGTCTCACCGCAGGAGAGTGAACGAGTAAACCCGGGCACGCGGCAGTATCCAGGCCGCGCACGCCTTTAACCGGAGTCATCAATGCGAAACCTAATTCTTGCCGCACAGTTGGAAGAGCAGTTAGCGAACGGCCAAGCCTCGACACGTTTGACGGCCATTAAGGAGCGTTTACAACGCGCGCGGCTGATGGAGTTCGAACTGACGAAGCGCACGCGCTTCAAATATCTCGCGATGCGTCCGACGTTCATTGATGGCGGCGGCGGCACCAGCGTTCCCGGCGATGTCTCTTCAAAAGATATTGTCGGTCACACCACCAAACGCACGCACGTGCTCGGAGCGATCACGGACTTAAAGACGGCTGACGTTCGTTTGTACGAAGAGAAGGGCGGCAACCTGTTGTCGGCATCGCCGATTCCGACGCGCGCCATTGCCGGGCTGCAATCGGGACTCCCCGGCGGCACGACGTTACAGGAATTGGCTCCCGCCATCCAACTTGAACCGGACTCGCCGCTGCTCGCAGATTTCACAAATACGTCTTCGACGACAACGCCGCTTGTTCAGCACACGCTCGCCTTCTTCGCTATTTACCTTGACGAACAGAAGACGAAAACCAGCCTTGATGACATGGTCGAACGCGCGATCCAGCGCGGCGGCTCCTACCCGGCAGACTATTGGCTGACGCTGGAGCGCGACATCATTCTGAACGGCACGCTTGACCAGGCTGTGACGGTCAAGACGCGCAAAACGAACCGGCCTTTACTGATTCACAAAGCGTTCACGAATTGCCCGAACACACGCCTGCGCATTTCCGATCTCGACAAAGAATATGCGTGGTCAAGTGATTTCCTTCCCGCGTGGTGTTTCGCCGGTGATCTCAATTCGCAATACCCGCATTTCGAGTACCCGGTCAACTATTTCCTGGCACCAGACCAACAGCTCCAGATCGAGGTCACGAACGGCCAGGCATCGGGCGCGGCGGCCACGACACCGCAAGCTGCCGGTGTTTACAAAATCGGTTTTATTTGCAGCACGCTCTAAGGCGCGCCGGAGGAAACTGAAGGTGCTGCAATCACAACAGGGAAAATTCTTCGCCGGAGAGGTCGAGGCTAATCCGCAGGCAGGCGTGCCGCTCGCTGACGGCAACAAACCATGTTTCCAGGTCTCGATTGAGAACCCGTTCATCAATGAGCAGGGAGAAGTCAATACCTTCGACGTGCTCTTTGGTGACAGCGCACGGCAAAAGCGGCGGCTCTCTCCGGGGCAATCAACGGGGTGGATTCCCGCTGACAGCCTCGATCAAATCTATGTTCGGATCGCGCCCAGCACAGCCGCGAATCCGGTGCCGGATACGGCGCTGCTGCGCGTTCAATTCACACTGATAAGACCACGCGAGGTATTAGGATGAGACGCACGATTAACTCAATTCTGTTTTTGATGATATGCGCTGCTGTGGGCTTTGCGCAGGACACAACCGGCATCGGTAATAGCATTCGCGGCGGCGGTGGAGAAGTCAGGACGGAGCGGGACGGTAGCCTCGCGCTCCAGCCGCGCGCCGCGCGCCCAATCGTCCTTTATTCAACCTGCGCAGGCGCGCCCCTGAGCCTTCCGAATCGCGCGAACCTCTGCTATGACGGAGCGAGTAGTACGCTACGCCTCTCCGCCAACGGCGGCATTTATCTGAACATTACTACTCCGAGCGCCGGAGCCGGTTCAGTGCAGAGCGTCGGCCTCGCAGTGTCCGGCAACCTCTTCGACATTCTGAACTCGCCCGTCACAACTGTGGGCACGCTGACCGCCAACTTACGCACACAGCCGATCAACACTTTCTTCGCTGGCGGCGTGAGCGGCGCCGCGTCCGCGCCGACATTTCGCGCGCTCAATCCGCTGGATATTCCGGCAATCAATTTATCAAATTCTAATGTCAATGGCGGCATCACCGGCACACTCGGCAATGGCTTTGGCGGTACTGGTCTTTCATCATACGACTTCGGCGATCTGGTGTATGCCAATGGCGCGGGCGCGCTCACGCGACTCGCTGGCAATACGACTTCGACGCGAAAGTTTCTAGCGCAAACAGGCGGCGGCAGTTTCTCCGGCGTGCCAGCCTGGGGTGTTCTCGCTGGGAGCGATGTCCCACCAATCAATTTATCAAATTCTAACGTCAACGGCGGCATCACCGGCACACTCGGCACTGGCTTTGGCGGCACTGGTCTTTCAACTCTCGGAACTAATAACTCTGTACTTGGAGTCAATGGGACGGGCAGCGGCCATGAATATAAAACTTTCATAGAAGGCGCAAATATTTCAATCGTTCATAATCCTAATTCGATTACGATCTCGACGGTTAATAGCAGCGTCTCACCGCTCTGGAATAATCTCGCCCCGCCAACAGCAAATCTAGCGTTGACCATGAGCGCGTTCACTTCGCGCTGGAATTATTCAAATAATATTTTTAGATATTGGGATGGTAACGGGCGCCTCGGAATCAATACCACGACGCCAACAGCGAGCGAGCACATTGTAGGAGGCGGGATTCGCGTGCAGGCTGTTGCGACACCCGCAGCACCGACCGTCGAGAACAACACGACGGGCGCAACGTCCGTGACCTACGGAATCGTCGCCAACGATGTAAGCGGTAACAAAACTTTAATTGCCGCAACGACCACGACGACGAGCAACGCGACTCTCAATAATTCGATCAACTGGACGCGACCAGCGGGCGCAGTTTCGGTTGATGTGATTAGGACAACGGGCGGCGCGTCTCAAGGCTCAATCTCGCTTGCCAATACCGGCGGAAGCTTCACCGACACGGCGACAGTAGCGAGCGCCTACGCCATACCAACACGCAACGCAAGCGGCGACGCGAACATTGATGGAAACGCGAACATCGGCGGCACAATCAACGGCGCGACGATCAGCAGCACCGGCGTCAATGGTACTACTCTAAACGGAACGACAATCAACGGCGCGACAATCAATAACGGAGCAATTTCAGGTACTACTTTAAGCACCAGCGGCAACGCAACTGTGGGCGGCACAATCAACGGCGCGACGATCAGCAGCACCGGCGTCAATGGTACTACTCTAAACGGAACGACAATCAACGGCGCGACAATCAATAACGGAGCAATTTCAGGTACTACTTTAAGCACCAGCGGCAACGCAACTGTGGGCGGCACAATCAACGGCGCGACGATCAGCAGCACCGGCGTCAATGGTACTACTCTAAACGGAACGACAATCAACGGCGCGACAATCAATAACGGAGCAATTTCAGGTACTACTTTAAGCACCAGCGGCAACGCAACTGTGGGCGGCACAATCAACGGCGCGACGATCAATAACGGAGCAATTTCGGGTTCGACGCTGACAACAAACAGCTATGTCAATATCGGCGGCGTTGTATTGGCAATTAACGGGCAATTGACGGTAGGCGGCGTAGGTGTTGCAACAACACTAGCTCATCAAGATTTAACAAATGTTGGCTTTAACTCTAACAACACAACTACAACAACCCTGTTAGTGGGGACAAACAACAACGCGCAATATCGCGCAAGTTGGGAATACGAATCAACCGCGTCCGGGAATGCGTCAGTAACACCAAGCCTAAATTTCACCTCACGCGCGGGCACGGCGCATTCAGTTAATTTATCAGGAGCACTTGCAACTACAGCAGGCACTTACGCGCAAGGCACATTTGTCTTTTCAAGTAACGGACTCGGCGTGTCTTCAACAATCGCTTATGTTGGCACTAATGGGAATTTTAATTATTCCCTCTCAATCGAACGGATTTACTAATGGAACACTTGCAGATTACAGATAAGCCATCGCCAAACTTTCGCCAGGGGCGCGGCGGCTATAAGCCGCTCGCCATCGTTATTCATGTGATGGAGGGAACGCTGCCCGGAACCGATTCCTGGTTCAACCAGATTCGTTCTCATGTCTCTTCGCATTGGGGCATCGGTCGAAACGGCGAGCTGCACCGCTACGTGCGCGAGGAAGATACTGCGCAGCACGCTGGCACGGTGGATCGTCCGCAATGGAAATTGATTAAGCCCGGCATCAATCCGAATTTGTACACCATCGGCATCGAGAACGAAGGGCACTGCGGCGACGTGATGACTGACGCGCAATTGCACACAAACGCGGCGGTGATCGCCGCCGCCGCCGCGCGATGGGGCTTTCCCGTTGATGAGCAGCACGTCATCCCGCATCACTACATTCGCTTTATGAAGCCGTGCCCGGGCGCGAGCTTCGCCGGTGCCGACGGGTTCAATCTATCGCGTTTGATCCTCGCCGCGCAGCTAAAAGTCTGATGTACGGCAAAAGCCAGATCATTGAAATGGTGCGCGATGCCGCGCGTCGCTACGGCATTAACGAGGGGATCGCGCTCCGGCAGATCGAACGCGAAAGCAAGTTCAACCCGTATGCGCAAAGCAGTGCAGGTGCAAAAGGCGTCGCACAGTTTATGCCCGCCACCGCGCGCCGCTTTGGACTCTCGAACCCGTTTGACCCGCGCGCGAGCCTGGAAGCATGGGGAAAGTATATGTCGTGGCTCCTGAAACGCTACAACGGCTCGTATGGGCTAGCGTTGGCCGCTTACAACTCCGGCGAGGGGAATGTTGACAAGCATCACGGCGTGCCGCCCTTCACCGAGACGCGCAACTATGTTTCCGGAATCCTGGGCCGGATCGAGAACGGTGCCGCCGCGACAATCGCGTACACAAATCAACACGCCGGAGCTACGGTCGGCGTCGGCGGTCTGGCCGTCGCCGTGCTTTTGATCGTGCTACTAAAATAATGGAAAACGAAGCCGCGCTATCACAAATCAACCCGGAGCTGGCGGCGCGCGTGCGACGGATGGCCGACGCGCTCGCTGCTCGCGGCATCGCGATCCGCGTCAGCTCCGGGTTACGCAGCACCGCGAAGCAGGCGGCGCTCTACGCTGACCGGGCGAACAATCCTAACCCGGTCGCGCGTCCGGGCACGTCAAAGCACGAGCGGGGCGAAGCGGTTGACATCGTGCCCGTCGGCGCACGCAGCTCCGGCGCGGTCGCCGCCGTCGGCGAAGAGGGCGAGCGGCAGGGATTGCGCTGGGGCGGCAGATTCAAGACGCGCCCGGACTATCCGCACTTCGAGTTGCCGGACACCGTGCTGGAGCACGCCGTGCGGATCGCGAAAGACCCGGATGTGCAGATCAGCGGCGTCGGCCTCTTCATTATCGGGCTGGGACTTATTTTGATTCTGCGTAGCTAAGATTTGGAGGCATTACGATGGTGCTCGGCGCCGCTTATTGCTTCCTGGAATTTCACGGCATCCATGACGAGCTGATGAAATTCTCTTTCAACGCGGCGCTGGGCGGACTGCTCACGCTGCTTGTTCATAAACCGCAGGGCGAAGTCAGAGCGACGACGCAAAGCGGCGACGTGAAAGTTGATACGCCTTCATAAAAAATGCCGTATAGACTTCTTCATGCCTTTACTGAAGGGCAATACGTTACTAAATATTTTCTGCCGGGGCTGATTGGCTTAAGCTCCGGTGGCGGCTTCATGTTCGCCAACGAAGCGCCGTCAACTTTTCAGTTAATGGGAATCCCGTTTGCGATCCTCGCTTTAATTGTGACGGGTGCGGCAACTCTGTTCGGCTCCTTTATAGTCAATGGCGTTAAGCTCTTGCTCGGTCTGAAAGAAGTTACTTTGAAAAAGAATCTTGCAGACATTCAGAGTGGCGAAGCGGATACTTCCAAATCGGTTGAACTCATTAAATTGGTGATGGACGACTTCACCCGGCGCGAGCAGCACATGGAGTTGCGAGAGCAAAAACTGCGCGACGAAAAGCATGATGCTAAAGCAGAATACGAAGCCACACACCTTGAGAATCAACTGATTAAGCGACAACTAAAAGCATTGGGTTTCGAGATAACGGCAAACTCTGATATTGTGAAGATTCAGAGCTAAGGGCATACCAGACGCGCCCGCGTGCGACACCGTTTGTTTTTACGGCCATGCAAGGCGCACATGAGAGAAGGACGGCCTTCGTTTGTCAGTCTATATATTGTGGTCTGGAAAAGTGGCCGCTTTTCAGTTGGCCAATGAAGCTCTATTTTGACGTTTGCAAAAATGCTGAATAAAATTGAAAATGTGGTTCCGCCGGAGTCGGACTGAAGATCGCGATCACGCCGCACGGTCGCACCTCTACCGGCGAAAACTACACATACTATATCTTGTGGTCGGACGCGCTTTTTCAAAATCCCGCCTGCGAGCCTCTAAATCCCTCATCTCGCACCACAAGATATAGACAATCCGTCCTAAAAATTGCAGTTTCAAAGATTATCACGTCCGATAATAAACAGTATGTAAGTTCGCACGTGCGCCTCATACTTTTTGAGTAGGCTCTTTGCTGGCCGGGACTTTAACAATCGTTGCGCGGGCGGTGATGTTCTTCTCTGCCGGCGGCGGTATGCGGGGCGATGGCGGAAGCTGCTCGCTGAAGAGGATTGTAAAGAAGGTCGTGAGACCTGCACTGATGGCGCGGGCGAGCGGATCGCCGCCGACGGGATCGCGCGGAGGCGGCAGTTTCGGTGTTGGCCGCTTGACGAGCGCAGTTTGATTGTTAGCTTTGATCTTCGCCCGGCGCTGCTGTTTATGCTTGGTTGGCATGGTGGGCTTCTTTCGCTTTCTCTTCGCGCTGCCAGCGGCGATACAGAAAGCGCGTAAACGAACTGACGTTACGATCAACGGTTGACCGCCTGGCATCCTGGCGAAATTGATTGCGTTCCTCCGGGCTGGAGAAGTAGATCACCTGTCGGCGGTCGTCTTGCTTCGGCTCGGCTTCTTTGGTGACGGCGGAAGTTTTTGGTTTTTTACTCATGCGCTAATTGTTTGGAACCCGGACAAAGGGGGAAACGCTGGTCACTATTTTACAACCTTCAACGCTCCAAACACGCGCCTGCGCACGATTTTAGGCACACAAAATTCACCACCTAGAGAGTTTTGATGTACGCCTCCAGCTCCGTGCTTTTAATCAACCGTAGCCCATGCCGTCCGAGCGGGAGCGCGCGAAGGTGTCCGGCGCGCACCGCTTTATTGATCTGCGCGCCGGAGATGTTGTACTCGCTCTGCGCCTGCTCGAATGTCAGCAACCTCTCCGGCGGTGCAGCAGCCTTCAGTGCGGCGGCAATCTCCAGCAGCGGTTCATTGATGGATTGTGAGAGCATCCCGAACGCCTGTAGTTGAAGCTGCTGCACGGCATTGGCTTGATTTCTAACCATCAACGTGCCCGCTTCCCTGACGATCTGCGGCTGTGCCTGGGCCTGCGCGTTCTCTTTCTTCACTCTCGCCAAATCCTTCGCATCATAATCCGCCACGCGCCGTTTTCGTTTATCGCTGCCGGTTCGCAACATCTTAAAACTCTTTCCGACTCTGCCTTGCGCGGCGAGCCGTTCAATCGTGCGCTCTGAAACAGGTGCGCCGGGTGCGCCTAAAAAGGCGGCTGCTTTGATTTTGTTCATGGCGCGCATTGTACGCGCGCTCCGACAATAATCAAGCTGTTTTGTCGAGTGGTCAACGGGTGTCGAAGGGTCTTTAATCCGATTTCTTGCGGAGATATGCGGTCGCGTGGTCTTTAACGCGGCGGTCTGCTTTCGCCGAACGGCGGCGCGTCGGCCTGCCCATGTGACGCAGTTCGGCAATGTGAGCGTCTTCGCCCATATCTTCGGCCAGAGCTTCGACGAGCGAATTAAGTTGGCTGATCGTGCCGTTGATGATCTCCAACGCCTGCCGCTTGGCGTCGCGGGCGGTGATTCTTTGTTCGGACATAATTATTACCTTTGCGCGGAAGGCCGCCAACTCCAGGTTCTGTTCCGCGATGGCTTCCAGGCAGCAGCGTTTGTTAAATCTGATTTGATGTCGCACTGCCTGATACGACATTCGTGCGCAAACAGCTTTGAGCGCGGCTTCGCTTTCATTCACATTACTCACCGGTGATATGTCGCCAATAGTGGCGCAGCCAATTAAACCAACTGCGTCTGGTAAGCTGATCGCAGAGCAGGCATTTGTAGAAGACGAGCGTTGCCATATTGTGCAATGCCTTTGCTAATTGAGCCGGGTGTGGTGGATGAAGCGGCGTTGCTGGGGCGCGCTCATGGCTCCGGTCGTGTAGGCCAACTGATCTACCATTCCTTCGTAAGCTTTGATCGCGGCGCGCTCTTGCTTGGCCGTGTGGAAGTGAAACGCCACGCCCGCCATTAGCCCGGCCATCATCGCAAAGAGGGCGACGAAGAGAATCCCGCCGGTCGTCACCACGACGTAACGCAATCTGTACATCTCGTGGAGGGTGCAGGCTATTTCGCAGGACATGAGGAAGAGGCATGAGGTCACCGGATCATTCGAGAGTGTCGAGAGTTTTGTGCGGGCGCGAGCGTACATAAAATTCCTTTAGTGCATGAGGTTGTTGGTGTGGCCGACACGTTGACTGTCATCTGGTCGCGCGGTGTCGAGGGGCGCGGGCTGGTCAGTCCGGGCGAATTTCTCGCGCAATCGTTGAATGCGCAGGCGGCATCCGTCAGACTCGTTGCTGTGCAGCAGATGATCGAGCGCGTAGACCAAAATTTGTTGCTCAATGTTAGAAAGCTCAATGCGTTTCATCGCTACCTCTGCCAGATGTGTTCGCCAAATTGTGCAAAGAATTCTTCAGGCGTTAGCTCTTCCGTTTTCTCGCAGATCGAGCAGAAGCGTCCGGGTTGATCGTTGACGCGCGCCGGTCGGAACGAGTGCGGGCAGGTGCGCCGCTCGTACCAGAGACGCAGACGTTCCAGCCGCTCGCGCCAGGTGTTGCAGTGCAGCTTAAATGCGCGCTTTAGATTCAGATTCATTTGTACGCTTCAGTTCTTTTGCTTTTACACCGGCGATAAGGCCGAGTTTGTAGATGTCTGTCGGGCTTAGCAGTAGAGGCTCATAGTATTGAGTGATTACATTCGACAGTTCAATAAAATCCTCGAACGTCGAGAGAGCTTCAATCGCACGCTCTACATCTGCGTAACAGCGCAAGCGTTCATTTCTCCATGTGATGTTCATTGGTCACCTAACCTTGAAAGTAGTTCACGATTGGCTGCTAAAGACTTTTCGGCGCGGTTGTTTGATTCGATGATGCTGCGTCTTAATTGCGTGACGGCGGCATCGAATGTTTGGCGTGCCGAATAGTTGTAGTCGGAAAAGGGTACGATGCCGGTTGCGTAGTACGAAGAGATAAAGAAGCGTAGCCGGTCGCCGCCGTCCGTCTGGTCAATCCCGCACTTGATCTCTGGCAAGTCGGCAAACGGGCGGTGCCGGTGCGCCTCCGCAAACTCGCGCCGGAGTTGGTCAATGTCCTGTATCAATGAAAATAAACTTGGCCTCATGGTTGCCTTTCTCCGACACGGCGCTGTCAAGTGGTCGGTGGGTGTCGGTGCGTCTATTTCCAAGCTTTCTTCGTTTTGCCGCGTAGAATTTTCTCGATGCGCTGCACTTCCGGTTCGGTGATCTCGCCGCGTTCGAGTTGTTTCTTGAGAACGATGGCCGCGCGGACGTGGCGCTGGTCAATTTCGATTTTGGCGGTCTTGCAGAGCTTCTTAAATTCCGCAACCCAGAATGCGGCGTTGTAGCCGTCGTCCTCGCGCTCGACGTGGTTCAGGTAAAGCACGATCTTGCGTATCTTCTCTTTCTGCGCCTTGCTGCCGGGAATCATGTCGCCGACTTCGCGGATGATGCCGGGAAAATCCTGCCCTAACTTGTCGCGCATTCCCTGCGTGTGATTGGTCAGCACGCGCTGCCAGAGTTGGCCGTGCATGGTGAGCGTGAGCTGTGACGCGCGCAGGGGCGTGTGAAGGATGATGTCTATCGGGCGTCCGACGCACCAGCACCGCTCGAAGTGGATTAGCTTTACGTCCGCCAGCCGGTTCAATCGGAATCGTAGAGTCTCACGATTGATGCCTAATTCATCTGCTAACTCCTCCATTGTGAAAATGCGTTTGCGTTGCTGCCATCTCACCAGCAGCAGCCACAGCCCGACGTGCTCCGTGCCTAAGAGCGGCGGCATCTCGCCGCGCCACACGACGTAGAGATCGAGCAGCTCGTGATAGGCGCGCACGTAGCGCATCCCCTTGTCCCACCAGAGCGCGGAACGGAGATTGACGTATAACTCTTTGGGCGGTTGGCGCAGACCTTTGGGATTGAGGCCGTAATAGTTGGGAACGGTCTCGCCGAATGTCTGCCGGGGGCGGGTGGATTTTCTTTTCTTTTTTGTCATAGAAACTCGCCGTGCGCTCTTGACTAGCTACGGCAAAGCCTCTATGCTCTGGGTTATTGAGACGCGGAGCATTAGAAGCTTTGCAAATGTAAAAGGCCGACGGGAGCATAACAGCATCCGTCGGCCTTTTGCTATCTGGAATTGTTGGTGTCTGCTTTTCCTGGTGTGGCGCACTCACTCGCCCCCCCCCCTCTTTTTCTGAAAAATAAGGGAAACACAAGCGCGTGCGGTGCCGTATGTGGCGAGCAATACGGTGGATTGTGGTAATCTACCGCAGCCAACGTTGGCTTTGCTGGCGTTGAAAGGCTCCGGCACGCGCTCTATTGCGTTCCGTTGCATCAATGCACCCGGCTGATGGTTCAGATCAGCACAGGGCTACAACGCCAGCGAGACTAGCACTGTTAGACGCCTGTTGTCTAACATTTTGAAAGCGCCGTCGGGTGTGTAAGACCGGACGGCGCTTTCAATTTCACCGCATTGTTGCACACCTGAAACGAAATTGCATAGAACAAAATACGTGAAGGTTTAAGCGATTGCTTCATCGCCTTCGATTTTCGTCGCTCTCACTTACCCGCCGAAGGTTTTCCACAGTTATGCAAATTGAAAAATGTTAGTGGGAGAATTTCCCACTAATACAAAATGTTAGTGGGAGATTCTCCCACTAACATCGAACGAGGCCTTATACTGTTTTATAAATAGTTTTTCTTCTTATATAAAAATCATCCGGCGTATCTTGAATGTAATGAACTGTGGATAACCTTATCGGACGCACGAAGAAAAATGGCGGACTCCTGCCACTAAAACAAATAGGCTACGCGCTCCCGCGCGACTCCACAGATACTTGAATCATCCACGCGATAGGTGAGCAAATACGCGCGCGGCAGTGGGCATACAAGACGGATTCGCAACTCACGTTCCAAACTTTCTGCTAAACTTGAATGATGGCCGACGAACAAAACTCACCGACGCCGACGGGCAAGCTTGAACCAACACGCGGCGAAGCTTCGGGC